>ENA-OQHF01001660-OQHF01001660.1-human-gut-metagenome-genome-assembly--contig:-NODE-1660-length-12012-cov-4.083887_pt1 | contig 12012 bp, 15 predicted proteins | sample MGYA00242559_ERZ504709 | MGnify/ENA primary metagenome ERZ504709 (study PRJEB26092, sample SAMD00036203) | human gut metagenome | host: Homo sapiens | study: EMG produced TPA metagenomics assembly of... | reverse complement strand
AGCCATACTTAAAAAGTTTAATAAAATCGGTGTGAGTCCTGTCGTAATTCCAAGACGCTACGAATTTGATACAATCAGAAATCCTTTAGACTTGGCATTGGAGTATTCCGATTATGATGACTTATGCGTATAACATAAAATTAATATTTTACGAATGGAGTTGACGTATAATGTCAGATAATTATGAAATATGGACCACTGATGAAGTTATGGATTATCTTCTTGTCGGAAGAAACACTTTGTATAACCTACTGAGGAACGGTAAAATCAAAGGCTTTAAAATCGGCTCGTGTTGGAAAATCCCCAAGAAAGCCGTAGACGACTATATCACTTCTGAAAGCGGAATAAATACATAATAAACACAAAATGGTGAGGTACGTCCTCATCATTTTTAATGTTTTGTGATACTTTATCTAATATTATTTACAAATTTACATTGTACTATTGTATTTCAAATAATTCTATGATATACTTCTTTTAAGATATTTTAGAATTAACAGAGAGGGTGTTTAAATGGACGCAGTGGCATACATCAGGGTTTCTACAAACAAGGAAGAACAAGAGCTAAGTCTTGAAAATCAGCGTGAGTTTTTTGAAAAATACGTTGGCAATCGTAACGACACGCTCATTCGCATATACAGTGACAAAGGCAAATCAGCCACCAAAATGAAAAACAGAAAAGATTTACAAAGGCTTTTGAGTGCGGCAAGGCGTGGTGAATTTCAGCGTTTATATGTCAAGGACATTAGCCGTCTGTTCAGAAACACTCTTGACTTTATAACTGTTTCAAGAGAGCTTGCCAATCTCGGTGTTCAACTGCACCTTGTAAACATGGGTGAGGGCAAGGATATTGACATGTTTACGCTCAACCTTATGGCTATGATTGCGGAAAACGAGAGTCAGAAAATCAGTGAACGTACAAAATTCGGCAAGCAATTCAGCAAAGAGCGAGGTATTGTTCCGAATTTTGTTTTCGGCTACGACAGAACAGACAAATACACTCTTGTACCCAATCCCGAAGAAAGCCGTTGGGTACAGAAAATCTTTGACTTATACACCGAAGAAGAATGGGGTATGGCGAAAATTGCAAAATTTCTTTACGAGTCACACGTCAAGACAAAAAAATTAAAGGACGGTCAACCTAATTATAATTGGAGTCAAATTTCTGTCGGCAGAATTTTAACCAATCCGATTTATATAGGCACTGTCATTAACGGTAAAGAGAGTATGAAAGATATATTTACAAGTCAGCGACAAAAAAATCCTAAAGAAGAATGGTATGTATCGGAAAGACCGGAATTTCGCATTATATCGGACGAGCAATTTGAAAAGGCACAACAGATAAAAGAAAAGAACGCAAAGCAATACTGTCAACGTGAGAAACGCAGTAACAAGCATTTATTTTCAAATCTTATAAAATGCAACAGTTGTGGCTTTTCATACAGACGATACCAAAAGCAATACTCCCCCAACCGACCGCCTAAAGTTTGGTGGACCTGCTCAAAACGAAGCTCATACGGCAGCGGCAGATGTGATTCCGAATACATCCGCATTGATGAAGATTGGTTGAAATCGGCTTTGAATACATTGTTTAAATCATTGCTTGACGACCGAGAAAGCTTTTTTACACTTGTCGAAACAAGGTGCAACAGTATAATCAAAGAATACATCAGAAATACAAGCGGTATTGTGTTGGAGGAAGTCGAAAACCGTCTTGACGAATTAAAGCAAGAACGTGAACGATTAAAAACACTTGCCGTAAAAGCACTTATCACAATGGACGAGGCGGAACATGATATGATTCCTATAAACGAGGAAATCGAAAAGCTTAGCTTTCGTCTTAACGAAACAAACAAAACAAGAGAAATCACTCAAAAAATCAAAGCAAGTATTCAAGCATTTCTTAACACATTCAGTGCATTTGATTTTTCGGGCAACATCACAAACGAGGAATTGAAAAAGGTTGTAAAAGAAATTCGTGTTGTTTCAAAAAATGAGATATATGTTTACTTTAACATTGCCGAAGATATTGAGGGACTAAACTTCCCTATCAATATTTCAGACGTGGTTGAAATCGACACTGATAGTAACAACTGTGCACAAAGATGTACATGAACGACTTTATAAAATAAACCCTGCACTGTACAAAGAAGCACAGGCGGTTTTGGAGCAGAACAAGGCAGAACGTCACATTCGTGGGGGTATGGCAACAAAGGAAAAATATTTGCTCGAAAAATTGAAATAAGAAAAAACGGTGTTCACGACGAACACCGTTTTAAATTATACAAACATCGAAACAAGAAATACGGCTGATATTATTATAAATACAATATGCAGCCAAAATATTAAATTAACCGCATTGTAGTTACCGTTTTCCATACATTGCTTTATTATTTTTATAAGCACAAGCGCCGCACCGAATATGATTGCCGGCAGAAAGAAAAATCCTAATAATCCGCCGCCGACAGATGTGTGTGACAGTATGAATTTTAATACTACAATATAATACGCACAACCGCTTAAAAGTGCAAATATGAGCATTCCCGCTGTGCTTTGCAATAATTGAATAATCTTGTTCTTCATAATCTAATCCTTTGTTAATATTTGTGTTTAAAACCCGCAAATTTCAATTCAAGTTAGTTGGTATAGATGTACAGTTTTTCACTGCCGACGTATGTTTATACTTCAAGTTTTAAATATTGTGCAGATATGCCCAAAATCGCTTGAATTAGTCTTCTGAAGGCATATCCCAGTTGTGGTATACATCCTGTACATCATCATTGTCTTCAAGCATATCAAGAAGCTTGGTCATTGCATTGATTTGACCTTCTTCTGTAAGTTCAGTCATTGTTTGAGGAACCATACTGACTTCGGCAGAAGAAATAGTATACTTTTCCGCAAGTGAGTCACGAACAGCACCCATATCAGACGGAGCAGTCACGATTTCCGCAACGCCGTCCTCTACTTCAATATCATCTGCACCGGCTTCAAGAGCATCCATAGTGATTTCATCTTCGTCCATATCTTCATTTTCGATAATGATAATACCCTTTTGGTCAAACATAAAGCTTACGCAGCCTGTCTGTCCCATATTACCGCCGTTCTTATCGAATGCGTGACGTACATCTGCGGCAGTTCTGTTTCTGTTATCTGTAAGTGCGTTTACTATTACCGCAACACCTGCAGGTCCATAACCTTCGTATGTGATACTTTCGTAGTTATCACCGTCTGTATCGCCTGCCGCCCTTTTTAATTGTTCTGTTTATATTATCGTTAGGCATATTATTTGAACGAGCCTTTGCGATAGCGTCTTTAAGACTTGAGTTATTATCCGGATCCGGACCGCCTGCCTTTACGGCAACTATAATTTCACGAGCGATTTTTGTAAATATCTTAGCTCTTTGGGCATCGTTTGCGCCCTTTTTACGCTTAATTGTACTCCATTTTGAATGTCCTGACATAATTAAAACTCCTTTTAAATTTGTTCATACTAATTTATTTTTATTCACATTCTATGCGGTTTTTCAAGTTTTTTCTATAAATATTTTCTTTTTATTGACGTTTATACTGCACAGATGATATAATAAATTATAACCATTAAGGAGGCCGGAAATATGTGGGCATATGAAAGTGTATTTTATCAAATTTATCCGTTAGGATTTTGCGGTGCACCGTTTGAGAATGACGGTGTTTTAACGCACAGAATTTTAAAAGTAAACGATTGGATTGAGCATATAAAAAATCTCGGAGCGAATGCAATATATTTTTCACCTGTATTTGAATCGGACACACACGGTTACAATACTCGTGACTACAAAAAAATCGACTGTCGTCTTGGCACAAATGACGACTTTAAAGAAGTATGCGAAAATCTACACAAAAACAACATCAAAGTTGTTCTTGACGGCGTATTCAACCACGTCGGACGTGGATTTTGGGCATTTCAGGACGTTCTCCAAAACAGGGAGAACTCACGTTACCGCGATTGGTTTTTCATTGATTTCAACGGTAATTCAAATTACAATGATGGTCTTTGGTACGAAGGCTGGGAGGGTAATTTCGATCTTGTAAAAATCAATCTTCGCAATGAAGAAGTTATAAATCACATCTTTGAATGTATCAAACTATGGATTGACGAATTTGACATTGACGGTTTACGTCTTGACGTTGCATACTGTCTTGACAAGGATTTTCTAAAGAGATTGAGAAGTTACACTGACAGTTTAAAAAATGATTTTCTTCTGCTCGGCGAACTTCTTCACGGTGACTACAATCAATTTGTCAATGACGATATGCTCCACAGTTGCACTAATTATGAATGTTACAAGGGTGTTTATTCAAGTTTCAACAGTATGAATATGTTTGAAATTGTACATTCATTGTTACGTCAATTCGGTCCCGAACAATGGACATTGTACCGCGGCAAGCACCTATTGAGTTTTGTTGACAACCACGATGTTTCAAGAATTGCAAGCATACTTACAAACGAAAAGCATATACCGCTTACTTACGGTATGATTTTCGGTATGCCTGGTATTCCTTGTGTATATTACGGCAGCGAATGGGGTGCAAAAGCACATAAAAACGAGGGTGATCCTGCACTTCGTGTATGCTTTGATGAGCCTTTGGACAATGAGCTTTCAGAATTTATATCAAAACTTGCTACGGGCACACCAAAAAACAGCAAAAGCATTATGCTACGGTGATTTCCGTTCGGTTGTTTTACAAAACAAGCACTGCATATTTGAAAGAAAATATGATGATGAACGTGTTCTTGTCGCTATCAATGCAGACGAAAATCCTGTTACAGTGCATTTTGACGCCGGTTGCGGTACGGCTGTTGACTTAATCAGCGGTAATATGCACGACTTCGGCGGCGGCAGTGAATTACCGCCTTACAGTGTACAGTATTGGAAAATGGAAAGATAATAAAAACATGTATAATACTTGACAATATCGTTATTTTATGATAATCTACTAATTGATAACGGAGTAACTGAACCCCTCGGCAGACTTTGTCTGGCAGGGAACTCCGTTATTTTTTTGTTTAGATGATATAAAGAGCACTAAAACTGAACCGACCCCAAAAAGTTAGACCAAAAATCTAACTATTGGGAGGTCGGTTTTTTCATGGCAAAATATAGTTTTGAATTTAAAATGGAGGTTGTGCAGGCATATCTAAATGCTGAAGGTGGGTATAGATATTTAGCAAGTAAATATAACATTCCTGCAAAGAGGAGAATTGAAGAATGGGTACACGCATACAGAGAATTTGGTGAAGAAGGGTTAATGCGTTCGAGACAAAATAAGAAATATACTTTTCAATTTAAGCTTTCTATGGTAGAATTGTATCTATCAAGTGAGGTCTCATATCAGGAATTAGCACTATCACAAGGAATTAGTAATCCATCATTGATTGTAAAATGGGTCAATGATTTCAGAATTGCCGGACCTGATGCTTTGAGACCTAAAAAGAAAGGTCGTAAGAAAACATTGGATATAAGAGAATGTAAAAAGCCTTCTAAATATGACGGAGAAAAACCCGTGGATACAAGTGCCGAGCATGTCAAAGAACTTGAAGACGAACTACTTAAACTTAGAATAGAAAATGCATATTTAAAAGAATTGAGGAGGCTGCGTTTAGAGGAGGAAACTCTTCTGAAAAAACAGCGAGAATTGTCCACAGTCTCCGAGGACAGTTCAAATTAAAAGACATTCTCGCAGTAGTCGGTTTTCCAAAGGCAACATATATGTATTGGCAAAAACGATTTGACAGAGAAAATCCTGATAAACAGTTGGAGGATGAAATCACTAAAATCCATATAGAAAACAAGGATTACGGTTACAGACGGGTATATAGAGAATTACGAAACAGAAAGATTTTTGTGAATAAAAAGAAAGTTCAAAGAATCATGCAAAGATTATGTTTCCAGGTCACATCATTTACTCGAAAAAGTCGCAGATATAATTCGTACAAAGGCAATGTTGGTAAAATAGCACCAAACAGAATTAACAGGCGATTTAATACATCTATACCGCATCAAAAGATAACTACTGACACGACCGAATTTAAGTATTATGAGATTGACAACAAAGGCAGAATGGTAATTAAGAAATTGTATTTAGACCCATTTCTTGATATGTTTAATGGTGAAGTGTTAAGCTATGGTATAAGCAAAACTCCATCAGCGGCAAGTGTTTTATCGGCACAGAAACAAGCAATAGAAATAACATCTGATTGCCCATACAGAAGAACATTCCATTCAGACAGAGGTTGGGCATATCAAATGGGTGCATATTCCTCTGTTCTTAAAGAAAACAAAATATTTCAAAGTATGTCTCGGAAAGGAAATTGTTATGATAACTCTGTGATGGAAAATTTCTTTGGAATATTAAAGCAGGAAATGTATTATGGAACTACATATTACAGCTTTGAAGAGCTTAAAGATGCTATTGAAAGATATATAAAATATTACAACGAGAAAAGAATAAAAGAAAAACTTGGGTGGATGAGTCCGGTTGAGTATCGGCTCAACACCTTGGCTGCATAAAAATAGCGTAGCAGTCGTTAAAACTACTACGCTATAAAAAGTCTAACTTTTGGGGGTCACATCAAATTTAGTGTCCCCTTTATTATATACTCATTTACACTTGTAATTAGCTATATTTGTATGTTATACTGATATTAACAAATATATTTTGAAAGGGAGTTTTTTATATGAAAAAGGATTTTGTAAAAAGGAATTGCAGTCGGCTGCGCATTGTCAATGGCAATCGGTGGTGCGTCCGCGCTTGCCGATACGTACAGAAAATTTCTTGAAGTGGCTTACACTGACATCAAAGTTGTCGTAAATTGGAAAGCCGACAACACCGCGTGACAGTGACGGCACCCCTGTTAAGCCGTTTATCTCCAGCGGCACGACCTATCTGCCCGTAAGATCCATTTCAAACGCTCTGGGACAAAACGTTGATTGGGACAGTGACACAAGCACTATATATATCGGCGATAAAATTAGAAACAGACAAAGTTAATATGGCAAAAATCGAGCCAGTTGAAGGTACCCATATTTTAAACGATTCAAGCGCTAAAATTTTTCCCCTTATGCACAAAGTTACAATTGTTCCTGATAACCGTTTTGCTCCTTATAGTAGTACTTTATTTATTCTTGACGGCAAATATTCTTCTTTAGAAGGCTTATTTGCCGTACCTGATCGTGATAATGATGATGACATAAATGCTGTACAATTCATAAATGAAGAATACCGATGAGGTACTTGCAACAGTTTCAAATAAAAGACTCGAAAAGCCGTAGATGTCAAAGTAAATCTTATAGGTGTTGATAAGCTTCGAGTTAAAGCCGGTCGTATTTCAGATGATAACAACTTTGAGTTTGGTTATAACGGTGGCTATTTATACAATCTCTACTTAACACCAATAACTCAAAAATAATTCAACCAAAAAGGACGCTGAAATCAGCGTCCTTTTGTATTCAATTTCTTTTGACATTTATCACAATAGCCGTATATTTCAAGTTTATGTCCCGTCACCGTAAAATTATCTATATGCGGTGAATGTACGGGGCATATATCGACGTAACGCATTTCCTTACAGCCAAGACATATTGCATAATGACGGTGTTCGCCGTTTATGAGTTCATAATAAAACTTATCACTGTCTTGAATTGTATGCTTACTAACTATACCCTTTTCACACAGCTTTTCCGCAATTCTGTAAACGGTCGAAAGCGACATTCCGTCAACCTTGTCATATATATTTTCAACCGTAAGAGGTGCGTCTGCGTCCGACAGCACCTGCATAACGCTTATACGCTGTTTTGTACATTTCAAACCTACTTTTGAAAGTATGCTGTTTATATCCTCCATACTCTCACCTTCTCCTTTTACTTGTACAAGCCATTATTACAATCAAAAATACCACACCCAAAAGCACAATCGTACCTCCCGGTCTGAGGTCAAGATAGTACGATATGAAAAGTCCGGCAACAGTGAAAAATTCCGCAAACGCGATTGACCACCATATTGTCTGCTTATAGCTTTTCGCAATCATCATTGCCGCCGCAACAGGTATAACAAGAAGTGACGAAATCATAAGCGCGCCGACAATTCTTGACGCAACCGAAACCGTAACTGCCGTTAATAACATAAGTACAAGATTAATACCGCCGACAGGCACTCCCGCAAGCTTTGCCGCTTCTTCGTCAAACGTAACGAAGAACAATTCTTTATACAATAATATTGAAGTTATAATAACCGCTATTCCGAGTCCAATCGTTAAGTACAATTCAAAATCGGTTATTGCAACTATCGAGCCGAACAAAAAGCTGTTTATATTAGTTGAGCCGTTGGTTATAAATCCCGACAACACCGCCGTAAGACCGATACCCGCCGACATAACAACCACCGTTGCAATTTCCGAATATTTACCGAACGATTTTCTGAAAACCTCTATTCCGATAACCGCAAAAATCGAAAACATCACCGCACCCAAAATCGGATTAATTCCGAGCAAAAGTCCGAATGCGATACCTGCCAACGCCGAATGTGACGTTGCGTCACCTATCGCCGAAAGTCTTTTAAGTACAATCGAAACGCCTATACACGGTGCAATCACCGCAATTATTGCCGCAACTACAAATGCTCTTTGCATAAATGCGTACTGAAAAATATTATCCATGATGATGCACCCTCTTTCCTGCAAATATTTCGTTTATCTGTTGCATTGTAAGGTCGTTTCGGCTTACAAATTCGCCGTTGCCGTGTTCGCAGAATATTAAAAGTTTGTCCGATACTCTGACAAGTTCCGGAGTATCGTGGTTTGTCATAATAATCGTCATTCCTTGTTTGTTGAGTTCGCTTATTATGTCCATAATCTGTTTTACCGACTTCGCATCAACTCCGACTGTCGGCTCGTCCATAAGCAACAGTTCAGGCTCTGAAATCAACGCTCTTGCAATAAATATCCTCTGTTGCTGACCGCCCGACAAATTACCGATCAGTCGGTTTTCGTATCCCGACATTCCCACTTTTTCAAGCACTGTACTTAGTTTTTCGTAATCCTCTTTTCTGTAGCGTTTAAAAAGTCCGCGTCTGCTGTACAGATTTGCCATTACAACCTCTTTAACCGTTGCAGGGAAATCGCTGTTAAACGAATTTGCTTTTTGAGAAACATAACCGATTTTATAATTTTCTTTAAACTTCGATAAATCTTCTCCGAAAAGTGTTATTTTACCCTTGTTGTACGGCAAAATTTTTAAAATTATTTTTATCAGTGTACTTTTTCCCGCACCGTTTGCACCGATTATACCGAGAAAATCACCCTTATGTAATGTAAAATTCACATCACGCAATACAGATGTATCGGAATAATCAAAATACAAATTTTCAATTTTTAAAATTTCCTGTTCCATATTATCCTCAATCTTCCTTATTAATAAGCATAATCGAAAACGCCGTTATCAGCAATATACTGCTTACCAAAATAGCCTTTTCGCTGAACAATCTGACAGATACGTTACCCATAATCGCACCTATCGTAAATATTGCAATTATGCCGAAAAACAAAAATCCTTTTTCCATTGCGGTTTTGTCTTTCGTAAACCAATAATCACATATCGATTGCGTTGCCATACGCAAGTTACCTATGCACATTGTAGTCGCCATACCGCTGCCCTGTATCTTTCTGAAACTTTCAACCTGTGCACCGCACGCAAGCGATGTAAGGCTGTTTGCAAGCAAATTCAGTTCCTGCGGTATAAACATTACGCCGAATAATATCGCAGCCTCGCAAAATACAATTATCTGTCGCCAGTGAACGTGTTTTCTGTTTGTAAACTTTCTTCTCACAAATTCCGCCGCCGCAATACCAATCGCAAATGCCAAAACAGGACACACATATTGGAGTGCCTTGCTCCAATGCCCCATTGACAAATTAACACCGAACAAAAGTATGTTACCCGTCTGCGCATTTGCAAAAACTTCACCTCTGCAAAGATAACTGTATGCGTCCATAAATCCGCCGGACAATGTGAGCAGTATCATAATCGGAAGTGATTCGGAAATCTGTTTTGACGCTTTCATTTTAAATCCCCTTCTTTAGTTCCTCAAGATTTGCTTTCATAACCGTTACATAGTCACGACTTTCGCTGTCACCCTCAAAAGTATAAAGCGGAAGTGCCTGAATATCAGCCTCATTCGCAACCGCCTGTGCCATTTTGTCACCCTCAAGCGGATCATAGAAAATACAGCTTACACCCTCGCTCTTTATTTGGTCAACAACCTTTGCCATTTGTGACGGTGACGGATCACTATCACCTGTAACCCCCTCAAGCGCAACTTGTTTCATACCGTAATCGTTGCAAAGATAACTGTATGCACCGTGCGTTACAAATATTGTCTTACCGTCAATTTCGGCATTTTTGTACTCAGTGTCCACCTCATCAATTTGAGTTAGATAACTGTCAAGTCTGTTTATATAGTTCTGTGCATTTTTGCTGTCCACCTCTGACAACGCGTTGCATATTGCCTGCATTTGCAATTTTGCATTCTGCGGACTAAGCCAAATATGCGGATCGTTTCCGTCTGTCGGTATCTGTTCCGATGTGCATATAACTTTTACGCTCTGCGGAAGTGTTTCGATTATTTTGTCCGCCCAGCTTTCCATTCCGACGCCGTTATATATAAATACGTCAGCCTCAGAAAGTTTCGCCATATCAGACGCAGTCGGCTCAAAATCGTGCGGCTCTGTTCCTGTCGGTACTATGTTTGTTAGATCTATATCGTCACCGCCGATTGTTTTCGTAAAGTCATACATTGCATAAAATGATGTGTATACCTTTGGTTTGCCGCTGTTTTCAGCGTTTTTTTGACACGATGTCAATGCCAAAACAAGTATAAGCATTAACGGTATCAGCTTTATGATTTTTTTCATATTTTTATTTCCTTTCGTTGTTGTTTTGATGTAATAATCGCACATACGGGACGTCGTGGGTGTCGTCCCCTACGAATTTATCTATTATCTATACTTGCCACCCCTCAGTCGTTTCACGACAGCTCCCCTCAAGTGGCGCCTTTTATGCCTCTCCTTGAGGAGAGGTGGCACGCAGTGACGGAGTGTGGCAAACTATTTCGCGTCATACCAGCTATGTCCTGTTGACATATCCACTTTAAGAGGCACATTAAGTTCCATTGCACCCTGCATTTCTTCGCTCAAAATTTGTTTAACCTTATCCACTTCATCCTTATGTGCCTCAACTATAAGTTCGTCGTGTACCTGCAATATAAGCTTCGACTTCAATCCCTCATTTATAAGTCTATTATCAACTCTCACCATTGCAAGCTTTATAATATCCGCCGCCGTACCTTGTATCGGTGTATTCAGTGCAACACGTTCGCCGAACTGACGTATATTATAATTCGGTGACTTCAATTCAGGTATATAACGTATTCTGTTAAGCATAGTTTTAACATAGCCGTCCTTTTTCGCCTGTTCCTTTATGCTCTCCATATAATTTCTTACACCGTGATACTTTTCAAGATAGCTTTCAATATATGCCTTAGCCTCTTTAACCGATATATGCAAATCCTGTGCCAGTGAAAATTTCACCTATGCCGTACACAATACCGAAGTTTACCGCTTTTGCACTTGAACGCTGTTCCTTTGTAACATCTTCAAGCGGTATACCAAGCACCTGTGACGCGGTAACTGCGTGAATATCTTCATTATTCCTAAACGCATTTATCATTGTTTCATCATTTGCGATATGCGCAAGCACTCTAAGTTCAATCTGTGAATAGTCTGCATCCACAAGCACATAACCATCTTTCGCAACAAACATTTTTCTAATCTCTCTGCCAAGCTCCGTACGAGTCGGAATGTTCTGCAAATTCGGTTCTGTTGATGAAAGTCTGCCGGTAACGGTCACTGTCTGCAGTAAACACCGAATGTATGCGGTGCGTATTCGGATTTACAACCGCCGTCAAACCGTCACAATA
>ENA-OQHF01001654-OQHF01001654.1-human-gut-metagenome-genome-assembly--contig:-NODE-1654-length-12031-cov-2.945565_pt1 | contig 12031 bp, 10 predicted proteins | sample MGYA00242559_ERZ504709 | MGnify/ENA primary metagenome ERZ504709 (study PRJEB26092, sample SAMD00036203) | human gut metagenome | host: Homo sapiens | study: EMG produced TPA metagenomics assembly of... | reverse complement strand
TTAAATGTGTCTTCCAACACATAGTCTCATAAACCATATATCCTCCAAACAAAATTTTTGATTGAATAAAATTGCCAAGCAAAATTCACTTGTACAATCCTAATAAGCAATACCATTGTAACACAATATAATTTTTTTTCCACAAAAAACTAAAAAGACGGCACTTTTAATGCCGCCCTCTAGGTTAAAATAATGGATTTTACTTGCTATTTAATTTTATACTTTATAACTTTATTGTTTTTACGAAAGCACTAATGTGCTTGTAAATTAATGCTGTTACCAAACTTACTATTATGCCCTTAACAATGTTAAACGGTGCCACACATACTATTGTAAAACTTAATTTGTTTGTAACTAAAGGCTGAATCTTTGCCCCTGCACCAATAATTGCTTCTAATGGCATTCCAAATGCCTTAACATAAAATGGTATCATTACGAAATAGTTAAGAACAACACCTGCTACAGCCATGAACAACGTTCCAACTAGCATTCCAATGAAGGCATTCTTTTTTGTTTTGTGTTTCTGGTAAATTATACTTGCAGGTACTACCAAACATACTCCTACACAGAAGTTTGCGAAATCTCCAACATATGCTGTTGAAGTTCCCTTAATTAATAATTTAAGGATAATCTTTATTGCTTCCATAATTACTCCCGATACAGGTCCCATAATAAATGAACCTACAAGAATTGGAATCTCACTTAAATCAATTTCATAAAAGTTTGGTGCTATAAAAGGAATTGGAAATTTCCCATAACATTAACACTGCTGGCAAGTGCTTGAGAACATTGCCATTAAGAACCAGATTTTTTGTAGTAAATACTTTTTTCATTTTAAATCTCCTTTTTCTTTTTTCAAAATTCTTCAACACTTATTGGTGATTTGATTTACCGTATCTTTCTTTTTGTGGCAAAAAGAAAACCCCGGAAATAGTTTCCAGGGCTTAAATACAAAGCAAATATAGAAATGTAATATTCATAAATTACTTATTGCAAGATTCCAGTGGCTTTTAGAATCCTTAATTAATCTATGATAATTACGCTCCTGTCTTCTCTCATCCAGACTTTACTGTCGGTTATGGATTCACACCATATCATGCCATTGGCTCGCTGACTTATGCATTCGCAATCACAGCCGGTAGGGAATTTCACCCTGCCCCGAAGAATTTTTTAATTTTTACTATGCTATTATAGTACTTATATAAATCTTTGTCAACTTTTTAACAAAGGTTATCTGCTATTTATTTTTTTACCTTAATAAATGCATTGTAAATAGCTTTCATTGCTACTTCAAAGTCTTCCTCTGCAACACCGATAATGATGTTTAATTCTGAAGAACCCTGATCAATCATCTTAATATTTACTCTTGCATCTGCTAAAGCTGTAAATAAGATTGCCGCTGTACCTCTTGCACTCTTCATTCCACGACCTACAACTGCAATAAGAGCTAAGTTGCTTTCAATGTATAACTGGTCAGGATGCACTCTTGATCTAATTTCATCAAGAATTGTTGTTTCCTTGCCTGCTAACTTATCTGTCTGAATAACAACGCTCATTGTATCTACACCTGATGGCATATGTTCAAAACTTACATTGCTCTTTTCTAATGCACGAAGAACGTTTCTACCAAATCCAACTTCGCTGTTCATCTTGTCTTTTTCAATATTGATTACAGACATACCTTTTTTACCTGCAATACCTGTAATAATATGTTCACAAGGTTCTGCTGTTTCTGATACAATCATTGTTCCTCTGTCCTGCGGGCAATTAGTATTCTTTATATTTACAGGAATGCCTGCTGCTCTTACTGGGAAAATAGCATCTTCATGAAGTACAGTTGCGCCCATATATGCTAATTCTCTAAGTTCACTATATGTAATTGTGTTAATTGGAGCCGGATTGTTAACAATTCTAGGATCACAAATAAGGCATCCGCTAACATCTGTCCAGTTTTCATAAATCTTAGCTTCTGCTGCTCTGGCAATAATAGACCCTGTTACGTCAGAACCTCCACGTGAAAATGTTTTGATTGTTCCATTTGGCATTGAGCCGTAGAATCCCGGTACTACTGCTTTCTCTGTTGCTGCAAGCTTTGGAATTAATTTTTCTGCTGTTTTGTCCCAGTCAAACTGTCCCATATCATCAAAGAAAATATATTTTGCAGCATCAATAAATTCAAAGCCTAAATACTTAGCTAAAACCTTACTGTTAAGAAATTCACCACGGCTGGCTGCATAATCACGGCCTGCCATATGTGAAAAAGCTCCCTTTATAATTTCAAAATCTTCCTCTAAAGAAAAATCTTCAATTCCTAAGTCCATAATAATGTTATTATATCTGTCCTTAATCATCTGGAACTGCTCATCAAAGTCCTGTCCTTCTGATGCCATTTCATAGCATTTGTAAAGCATATCTGTTACTTTAATGTCTTCCACATATCTTTTTCCCGGTGCAGATGCTACAACAAAACGTCTTGTTGGATCGTCTAATATTATTTCTGCAACCTTTTTAAACTGCTTAGCGTCAGCTAATGAACTTCCCCCAAACTTAACAACCTTTGTTTCCTTCATGTTATATTTTCCCCTTAATCTTATTTTATATTATGCGGTTATATGAGATATAGTTAATAAAATTAACCTTCTATTCTAATTCTAGAGATTACTGTGCCTAATTCATCTGCTTTTTTTGCAAACGTAGCTTCACTAATCTTTTCTGTAATAAATCCAAATTCTCCATCAATGTTAGCATCAACATATTCAACATTGCCAAATACCTTTTCAATGTCTTCTTTTGAACTACTACTTCTAACAAAGAATTTCTTCTTTGACTTTGAAAAATCTTCTAATTCTAATTTTTCTTCATCCCACATTACTGTTGTTGATACATTAAGATGTCTTACACTATCTACCACGTCAGACACAACTGCGCTGGCTGTTGGAAGCTTTCCTGCGCCACTACCGATAAATACTAAGTCGCCTACCATATTTCCACGTACAAGTATTCCGTTTACAACGCCACTAACGTTAAATAATGGATGATCCGGTGCCAAAAGTCTAGGTGCTACAGATGCAACTACCTGATTATCCTCGTTCTTGCACTTACCTAATAACTTAATTGATCGTCCCATAGCCTTAGCATATTTAAAATCTTCTGCTGTAATTTTTGAAATTCCTTCTGTATAAATTTCTTCAAAGTTTACAGTTTTACCTTTTGCTAAAGATGCTAATATAGCAATCTTTCTAACTGCGTCATAGCCTTCGATATCAGCTTCAGGATTTCTTTCAGCATAGCCTAAATCCTGTGCCTGTTTTAAAGTGCTGTCAAAGTCAGCTCCTTCTTTGTCCATTTTTGTTAAAATGTAATTTGTTGTACCATTTAAGATACCTGTTATTTCACATATCTTATCAGCTGTAATATGCATGTTAAGTGGACGTATAATAGGGATTCCACCACCTACTGCAGCTTCAAACAAAAAGTTTCTGTTATGCTGCTGGGCAATCTTAATTAATTCTGCACCATATTTTGCAACAAGTTCTTTGTTTGATGTACAAACACTCTTGCCTGCTTCTAATGCCGACTTAACAAAATCGTATGATGGTTTAAGTCCTCCCATTACTTCTATAATAACCTCAACTTCAGGGTCATTTAAAATAATATTGTAATCATGAACTAATACATTCTCACAAGGATCTCCTGGAAACTCTCTTAAATCAAGTACATATTTTATGTCAATTTCCTGTCCTGCTTTGTTTGTAATTAATTCTTTGTTCTCTTTAATAATCTGGAATACTCCTGAACCTACTGTTCCGTATCCTAAAATTGCCACTTTTATCATGTTTATTCCTCGCTTGTTAAAGTTTAGTTTATTTTACCATTGAATAATAGCACGGTTAATGGTAATCCGCAACAAAAATTAGTTATCTTTCTTAATATTAATCCATTTTAAGTATGCATTTATAAAGGGATCAATGTAACCATCCATTACTTTTCCAACGTCTGTTATCTCCTGATTTGTTCTGTGATCCTTTACCATTGTATATGGTTGCATAACGTAAGAACGTATCTGACTGCCCCATCCAATCTCTTTTACTTCTCCTCTAATTCCTGAACGTTTTTCCTCTTCTTCCTGTTTTTTTAGAACATAAAGTTTAGCTTTTAACATCTTCATAGCCTTATCTTTATTCTGAAGCTGAGATCTTTCATTCTGACACTGCACAACAATTCCTGTAGGGTTATGTGTTATTCTTACCGCCGATGATGTTTTGTTAATGTGCTGTCCACCGGCACCACTTGAACGGTAAGTATCAATTCTAATGTCATCATCATTTATTTCAACATCAAGGTCTTCCTCAATATCAGGCATTACATCACATGAAGCAAAAGAAGTCTGTCTTTTTCCTGCTGCATTAAAAGGAGATATTCTAACTAGTCTGTGAACTCCTTTTTCTGATTTCAAATAACCATATGCGTTTTCGCCGTTAACCTGAAATGTTATGGACTTTATTCCTGCCTCGTCTCCATCAAGGAAATCAAGTACTTCTGTTTTATATCCCTTACTTTCTGCCCAACGGGTATACATTCTATATAACATACTTGCCCAGTCACAAGACTCTGTGCCCCCTGCTCCTGCATTGATTTTTACAATGGCATTGTTTTTGTCATATTCTCCTGACAAAAGAGTCTCTATTTTAGTTTTTTCAAATTCATCTATAAACTCTTTCGTTTCCTGCTCAACTTCTTCTACTATTGAAGCATCATTTTCCTCTTCACCCATTTCAATTAAAGTTCCAAGATCTTCATATTTCTGCTGAAGGTGTTCAATGGTTTCAAGGCTGTCTTTTAATTGTTTTAATTCTTTTGTTATTTCCTGAGACCTTGTTAAATTATCCCAAAATCCCTGTTCTTCCATTATTCCTTCAATTTCTTCTATTCTTTCTTTTTTTGCCTGTATGTCAAAGGCTTTGCGCAGTTCTTCCAATTGATCTGCATATTGATTCCATTGATATTTGTATTGTTCAAGTTCTACCACGTCATACCTCAATCTTACTTTTTCTAAATTTTTAAAAAAGAAAGGAGTCGTCTAAAGCAACCCCTTTCTTTATAATTCAAGCCGTTGTATTAAGCCTTACGTCCACAACAGTTTTTATACTTCTTTCCTGAACCACATGGACAAGGATCATTTGGATAAATCTTTTCAGATTCTCTGTGTTTAGTCTTGCTAACACCTGTATCATCCTTGTTTGTTCCTGTAACTTCTGCCACCTCTTCACGTTCAACTTTCTGTTCAACCTGAATATGATATAAAGTCTTAACAGTTTCAACTTTGATACCTTCAATCATGTCATTAAACATTTCAAAGCCCTGAATCTTGTATTCAACAGCAGGATCTCTCTGACCATAAGCCATAAGACCAATACCCTGTTTCAACTGTTCCATATCATCTAAGTGATCCATCCACTTTCTGTCGATTACTCTTAACAGAACGATTCTTTCTAATTCTCTAATATGTTCAGGTTCTGGGAACTCAGCTTCCTTAGCTTCGTAAAGCTTAACTGCAGCTTCCTTCAATAACTGTTTAAATTCAGCTTTTGAAAGATGTTCAATCTCGCTCTTTGGAATTTCAAGTTTTACAGGAATAATTTCAAATAATGACTGACTTAAACCTGCCACATCCCAATCCTTAGTCTCCTGATCATCGCCAACAAACATGTCAACCTGAGATTCAATTACTTCATTCATCATCTTGATAATTGCATCTCTCATATTCTCGCCGTTAAGAACTCTTGCTCTTTCAGCGTATATAATCTCTCTCTGGTCATTGTTAACCTTATCATATTCCATAAGGTTCTTTCTTATGCCAAAGTTATTTCCTTCTATCTTCTTCTGTGCTCTTTCAATAGTCTTAGTTAATGACTTATGGTGAATTTCTTCATTCTCTGGAACACCTAATGCATTAAAGATTGACATAAGCTTCTCTGAAGCAAACAATCTCATAATATCATCTTCCAATGAAATGTAAAACTTAGATTCACCAACATCACCCTGACGACCTGAACGACCTCTTAACTGGTTATCAATACGTCTTGATTCATGTCTTTCTGTACCTATAATCTTAAGACCGCCTGCTGCTCTTGCAGCATCATCAAGCTTAATATCAGTACCACGGCCTGCCATATTAGTAGCAATAGTTACTGCTCCATGTTGACCTGCCTGAGCAACGATTTCTGCTTCCTTCTCGTGGAATTTAGCATTTAATACATTGTGTGGAATACCTCTCTTCTTAAGCAAAGCACTGATTTCTTCTGAAGAATCAATGTTAATCGTACCAACCAATACAGGCTGTCCCTTTGCATGTGATTCAACAATGTCTTCTATAACTGCATGAAGTTTCTCTTTCTTAGTCTTAAACATTGCATCTTCATGGTCAATTCTTGCAATTGGCTTGTTTGTTGGAATTTCAACAACGTCCATACTATAAATATCTCTAAATTCTTTTTCTTCTGTTAAGGCTGTACCTGTCATACCTGCCTTCTTGTCATATTTGTTAAAGAAGTTCTGGAATGTAATTGTTGCAAGAGTCTTGCTTTCTCTGTTAACTTTTACATGTTCCTTTGCTTCAATAGCCTGATGTAAACCATCAGAATATCTACGGCCCGGCATAATACGTCCTGTAAATTCATCTACAATAAGTACTTCATCATCCTTAACTACATAGTCCTGATCTCTATGCATAAGGTTATGTGCTCTTAATGCCAAAATAACATTGTGCTGAAGTTCTAAGTTTTCAGCATCAGCATAGTTGTCAATGTGGAAGAATTTTTCAACTTTTTCAATACCCTGTGCTGTTAAAGTAACAATCTTGTCCTTTTCATTTACAAGGAAGTCTCCATCTTCTTCAATATCAACACCCATAATGGCATCCATCTTGCTAAGTTCAGGATTAGCTGTGCCACGTTCCATCTGTCTTGCAAGAATGTCACACATTTCATATAACTTAGTTGACTTACCACTCTGTCCGGAAATAATAAGAGGTGTTCTTGCCTCATCAATAAGAACCGAGTCAACTTCGTCGATAATACAGTAATGAAGTCCACGCTGAACTAACTGTTCTTTGTAAACAACCATGTTATCTCTTAAGTAGTCAAATCCTAATTCGTTATTTGTAATATATGTGATGTCACAGTTATAGGCCGCTTTCTTTTCTTCATGTTCCATGTCTGAAAGAACACAGCCTACTGTTAATCCCAAAAATCTGTGAACCTGTCCCATCCACTCAGCATCTCGGGTAGCAAGGTATTCGTTAACTGTTACGATATGAACGCCCTTGCCTTCCAATGCATTAAGATATGCAGGCAACAAACATGTCTGTGTCTTACCTTCACCGGTTTTCATTTCTGCGATACGTCCCTGATGTAAGATAATACCACCCTGTAACTGACATGGATAATGTTCTGTTCCAAGTGTTCTTCTTGTTGCTTCTCTAACTAAGGCAAATGCCTCAGGAAGCAAATCGTCTAAAGTTTCACCTTTCTGTAATCTATTTCTAAATTCTGTTGTCTTAGCCTTCATCTCGTCGTCGGTAAGTTTTTCCATCTCCGGCTTAAGGCTTAATATCTTCTCTATTGTATGATTATGTCTTTTTAATTCACGCTGACTATGCGTTCCTACGATTTTATTAATTACGCCCATGGTAATCTCCTCAAATATATTTGTTGTAAAATACAACACGCTAAGGAATATAATACCATTTAAATCGGTTTTATTCAATACAAGTATGTGTTATTTATTTGTTAAAAAAGTGTAAACGTAGGCATTTCATAACTTTTGTTCTTATAAACGGAAAAAAGAATCCCTAACTGATATATTTCAACCAATCAGGGACTCTTATTAGATATTATTTAGTTTTCTTAGTTACTTTTTATCTTTTAGTCAAGTTCAGGTTCTATTAAACCGTATGTATTACCTTTACGTTTGTAAACTACATTAACTTCTTCTGTCTCTGCATTAAGGAATACAAAAAAAGTTATGTCCAAGTAATTCCATTTCTACGCAAGCTTCTTCAGGATCCATTGGTTTAATACCAAATCTCTTAGTCTTTTTGATTTTAATCTGATCCTCATCCTCGTCTTCGTAATCAGCTTCAATGTATGTCTCTGTAAAAGCTTCCTTAATTGATTTCTTCTTGTCAATAATCTTATTCTTATACTTAACAAGCTGTCTTTCAATTGTTTCCTCAACCATATCGATTGATACATACATATCATCACTTATTTCTTCCGCTCTGATAATACGTCCTTTGACTGGAATTGTTACCTCCACCTTCTGTTCATTCTTATTAACACTTAATGTAACGTCCACTCTAGTCTCTTCTGCGAAGTATTTATCGAGCTTTCCGATTTTCTCTTCTACTGCGCTTCTGATGCCTTCTGTTACTTCAATGTTCTTACCGAAAATCTTAATTTTCATGGTACCACTTCCTTTCGTTAACTAGTAATTAAATTATACCATTTAAGGTGATTTTCCACAAGAAAAAACACACTTTTTTCACTTATTTTTCTCTACTGTTTTTTCGACGCTATTTTTGTATATTTTATACAAATTTAACCCATTTTTAACTATCTGGCACAATTATAGTCAAAAAGTTATTAACATTGTTTTTCAGTTTTTTCAATAAAATTCTCCTTAAATAGGTTATTAACCCACTTATTAACATTATCAACATAAAAGTGTGTCATTTTATGTAAATCTTTGTCGATAGCTGTAAAGAACTAATGTTTTGTTGATATGTTCCAAACTTGTACATTTTACACATAAACTATTGACTTTTTTCTAAAATTCGCCACACTATTTTGCAAAAAAATAAGACCTGTATTGGTTGTTGCCAATTCAGGTCTTGTTTCTGTATTATATTTAATTATCCAATAATTCTTCTAGCTGCACAAGGTGATCCCATACCACTAATTATAATACCTGTTTCTTCTGTTGAAGCATGTATAATCTGTCCACCACCAATGTAAATAGCTACGTGGCTGATTGTAGAACCACCATACTTGTAGAATAACAAGTCACCTGGCTGTAAGCTACTCATTGATACAGCTCTACCGTTGTTAACCTGTGTATATGATGATCTGCTAAGTCCATACCCAAAGTGAGCGTATACTGACATTGTAAATCCTGAACAGTCTGTTCCGTTTGTAAGACTTGCTCCACCGTATACATAAGGGTTACCAAGGAACTGCTTAGCATATGCTACAATTGCTGAACCTGTTCCCGAACCGCTTGAGCTGCTTGATGAGCTACTATAACTCTTCTTGCTTGAACTACTGCTACTTGAACTACTTGATGAACTACTGCTTGATGATGAGTTGCTGTAGTTGCTTCTTGAACTTGAGTTTGAGCTGTTCGAATATGTACCGTCGCTTGAACTCTGGCTGTTATCATTTGATGCCTGCTGTTCCTGCTGTTCAGCCTGCTTTCTTGCCTCTTCTTCAGCTGCCGCTTTTGCTGCCTCACGTTCTTTCTTAATCTTAGCTTTTTCTTCTTTTCTTGTTATAGCTGTTTCCATGTTAATGTTGACATTCGCATACTGTGCTGAAATCCAACCTACTAACACCGGCTTTAATTTTAACCTTAATCCATTCGCCAGTCTTGTCAAACTTCTTAATAGTATATGTTTCATTCTTGTAAACGTTAGTTACTACTTTAGAATTAGTATTAGCTTCTGCTCTAACATGGATAGCATCCTTAGCTTCTGCCTGTACATAACCATTATCTAAAGCTCTGCTCTTAGCACTACTTCCTGTTACAAAGAAATCTGACTTAATATAACCTGTACAGTTACCTGATACAATCTTGTACCAACCGTTATTAGTCTTTTCAAGAATTTTTGCACCACTGTTGTTATAAATTTTTCCAACAACCTTAGATTCTGTTGTTGGTTTCTTTCTTACATTAACATAATCTTCTGCACCACCTGAAACCTTAGTAATTGCTATGTTAGCAAATAACTTGTCCTCACTTGATGTTGCTGTATTAGATGTCTGTGTCTTTTCAGTCTGATTTTCTGTCTTTGTTGTCTCATTAGATGTTGCTGTACTATCTGTTGCTTCTGTAGGAAGTAACTTCTCAATATCAGTTTCTTTACCACTATTATTGATGTAATCTTCAACAATAACTGCTGCACCTGCGCTAGGTATTTCTGTTGCTAATTCATCTGCAAACAATGGCATAGACGCTGTGATTGTCATAGATGCCACAAGTGTACCTGCTACAAGTTTCTTAGCATAATTACTTTTCATGAAAATTCTGCCTCCATTTGTTTTAATTCTGTTCTAAAATTTCGGTATACGTTTAAATCCATATCAAGTAAGTATTTTAATACATATTGATTACATATTCAATACATTTTTTAATATAATCTTAAAAATATACCTAAAGTTATTCTCAATCAATTCTAAATATTACAATTTTGTTACAATTATAACAACTCTTATGTAGATTGTCAACATGCACATATTAGCAATTTATTCCTATTTAATTTCATTTCCCGGTTCACTTTTACTTTTTTAATATTAATTTCATAAAAAAGTAGTACCTAAGTACTATTTTTCCTATAATTATGGTACTATAGTACCAAGGTACTACTTTTTTCTAATAAATACAGTACCAAGGTACTAAGGTACTTATATGGCACTATCTATTATAAAGGATGATATATTATGAAGAAAACAATATTAATTACAGGAGCTTCCGGAGATATCGGAAGTGAAATTTGCCGTTTTTTTATAAAAAAATCAATTTATAAAAGTAATAGGAACTTACAACAAAAATAAAGCTACTATTGAAGCGCTTGCAGAAGAGCTTGGAAGTGATTTTTCTTATTATCAGTGCGACTTATCTGATTTTAATAATGCTGAAAAGCTATTTAAGAATTTAGGAGATATTTCCATTGATATTCTTGTTAACAATAGTGGAATTTCGGTGTTGGGATTGCTTCAGGATATAACGGATAGTGAATGGACCAGACTTTGGAACACTAACGTTACCTCTGCCATTGCTATGAGCAAAATGATTATTCCTATTTTTCTAAAGCAGGGTTATGGAAAAATAATCAACATTTCTTCTGTCTGGGACAGCGCGTGCTTCCTATGAAGTTTGCTACTCCACAACCAAAGGTGCCATTGATTCTTTCACTAAGGCTCTTGCCAAGGAACTTGCCCCTTCAAACATTCAGGTTAACGCTGTTTCCTGTGGAATAATAGACACCAAAATGAATGGACATCTTACACAGGAAGATGTTGACTCTATTATAGAAGAAATACCTGCATCAAGACTTGGCACAACTGAAGATGTTGCAAATGCTGTATATGGTCTTGTTAATTCAGGCTCCTATGTTACAGGACAAATTATTACCGTTGACGGCGGATGGCAGGTATAATTTTTTAATTTCAAGTTTCATTGTTATTAAGTCAAATCATGATATGGTACAAGTTATTGTTTTACGCGATACTCATTCGCATTTTGCGTACGCTACATGCCCATGACGCGCTGTCGCGCTATGCATTAAGGACGAAATACAACTGTTGGCGAGCAAGTTCTCCACGTCTGTATTTCGTCCTTAATTTGCATTGCTTGTAGGAACGCGCAAATTATTATTTAAGTTCGGTTATTCTTCTTTTTAATATTTTTCTTTCTCACCATTTTCGTAAGATTGGATTCTTGCTGTATCTCCTGATGAAGTAACTGAATCTCCCTTATCGTTTATGACGTGTGTAATCTGTCCCTGACCGTTAAGTTTTACAGTTACAATATTTCTAATTTCTACTCCATCCTTGTCAGGAATCTCTGCTCCACTGAATATTTCTATGTTCGCATCTCTATTGTAACAATAAATTCCAAGTCCACAGCCGTAAAAATCATTAACTTCATCGCCTATTTTAAATGATGCATAACCTTTCACCTTACCATTATGGCTCATATAATATTTCTGGTTAGGTGCATCGTAAGGCATTTCGCTTTGATAGAAGTATAG
>ENA-OQHF01001653-OQHF01001653.1-human-gut-metagenome-genome-assembly--contig:-NODE-1653-length-12038-cov-1.595668_pt1 | contig 12038 bp, 13 predicted proteins | sample MGYA00242559_ERZ504709 | MGnify/ENA primary metagenome ERZ504709 (study PRJEB26092, sample SAMD00036203) | human gut metagenome | host: Homo sapiens | study: EMG produced TPA metagenomics assembly of... | reverse complement strand
ACAGTGCAGGCAAAGACGCTGTCATTTACCGAGGAGGAGCTGCCGCAGGATGGCATTGAGCTTGTAGTGACAGCAAGTACATGGGGATGGTTTGCGGCACAAATCAAGACAGATGTGCCATGGCTTATTTTCCCTCAAAAAAGGATTACATCGCGCGATTTTTCAAATCAGCAGGGTGACTGACAGCATTTGCAGATGTGGCAAAGATGCATAATGGGCGTAATACAGCCCATGTGCAGATCGAAACACCAATGCAGATACTAGAAGTTTGTATTCAGGTCAATCGCAGCTATAAGGGAAAAAACATAAAGAATGCACTGCGCTCAGACGGCAGGCCGCCAAAGGCAGTTGTACGTTATCTTTATCATCTTCTTCTTGCTTATTTAAATGAGAGCCACGAAGAAACAGAGACTTTTTTTCACAGATGGATCAGTGTCTGGAAGAAAATATGAAAAAATACCCGGCTAGTTCAGGTCCTTTTTCTGTATCGTGTATGGCTGCTTGCTAAGCAGGAACGTATAGATGAAGCAAAGAAGCTTCTTGCCTGGTATAGTTCAAATCTGACACGCATCAGTACAAAACGTCAGCAGGAAGAATATCTTATGACGCTTTATTTGCAATGGGAGCTTACAAAGAAGGAGCATGATAAAAAGGAAGCAGCTTCAGCTGCACTTGAATTGCAAAAGCAGACAGACAGTCTTGTCGCTTCTCTTGTATGGCTTATGACAGAGCGTGATTTAAGTGATGCTGAAAAGCTAAGACAGTGTGAACGTTTGTATCGCATTTACGGTGCAAAGCCTATTATCTATGCGTATGCAGCAAAAATCTGTAGGGAAAATCCAGATGAAATCAGACGTACAGGAGAATTTTGGATTCAGCTTTTATCATATATGCTTCGCTATTCATGCCTGACGGCGGCACTTGCAAAGCAGTATTTAACACTTCCTCTTGCAGGTATTGAAAATGCGCAGCTTTTATATCATGTAATGAAGCGAATGTATCGCAGCTGCAAAGACAATCAGGTACTGACATTGATTTGTTCAGCACTGATTCGCATGGGAAAAACTTCACCTGCATATGCTTATTGGTTTGAGCTAGGCATTGCACAGGAGATCAATCTGACAGGACTTAATGATGCGTTTATGACTTCAATATGTGATCAGATTTTAGATCGTGAACTTCCAAATAGCATTCTTTTATATTATTCATTTAAGAATGATTTGGATAATCATACAAGATTGAATCTTTATACATATATTTTGGAGCATTTTCCAAAGGAATCTGATATGTATCAGGCATATGAGCCGCAGATGGATGAGTTTGCGATTCGCCAGCTCTTAGATGGACGCATCAATGCGAAGCTTGTACCGCTTTATGACAACTGGCTTAGTCCAAGCCTTATTGATGAAAATCTAGGTCATGTGCTTACAACACTTTTATTTTCAAAACAGATTACAACAACACTTCCTTACGCAAAAAAGGTTGTTGTACATTATGCGCAGCTTCGCCCAGAGCAGAGTGTGCGTATAAACGGTGGCGAGGTTTGCATTCCTGTTTATGCTAATGATGCAGCGATTCTTTTTGAGGATGCATATGGAAACAGATATGCTGATCCAGATATGAAAACAGTACTTCTTATGTATCGTGAGGAACTAGCTGCTGTCTGCAGACAAAAAGTTCCAGAGCAGCTTATGCTTATGATTAAGGAGTCTGATGATTTTTATACAAAGCCTTTTGCAAATCAGGAAAATCTGCAGCTTGCAAAGCAGCTTCTTGAAAAAGCAGAGGTTACACGTTCCTTTAAGCATGTGCTGACAGAGCGTATGGTTGAGTATTGCTATTTCCATGAGGAACAGACAAGAGAGCTTGACGCATGGCTGGTATCACTTAATCCTGGTGAGCTGACAAAAAAGACACGCGTTTATCTGATTGAGCTATGTATACTTCGCGGCTACAGCAAGGAAGCATTTGAATATGTCAGCGCATATGGAAGTGATGGCATTAGTCCAGATCTCTTATTAAAGATGACAGTGCGCAGTATTACAGAGACATTATACGAGTACAGCGAAACTCTTATAACGCTTTGTGTGCGTCTTCTTCAGGCAGAGCAGGTTCATGAGACACTTCTTCGTTATCTTTGTATGCATTATGTTGGACCAACACAGGATATGTATAATCTTTTATGCGCAGCATATGATGCAAAGGCAGACAGTAAAGATCTGGCAGCGCGTGTTGTAACACAGATGCTTTTTACAGGCAAAATTGATCATTTAGAGGAAGCTTATGAGATTAGCAAGAAGTCACATTGTGTATCTGGAAAGCTTGACCGCGCAGTGCTTGTGGTACGCTGCCATGAAAGCTTGATGAAGGAAAGTGTGCTTTCACAGGAAATGCAGGATACATTAGAGCAGCTTTTAATAGAGCAGCAGGATCTTCCAGAAGTTTTTTCACTTGCTATTCTGCAGCAGTACAGCAGACAAAAGAGCTGTCAGAAAAAAGCAGACACTTATGTGAGCAGTTATTATATGCCTATTGTGCAAAGGGTATTTATATGAAATGCTTCCATGGTCTTAAAGATATAATTGAGCTGCCGCATCAGATGGAAGGACGCATTATTGTGCAGTGGAATGGTACACCAGATTGTCATGTATGGCTGCGCGGTGAGCTGATTCCAAGGGGAAAGAAGGTTACATATGAGATGCAGGAAATTTATCCGGGTATCTATACAGCTGGTGTGTTCCTCTTCCCAGATGAGATGGTGCAGATAAGTGTGCGCTGTGGTGATGGCGATGAGGAAAAAGAGGTTAAGGAAGTACTTCTTGATCCATCCTCGTGCTATTGCAGAGAGGGCAGCATTTACGGCGAGATTCAGAAGCTGATTGAACTTGAACGAAAGGAAAATTACGACCAGTGGAAGGCAGAATGCGCCAAAGCGATTCGAAACCGTGAGGCAGCCAAGGAACTGTATGTGTTATTATAAAAGGACGAAAGATTATGGAAAAACTGATATTAGGTTTTGATTTATGCGATGATGTGACAAAAATAAGCCGGTACCGTCTTGATAACATGAACCCGGCAGACATAAGCTTCCCTCAGGCGGATAATCGTACAGTCATTCAGACGGCGCTCGGACGAAAGAAGGGACAGGACGGATGGCTTGTAGGAAAGAAGCCTATGAAGCTGTGCTTGAGGGCGGAGGAGCTGTAGTTGATAAGCTTTTGACGCTGCTGACAAAAAAAATGCAGCGTAGCAGTTGGCGACAGGCGATATCAGCCAGAGCAGCTGTTAGGAAGCTATATAGGAACGCTTCTTGAAACTGTTTATGAGCAGTGCGGCACGCGAAGCGTTGCCAGACTTGTCTTTACGCTTGAAAAGACTGATCCGGCAGTTATGGACAGCATTATCCATTGTATGGACAGCCTTGGAATACCAAGAGAAAATGTCAGCATCATCAATCACACAGAGGCTTATTTGTATTTTATGCTGCGCCAGCCAAAGGCAAATTTTGATAATAGAGCTTTACTTTTAGACTGGTCTGGAACTCAGCTTAGCAGCTATGAATTAAATTTGATTCGCAGTGTAAATCCGCCTGTAATTAAGGCAACAAGACAGGTGCTTGAAACTAGTCTGTCGCAGGATATGATGAGCAATGAGACTCATCGCAGGATGGTAGATTCAACAATTAGAGAGCATCTTGAGCGAATAATTGATCACCGTGGTGTAAGCTCTTTGTTTGTCAGCGGCAAGGCAATGGAAAACTGCCAGGAATGGGGAAAAAGCTTTTTAAATGCGCTTGCAGTCGGAAAAAAGGTGCGAAAAGGTATCTTTTATTGAGAGCAACGTAGTTCGCAAAGGGAGCTGATGATCAATGCAAACAATGAGCTGCACGGCAGAAATTCATATCCATACACAATTATATGTGAGGGACGTGTCGGTGCTTCAATGTGGATGGATACAAGTGTGCACGGCAGCAAGAAGGTTTTGATGCTTGCAAAAGAAGGCAGTAACTGGTATGATTGCCGTACAACAGCCGACCTTATTTTGGATGAGGCGTCCTCAATTCGCCTGAAGATAAAAAAGACAGGTGAAAAGCTGACTGTATTTGAAAACATCAGCCTGGATGCATTTCCAAAGAGGCCAAACAAGACAACAAGAGTTCGTCTAATTTTGACATTTACATCTGAGCATACAGCAATGGTGCGTGTGCAGGATCTTGGATTTGGCGAATTTTTCCCGTCATCAGGTATTGTTGTCAAAAAAGAAATTAAAATAGATTAAGGAGGCATCGGGAATGGAACAATATATTCAGTGCGGTGACATTGCCGAGAATCCGCTCTACGTAAAGGAACTAGGCATCCATATTTACACAGCGGAAGAATTCTGCTATTATATATTCAACAATACGTATCTGCTCGGGAGGATTTTATCCGTCAGGAGGTCATTGACCTTTTTTTAGAGTTGAGCTTCATATGCCGGAATTAGCAGATAAAATTGTAAAATTCTACGGATCAAGTGCTGACATGGGTGCAGTTTTGGTAATGATCATGCGTGAAATTGGTTACTATGAAGAAAACCAGATTCAGCAGTTTCAAAACCGTCTTGACCGTATGAACCGTCAGAGCCTTTTGGAGCGCAGCAAGGAAAGAGGAGATCTTTTGCTTGATAAAGGGCGCTTTGAATGTGCGGTTCAGATCTACAGCCAGACACTGCAGATGCCAAGAGATCTTCGGCAGAAGCCTCAATTTTATGGTCAGATTCTGCAGCATATGGGTGTGGCCTATCTTCGCATGGGATATGCGGATGAGGCGATGGAATGTCTGGAAGCTGCTTATGCAGAATTAAAGCGAGAAGAGATACTAGAGCAAATGTATTATCTGGCGCTTCAGACAGGAAAGCCATTTGCAAAGGAACTTGAATGCGTGGCGAGCAGCCAGATTTCCAGATGGCAGGCCCATTACATGGAGGTTGAAACACGTCTTCAGGAGCAAAGTGAGCAGGAGACTGTTGTGCGCAGTATCGGAGAGGATAATGAAATCAATTTAAAGATTTCACAGGATTATCTGACGCAGCGAAAACGTGCCTATTGCCATATGGTAATGGACGAGTAAGAAAAAGAGCAAAGAAGTGAGGAGACTTATGAAAGAACTGGACAAAACATATAATCCGTCTGAGATTGAGGGCAGGATTTATGACAAGTGGATGGAGAAAAAATATTTTCACGCAGAGGTAAATCGCGACAAAAAGCCATTTACAATCGTAATGCCGCCGCCGAATATTACCGGACAGCTTCATATGGGTCATGCACTGGATAATACACTGCAGGATATTCTGATCCGTTATAAGAGAATGCAGGGCTATGAGGCACTTTGGCAGCCGGGAACTGATCATGCAGCAATTGCTACCGAAGTTAAGGTAATTCAGAACTTAAAGACAAAGGGCATCGAGAAGAAGGATCTGACAAGAGATCAGTTCTTAAAGTATGCATGGGAGTGGAAAGATGAGTACGGCGGACGTATCGTGCGTCAGTTAAAGAAGTTAGGTTCCTCTGCTGATTGGGACAGAGAGCGCTTTACAATGGATGAGGGCTGCTCTGAGGCTGTTCAGGAGGTATTTATCCGTCTGTACGAAAAAGGCTATATTTATAAGGGAAGCCGCATCATCAACTGGTGTCCTGTTTGTAAGACATCTATTTCAGATGCCGAGGTTGAGCATGTAGAGCAGGAAGGTCATTTTTGGCATATCAAGTATCCGATCGTAGTGTGGGAAGGTCATTTTGTAGAGATTGCAACGACACGTCCGGAGACCATGCTTGGTGATACTGCAGTTGCCGTAAATCCAGATGACGAGCGCTATAAGGATATTGTAGGCAAGATGCTTCTGCTTCCAATCGTTAATAAGGAGATTCCGGTAATCGCAGATCCTTACGTTGATAAGGAGTTTGGAACTGGCTGTGTAAAGATTACACCGGCACACGATCCGAATGACTTTGAGGTTGGAAAGCGTCATAATCTTCCAGAGATCAATGTCATGAATGATGACGGAACCATCAATGCAAATGGCGGCAAGTATGAGGGAATGGACCGCTATGAAGCAAGAAAGGCTATCGTAGCAGAGCTTGAGAGTATGGGTCTTTTAGTAAAGGTTGTTCCTCATGTTCATGCAGTTGGAACACATGACCGCTGTAAGACAACTGTAGAGCCGCTTGTAAAGCAGCAGTGGTTTGTAAAGATGGATGAGATGGCAAAGCCGGCAATCGCAGCATTAAAGGAAGGCCGTCTTAAGTTTGTTCCAGAAAATTATGGAAAGACATATTTGCATTGGCTGGAGGGAATCCGTGACTGGTGTATTTCCAGACAGCTCTGGTGGGGACACAGAATCCCGGCTTATTACTGTGAAGAATGTGGTGAGATGGTTGTTTCACGTGATATGCCGGAGAAATGCCCGAAATGCGGCTGCAGTCATTTAAAACAGGATGAGGATACACTGGATACCTGGTTCTCCTCTGCCTTGTGGCCATTCTCCACACTTGGCTGGCCGAACAAGACAGAAGAACTGGATTATTTCTATCCGACCGATGTACTTGTCACCGGATATGATATCATCTTCTTCTGGGTTATCCGTATGGTATTCTCTGCTTTGGAGCAGACCGGTACAGAGCCGTTCCACACGGTACTGATCCATGGTCTGGTTCGTGATTCCCAGGGACGTAAGATGAGTAAGTCTCTTGGAAACGGTATCGATCCGTTAGAGGTTATTGATAAATATGGTGCAGATGCCCTGCGTCTGACCCTGATCACCGGTAATGCGCCTGGAAACGATATGCGTTTCTACTGGGAGCGTGTAGAATCCAGCCGTAACTTTGCAAACAAAGTATGGAATGCATCCCGATTCATTATGATGAACCTGGGTGACGAGCAGCCGACCAAACCGGAAGCAGCAGATCTGTTGCCGGTTGACCGCTGGATTTTATCGAAAGTAAATACACTGGCAAAAGATGTGACAGAGAATATGGATAAATACGAGCTGGGAATTGCAGTTCAGAAAGTCTATGATTTCATCTGGGAAGAGTTCTGTGACTGGTATATCGAGATTGCAAAAGTGCGTCTGTACAAGAAAGAAGAAGATCCAAAAGCTGCAAATGCGGCACTCTGGGTTCTGAAAACGGTACTGGCTAATGCGTTAAAGATGCTGCATCCATATATGCCGTTTATCACAGAGGAAATCTTCTGTACGCTTTGTCCGGAAGAAGAGACCATTATGCTGGCTCCGTGGCCGGAATACACCGAAGAGTGGAATTTTGCAAAAGAAGAGGCAGATGTGGAAACCATCAAAGTGCTGGTTAAGGGTATCCGCAATATCCGTTCCGAGATGAATGTTCCACCAAGCCGCAAAGCAAAATACTTCATTGTATCTCCGGATGCAGACCTGTGTGAGCTGTTTGCTTCCCACAAAGATATTTACAGTCAGCTGATTTCTGCAAGTGAGATCGACGTACAGGCAGATAAAGCAGGAATTCCGGAGGATGCTGTATCCGTTGTTATCCCGAATGCTGTTGTATACATTCCGTTAGAGGAGCTGGTAGATATGGCAAAAGAACGGGAACGACTGGAGAAAGAGAAAGCAAAACTTGCAAAAGAGCTGGCTCGTTCCAACGGTATGCTGAATAATGAGAAATTCTTAAGCAAAGCACCTCAGGCAAAAGTGGATGAGGAGAAAGCAAAACTTGAAAAATATAAACAGATGATGGAAGACGTGGAAAATCGTCTGGCACAGTTAAAATAATATGAGTGAAAGCATGAAACAAGCGGTGGAATTTTTATATGGAATTCCAAAGTTTACCAAAAAAACACAGCCTTGCACATACGCAGCATTTCATGGAGCTGCTTGGCAACCCTGGTAATCGCTGTAAAGTCATTCATGTGGCAGGAAGTAATGGTAAAGGAAGCGTTTGCTGCTTCCTTTTACCATATGTTGCTTTCTGAGGGAAAAACCGCAGGACTGTTCACTTCTCCGCATCTGATCGATGTGCGGGAACGTTTTCAGTTAAATGGTGATTTATGCGGTGAGGATCAGTTTTTGTCTGCCTATGCCCGGGTAAAAAAGACTGCAGAGGAATTGGAACGGAAAGGTCTGGGCTATCCGACATTTTTCGAGTTTATTTTTGCCATGGGCATGGTAATTTTTGAAGAGGCCGGAGTGGAGTATATCGTGTTGGAGACAGGACTTGGCGGCAGACTGGATGCCACAAACAGCGTTGCACATCCGGTGCTTTGCATCATTACGTCTATCAGCCTGGAGCATACGGAGATTCTGGGAGATACCATTGCACAGATTGCCGGGGAAAAAGCGGGAATTATCAAAACGGGCGTACCGGTTGTCTTTGATGCTAATGAATCTGAGGCAGCAGCAGTTATTGCAGACCGTGCGCGGGAATTACACAGTCCCTGCACCGCCCTTGAGAAGAAAATGTACCGGATGTTGGAATTTAAGAATAATTTATTGATTTTTCGCTTTCGACTGCGTATGATAAGGAAACAAGATGGACGATTCCGGGAGCAGCAGATTATCAGGTGGAAAATGCGGCACTGGCGATTCTTGCCATGCGCATTCTGCAGCAGCAGTATCCGTCAGCATTTTCCGGTGATTCTTTTGAACGGCAGCTTCATTCAGGCATGAAAGCAGCGTTCTGGCCGGGAAGGATGCAGGAGATCGCACCGGAGATTTATTTTGACGGGGCGCATAACACCTCCGGCATCGGTATGTTTACCGAAGCAGTGAAGCGACTGACTGCTGCGGACAGTTATCGTCCGCTGCTACTGTTTTCCATGGTAAAAGAAAAGGATTACAGTACGTCGATCGATATGCTGACCAGCGATATTGTATGGGATGAGATGGCAGTAACAACGATTCCGAATGAGCGTGGCATATCTTTTGAAAAATTGCAGAAACTATTTGAATACAGTTAAAAGAACAGGCGATGGAGCAGACATCGGACGATATTTCTGAGAAAACAGTGAATCCGAAAACAGGATGTCGGTCTGATGCAGAGCATCCGATCATCGGGTTTTGCTGATTATCGGGAAGCACTCCGGGTAATGAAAAATAAGAAGAAGCCGGGACAGAAGTTATTCTGTACGGGTTCCCTCTATTTATCGGTGCATTGATGGAAGCGTGGAAGGAGAACTGTGATGATTGATTTCGAGGAAGAATTAAAGAAATTTGAACCAAGTATGGAAGTGGAAGATGCGGAAGATGCGATCTACAATCGTGATCTGACAGATATGATGGATATTTTACAGGAAATGTTGAAAGAGAGCAGAAGATAGGAGGGCACAGATGAATTGTTATTATTGTGGTGCGTACCTGGATTCTATGGATACCTGTCCGAAATGTGAAGCAGATGTGAAAATCTGGAAAAAGATTGTCAGTATTTCCAACAAACTTTACAATGACGGACTGGAGCGCGCACAGGTTCGTGATCTGAGCGGAGCCGTTGAATATCTGAAAATGAGCCTCCGTTATAACAAAATGAACACCAATGCCCGTAACCTGCTGGGACTGGTTTACTTTGAGATGGGTGAATCCGTGAAAGCACTGAGCGAGTGGGTCATCAGTAAAAGTCTGCAGGGGGAGGATAATCCGGCAACCGGTTATCTGGCGGATATCCAGAAAAGTTCTGCCCGTCTGGACAACCTGAACCAGACCATCAAAAAATTTAACCAGTCATTGACTTACTGCAAAGACGGCAATACGGATCTGGCACTGATCCAGCTGAAAAAAGTACTGGCATTGAATCCAAAGCTGGTGAAAGGTCATCAGCTGCTGGCACTGTTATACATGAAAGAAGAACGCTATGATCTTGCACTGCGTGCATTAAAAAATGCAGAAAAAATAGATGTCGGTGATGCGAATACCATGCGTTACAAAAAGGAATGCCGTGAACATCTGAAAGCCAATGGAAAAGTTAAAACAAAGGAAAAAGATACGGTAAGTTATCAGAGCGGCAATGATCTGATCATCCGTCCGGCGAAGTTTACCGATAATACCGCTGTTCTGACAGTGGTCAATCTGCTGGTGGGTGCCGCCATCGGAATCGCAGTAGTGTGTTTCCTGATCGTACCCGGTATCCGGAAAAATGCCAATACAAACGCGGCATCCCAGCTGGTCAAAGCAAATGAAACCATTGCAACCAGAGAGCAGAGCATAAAGAGCCTTGAGGACGAAATTTCCAGTCTGCAGCAGACCGTAGCGGACGCACAGACAGAGACAAGTTCTGCCGGGGAGAAAAACACATCTTATGAAGCTCTGCTGAACGCCTACGTGGCTTATGCGGCAAAAGAAAATGTAAAAGCCGGCGAGAGCCTTGCAAACGTCAACCGTGATCTGCTCAGTGAAAATGCACAGCAGATTTATGATAACATGATGACAGAGGTAAAAAGTGCCATGTTGGAAGCGGATATGAATGAAGCACTGGATCTGTATGAAAAGAACAATTACAGTGAAGCTATTACAAAATTTGAATCCATCGTACAGACTGACGAAGGTTATCAGGAAGGAAAAGCGGCCTACTATCTGGCCTTTGCCTATAAACTATCAGAAAGATGAGAGCAATGCATTGAAATGGTTCCAGATCGCAAAAAATCACACAAATTCCTCCAGCGTGCGCAACACCTGATAAGGAAATGAATCGATGATATGCAAATCCCGCGGTATTACCGTACCGGATGCAAGCGGCAGTACCGGTACACAGGCAGCGGAACTCGACGGATCTGCGGCAGATAATACAACTGCGGACAACTCGGATAATGAGTAATGAATTATGCCGCAGGCATTTTAGAAAGTAGAAGACAGTATACGAAAGATAAAGTGAATGAATATTTCGAAATATTAATGCGAAAAATATTTATTCAATATATCGAAGATGAATTCGATGTAACGATATCTTTCCTATACTGTCTTTTTCGTATCTAAAAATATGAAGATGTTGGGGGCAAAAGATGCCATACGAATTGTTCTATTTATTTTCGTAGCGTAAATGGCAGCTGAGAGGAAGAAAACACAAAGCGAGACGGTAGGGCGATTTTCGTGATCGGAGCGAGCATAGTTCCGCCTCCGTGAGTGTGTCTGAGCCCACAGCCGGTTTTGCTGAGGGCGAGTTCGCGGGAGGAGGCGGAAATGGGCGGCGCAGCGCAGATAGAAAATCGTCCGTGTCCGCGTGTGTTTTCTTCCTCCAGCTGCCTTTATAAAAAATAAAAAGTCATAAAAGACATAAAACTCAAAAAGGAGACAAAAACATGGAGTGTGAATATCAGATCAAAGGAACCACGCTGCGCATTTTTCTGCCGCAGGAGCTGGATCATCATGTATCTGCCAGACTGCGGGAAGAAGCAGATCTTATGGTGGAGACACATTTTATCAGAACGATTATATTTGATTTTTCCGGCACTGACTGGATGGACAGTTCCGGCATCGGTGTCATTCTTGGGCGGTATAAAAACATGAAACTGTCCGGTGGCCATGTATATGCCGTACATTTAAATGAGCGGATGAAAAAAATATTTGCGATGTCCGGCATGGAACACTTGATGGAGGAGGAATAAAGCGCATGATACAGGAAAAAGAAAAACAGTCACAGGCAGAAACGCAGGAACAGGGAGAAAACTGGATGCAGATTGCGTTTGCAGCACAATCAGAAAATGAAGGATTTGCCCGCACGGCAGTGGCGGCATTTGTCAGCTGTCTGGATCCGACCATCGATGAACTGGCGGATATCAAAACCGCTGTGTCTGAGGCAGTGACGAATTGTATTATTCATGGTTACAATCTGAAAGGCGGCACGATCTGGCTGGAGGCAAGTCTGTCAGGACGGACGTTGTATGTGGCGGTTACGGACGAGGGACGCGGAATCAGAGACATCAAACAGGCGCTGGAACCATTGTTTACGACACGACCGGATCTGGAACGTTCCGGCATGGGATTTTCTTTATGGAAGCCTTTATGGATGTTGTGGAAGTGGAATCTTCTCCGGGAAAAGGGAC
>ENA-OQHF01001652-OQHF01001652.1-human-gut-metagenome-genome-assembly--contig:-NODE-1652-length-12046-cov-2.878262_pt1 | contig 12046 bp, 17 predicted proteins | sample MGYA00242559_ERZ504709 | MGnify/ENA primary metagenome ERZ504709 (study PRJEB26092, sample SAMD00036203) | human gut metagenome | host: Homo sapiens | study: EMG produced TPA metagenomics assembly of... | reverse complement strand
TACGGCTATGAAGTAACCAATACAAAGATTACTGTAAAACCTGCCATTTGGGTAAACGTAGAGTAAATCCCGATTTGTCAGCGCAGCTGACTGGATGATAAACAGAGCTCCCACCCCCTGCAATATGGTAAGTCTTGTCGGTAGCTTCACATTGGCACCCTTAAGCACATTTGCGGTCTTGCCCTGTGGATCAGAAACGTTGATAACTATCTTGTGTTTAATTGCCATCGCTTCTTACCTCGCTTTCTGTAGGAACTTGTCTTCCTTACATGTCACAGGCAAAAAAATCTGGGAGTTTTTAACCTCCCAGCAAAAAAATTCAATATATTTTTAGACACCAGCTTTGATAAGAGCGATTACCTTATTACAAATCTGCTTTACATTGGCAGGTGAACAATCCAGAATCTTTGCGACCTCTGTGTAGCCACGTCCTTCCAGAAGCACCAGCTGATAGACCTGTTTCTGTCTTTCAGTCATGGTTGCAACCACATCCCTTAATCTCCGGACCTCCGGTGATACCTCTTCCTCATCAAAAGGATTGTAAGAAGCACCTGCAAGCACATGGCTCTTGTCTACCTCTTCATCGTCTTCACCAGCGATATAATCTAATGAAAGATTCCAGTTCATGCTGTACTTCTCTCCGGGATGTGCCTCTTCCCATTCCTTCTTAGCTGCCTTCTGTTCTGCAGTCATAGGTGGATGTCCGTTCTTTACATTAAGGTAAACTTCGTGGTCATCCATCGCATGGAGTGACTTGATCATTACCTCTGTGATTCCATCCTCACCAGGCTTGATTACGTTATAGGCAGTTCTGTAACCACCACGTCCGTCCTCAACCTGTACCGGATAACGATACACACCTCTGTCTGACTGTCTTGTCTTCTTGACTCTCATAATTGCCTCCTTAGCTGACCTGAAGGCAGTGAGAGCAGAATACCCGATATGAAAACTGGACCCGAAGTACCCAGTGACCAACAAAAATGCGCAGGAAAACAAGGGTACCTGCATTCCGCTTTCAGCAGTTGTCTTTATCACAACTGTTGTCTGCGTTATGTCGTATCCTGCCTCACTGCGCACATGTGGCCGATATGAATTTTTATTTTGAATATCCTCTTGGATACCCATCAGAGCCTGCATCCGCAGATGTAAGTTCTGATCCGTAACCAAGTCTCCCTACTTTCCTAAGCGGGATTTTCCTGAAATTTTCCGACGAAAAGAAAATAAGCTTCAAACCACCACCTAATGAGTACTTAGAATTATTTCTTTGATTGTATTTTCGTATAAAATAGAGGTCTCAGGTGGACTTGTGGAGTCCACTTTTGGCAATAAAATAGCCGGAATCGTTACACAGCATTAATGCTGTATAACAACTCCGGCAGTAGGTACCTCAATATAATATGGGTCCGGTCGCTCAGTAGATTGCTAACCCTCTATAGTATATTCAATTTTCTTGCCCGCTTGTTTGAAAGCTTCCGTCAGAGAAATCTTGTGACTTACCTTTTCATTCTTGGTTTCAATAAATGGAATGCCTTCTTCATTTATGATCAAGTCAAACATTCTCGGTGCAGATTTCTGATTTTTTTTCTTATAATCACGAATCTGATATTTTTGCATTAAGCATCACCACCCTTTCCGAGATATCCTGCGATGAATTTACGCATATCATTTGCAACAGGAACATCAAAGAAATGTTCTTTAGCCTCTTCATACAATCTTTTTGCATGTCCATCTAATGTTCCAAAAGGTTCATCATTTGAATAAAAGATTTTTTCAAATCCGTACATATCATCCCTTTTAGGCCAAGCAAACATAAAATCGTAGTGTATATCGCTGGACTTTTCCGAATAAAATGGAATAATTATCATCTGCTTAAATTCGTCAACTCCATATGTTGATATAACATCATCCGCCAAAAGAAATACCATTTTACTATTTCTTCCAGGTGCTGCATAACGAATGCGACCATCCTCAGTTGTAGAGAACAAACCCATCTGATCAAACCTTTCATCGTTTTCACTGTTTACCCCACCAAGGTTATCCCACTCAATCTCAACGCATTCAGTCTGTTCTTTAAGCTTATCCATAAAATCAACAAGCATTCCTATGTTTACCACTCAAATCAGACAAGTCATCTTCAATAAGTTTCTGAACGCTAATCTCAAATAATTCTGCAATCTTCCATACCACATCAATACTGAGTTTTTAGAGAATTTCTTTTACAGTTCTTGATATGTATCCGGCACTAATACCTAAGAGCCGTTCCAAATCTCCCATTCTCAATCCATATTTTTTTAAGCAAATAAGCAATATTCTTAACAAGGCATCCATTGTTAAAATCACCTATGTGATCAATGTACTCCTGTATATAATCCTCCTGCTCCTGCAAAAGAGTCTGCCAAGCACTGTCATCCTCATCATGCATCAACTGGCTTATACCAGTTTGAATTACATCTCTTATCTCAAATGCCTTCATAAGTTCGTCAAAAGAATCTGGTTCTACCATCTGATACATAGTCCCATTCAATTCAAACTTATCTGACATATATTCATCAAACTGTCTGGACATAACCTTCCCTCCTTAGTTCAAATATCTGTGTATGTATATTATCATTTGAATCGTAGAATGTCAATGGTTCAAATTTGTATTTTGTGGTACAAAAAATCCGCCTTGAATGAAATTTTAAATTCCACATCTATGCTGAATTTAGTCTTTCTCTCTTCTTAGATCTATCTTATGATTTTAATATCTCCTATCTGCAGTAGAAACGAGGTATTTATGAACAATTCAAAAACTGCTACTCAAAAACATATGACCCTGGATGACCGTATTTCCATTGAGAAAGGATTGGATCAACACCTGTCTCTCCGTTCCATTGCCTTACAGTTAGGAAAAAATCCCACCACCATCTCCAAGGAAATCAAAAAGCACAGGTCTTTCCAGGAACACAATCGTTTTAATGAACCTGCTAACAAATGTGCTTTGGCAAAAGATTGCAAAAAGAAAAATATTTGTGGTACCTATGCCCCTGTTTGCAAAAGGATGTGCAGATCCTGCAATCATTGCAACTCTCACTGCGAGGACTTTATTCCTCGATCTTACCATTGCAGTTTGCTGGATAAAGCCCCTTTTGTCTGCAATGGTTGCAGTAAAAAGAATCCCTGCCGCCTCGATAAAGCCTACTACCGCTCATCCACTGCACACAGGCAATATAAAACCATCCTTGTGGAATCAAGAGCAGGTATTAACATTTCGCCTGCTGACCTTGTTGCTTTGGATGAATTGGTAACCCCTCTCATTCTGCAGGGGCAGTCTCCTTACATGATCCTCCGCAATCATCCGGAAATTGCTCTATCTGAAAAAACTCTTTATAACTACATCGAGTCCGGAGCTCTTAGTGTGAAAAATATCGACCTTCCTAAAAAGGTGAAATATAAGGTGCGTTCCTGCAGTTCTTCTGAAGCTGCCGATCTGACCATTTATGAAGGACGTACTTACAAAGACTACCAGGCTTTTTTTAAGGAATTTCCTGACACAAGGGTTACGGAAATGGATACTGTCCTGGGCTGTGAAGGTTCAAAAAAAGTGTTACTTACCCTTCACTTTGATTGTTGTTCCCTTATGATGGCCTACCTTCTCGACAGTAAAGAGGTCTGTCATGTAAAAGCCATTTTTGACTCTATCGAACGCTCCTTAGGAACTTTTTCATTTTCCTCTGTATTCTCTTTAGTCCTGACAGACAGAGGTGGTGAATTCCGGAATCCTGCCGCATTGGAATGCGGACAGGAAAACCTGATTCGTACAAGCATTTATTATTGCGATCCTATGTGTTCCTGGCAAAAACCTCATTGTGAGAAAAACCATGAATATATCCGTAAAATATGCCCGAAAGGCACCTCCTTTGATGACTACTCTCAGGAAGACATCACTCTGATGATGAGCCATATCAACAGTTCTCCCCGGCAGAGCCTGGGTGGAATGTCACCCTTGAAGCTTGCAAAACTCATGCTGCCTTCAGAGGTAATAGATTACTTTGGACTTACTGAGATACCAGATGATGAGATTGTATTGACACCGGCATTATTACAAAAATAGAACCAGACATTACATATGAATCTGCGGATAAGAGTCTTGCATATTTTTTCCTCCAGGCAAGTGGAATTTAGTCTTACAGGGCACGATTCCAGTTGCCTTATCAGTACGCCTTTTTCCAGTAAATGCACAAACAATGTCTGGTTAAATTCCACTTTAAAGGGTTTGACGCATTTCGTCAAACCCTAAAATATAGAATTTAGTCTTCCGTATGGAATTTAAGTTTACGTGCGGAATTTACTTTTTCACTCAAGCTCATTTTCTGGCAGAACTCTTTCTTGACTTTTTTCCAAAAGTTCGTTTACCATTATTTTATTACTGCTGAACCATACTCGTTTTCGTATAAAAAATTTTTATGTTCTATTTTACTCTGGAAAGGTGGGAGCCAATTATGATCTTACAGACAGGCATGAGAACCGACATTCCGGCATTTTATGCGGAATGGTTTACAAACAGAATAAAGGACGGTTACGTTCTTGTACGCAATCCCTACAACCCGGTGCAGGTGACAAAATACCGCCTCGATCCGACATTTGTAGACCTGATCGGTTTTTGCTCGAAAAATCCAGCTCCTATGCTACAATATATGGATTTATTAAAGCCTTTCGGCATGTATTGGTTTGTCACGATCACGCCTTACGGCACCGATATCGAGCCTCATGTTCCGGATAAGGAAAAAGTGATCGACAGCTTTTTAGCGTTATCTGAAATCGTTGGTCCCGATGCTATGGCTTGGCGCTATGACCCAATTTTTCTGGATGAGACATACACGGTGGACTATCACCTGAAAGCATTTGAACATATAGCAGCCCGCCTTTGTGATGCTACGAAAACCTGTGTGATCAGTTTTATCGACCTGTATCAGAAAGTAAGGAAGAATTTTCCGGAAGTACGAAGTGTCGGTAAAGATGACCGTATTTTTCTCGGAAAAGAAATGATTGAAATTGCAGCCACGCATGGTATGACAGTGCGCCCTTGCGGAGAGGGAGACGAGCTTGCTCCTTATGGTGCCGATTGCAGCGGATGCATGACACAGCAAGTTTATGAAACCGCCCTGCATACTTCCCTAATCTTTCCCAAAAAACAGCCACTTCGTAAAGAATGTGCCTGTTTTCTCGGAAACGATATCGGGGCTTACAACACCTGCCCGCATCTGTGCCGCTACTGCTATGCCAATTATGACGAGCAGACAGTACGACAGAACTATGCAAATCACGATCCGCACTCGCCTTTTTTGATTGGGAATCTGCACCCTGAGGATGTGATTCATGAGGCTGTGCAGAAAAGCTGGGTGGACGGGCAGATGCGGTTGTTTTAAATATATTTTTATTTTGAAAGAATAGCATATTTGTTATATCCCCCAATGACAATTGTTGATTAAATTTCCATTCTCCCTTCCATCACGGTTCTTAGCGGAAGTTTACGACTACTCAAGATTTTCCGTCTTTTTAGAACTTTTCGTGTATTTCGCATCTTTAAAGCAGTCCGCTACTCTAAAAGTATTGATATCATAATCACTATGTTATCTGCCATATTTGGTATTGCAATCGTAGCATTGCCTGCCGGTATCATAACTGCCGGATACATGGATGAAATTAATAAAAATAAAGATAATTGAAAATATTTCCATTGACAAATAACTTTGTCTTTCATAGAATATAAATGAAAATAATGTTCGCCCACCGTTAGCGACTCATAAATAAACGGCTCGAAAATAATGTTCGCCCACCGTTAGCGACTCATAAATGAACGGCTTGAAAATAATCCCCTTCACTTTTTAGCGAAGGGGTTCTTACTTTATATGGAGAATAATATGGAAATAATTCAAGGATATGCCTATCATATTAAAGATACTTATTTTGACTATGTACAAGATAAGTATTTATTACAAAATAAAGAATCCGGTCATTATAGACCTACTTTATACTGCATAAAAGATGAGCTTACAAACCTATATTGGATGATTCCAATTTCATCACAATATGAAAAATTCTCATCTATCCGGCATAAAATTTTAGAAAAAGGCAAACCTTGTAAGGGCATTATTTTAGGTGAATTTGATAGCCAAAATGCGGCTTTTCTTATCCAGAATATGTTTCCTGTAACCGAAAACTATATTGATCACATTCATACAAAAATGGTAACCCAGTTCCTGTAAAAAGGGAATTACAACGTGTAATTCGTAAAAATGTTAAAAGCTTTTTAGCTTTAAATAAAAAAGGGGTCTAAAGTTTACTTTACACTGATATTACACGACTAGAGCAACTAATGCTTAATCAACATTAGTTCTCTTTCTTTAATATCTCCCAAATATCCCCATCCACACAAAAGGACTGATTTTCAATCTCTAGCGGGCAGTAAGCCTGCCCATAATTCAGGCAGATATAGGTCACATTGGGATTTTGCGCCGTCATCTGCCAGAACGGATATTTTATAATTCCCGGCGTATTATACCCGACACCAAGTTCCACAAAAACTACTTTCATATTCTGATGTCGTCTCAGAAACAGTTCATACCGCTCAAATGTCCACTTTCTCCTTTTCTCATAATAAAATCGCTACACGATCTCTGATCAATGTTTTCAGCTCATCCCTTTGCGCTTGAGGCAAATAGGATTCATCCACAAGTGACAACATTTTATTTTCTAATGCACATAATTTTTCTATCATTTTTTCTGCTGCGTTTGCAGGAATATCACATACTTCTGCTAATATTTTAAATTCTTTTTTATGAATATTTCTCTTCTTTCCATTAATAGTAAGTGCCATCTGTTCTTTATCTTCCGGCATAATTACATTTACAGGAAGCATATCATATGCGTTTGATAATTGAAACCTTCTGTTTCCCGGTTCAGTTTCTCTTAACGAAAAATTTTTCAAATGCATATCCGAATTTCCAATGATAAAAGATCCCACAACCCGTAAGTATAATTCTGATAAATCTAACCCTGGTGTAATAGAATACTTCTTTATGATTCTTCCGCAGTTTTCATAAGACCCTTTGTATTTATCCTGCGTTAAGCGATTCGATAGCTGGCAAAAATCTTCCATTGCATATAATTTTATCTCATTTTTTTCAATATCGCGATCTACTCTCTTTGTAATATAAGCGTACTCATCATTTATTTTTATCAGTGCATGCGGCACTGTCTGGATTCCCATCAACTCTGCCAGACGCATTGCCAGGTCTTCAAATTCAGGCATATAATCAAATTCTTCTGTCTGTGGCTTTAAAATATACCCTGTTGGATAATCTACAATTGTAAGTCTTGCATTCGTGTCACTGGACAAATGCAAGGATAGTTTTTTTTGAACTCCTGGTACTGTAAGTCCCTCATTGACAGTCTCATTTGCGAGCCTTTCCAATTGCTCCTTCGTAATATCTAAAAAGGGCATTTCTTCTGTCATAAAAAACGATTTCACACATTTTTTATGCCAGCTCCACTCCTTTTCCGCATTAGAAGCATTCTCCCTTATTGTTTTTCCACAACATAGACATTTCATTCCTCTTCCCCATTTCTTATATTGACATCTCCAATACAATCCCTGCATACCGACAACAGCAATCCAAATCTGTCATTCTGATTGATTTTCCAGTTACGGCTTACAACACCAAGGAGCCATCCTTCTGGAATTAACCCATCAAAAAAAGGAAATAAAACTGTCGCTTTATAAGCCTCTTTTTGTAATGGCAGCGTCAAACTTACAGATACTGCATCTTCTCTTTTCAAATAATCCTCATTATAAGAAAACTCATATCCTTCTTCTGTTTCAGCTATTGTTCCGGCAAAAATTTTTTGAATATAAACATATCCCTTTCTATATTCTGACTCCACTTGTTATTCCTCCTTTTCTCCCGGTACAGCTTCTTTCCCGAACATTGCCAATGCCTGATTTACTTTGTCCATACGCACAGTTTCCTTTCCCTGTTCTAATTCTCTTACAAAACGTAAGCCTAATCCTGATCTCATGGCAAATTCTTCCTGTGTTAATCCAGCTTTTTTTCTTTCTTCTTTTATATAATTTCCAATTTTATTCATATCAATCATAATACTCCCGTTCGGGTATAATTTCAACGTTTTCAGGCAAAAAAATCCCGAACGGGTACAATTTAATATTTTTCAATAAATTGCACTCCCGTTCGGGTATCATTCTTTTCTAATCCAACAGATTATTTAACGCATCCAGACCATCTGCACTGATGGCAGCCTCATTTTCCTGCTGGATCTGTAAATATACTTCTTTTCGATAAATTGGTACATCCTTTGGAGCAGAAATACCGATTTTGATCTGATCCCCGCGGATCTCTAATACTGTGATTCTCAATATTATTATTGATCACTAAGGCTTCGTCCTTTTTTTCTTGTCAATGCCAGCATTTCATATTCTACCTGCCTTTTCTTTCTACTTTTCAGCAGGTCATAAATTTTATAACGTACCGGAAGATCATCTTCCACGATAATCTGCGCCCCTCTATTGTTGGACATATTGATAATAATGGGAGCTTTCAGGTTGATCGACATATCCTGAATATCCTTTGGGACTCTGACGGTTGTAAGTACAAAGGTGTCTTCCTGTTTCATATCGCCCAACGGCTTCAACAATTCCTCGCTGACAGATGGATTATAGTCCTCCTTGATCGTCACCGGATTGATGACCGGAAACGCAGTCTGTGGATCATCCATAGACTGAAGCCACATAATATGTGATTTACTGCCTTTCTCCTCATCAAAAATCAATGTAAACTTCTGCATATCCGGAAAGCCGATCATTCCACTCTCCAAAGTGATGATCTTATCCTCCTGAATATCAATTTCGCCAAACATTCTTGTTTTTGCTTTCATCTTTCTGACCTCCTGGTTTTATAACGTTTTCCTAACGTCTGGTCTCCGACCATCTTATCACACACTTTCCACAGCATGCCTTAAATGTAATTTAACAATGTTGTCTGATTCAGCATTCCTGCCGCCTGTAAAGATGCCTGATAAGCAGTGTAAGCTGCTGTATAATCAATGATGATATCGGAAAGTTCACGATCCTCATTATTTGATTTTAATGTTTTTACGGTCAGCTGCTGGTTTGACATACGCGTCTCTGTCAGTTCCAGACGATCGCCCTTACTTCCTACAGTTGTAATAGCAAGGTTTACATCCGAAAGATATTCATCAAAATTACCGATATAGCTATCATACAATTTCTGCAGATTGTCATTTGCATAATCTGCTTCCTTCTGTGCTGCCTCTAACCATGTCTGCAGATTCTCCTGTGCCGAAACACCCGAATACGCTGCCTGACTCATCATATCTTTAATCTTATCCACTTTGTCATTGGCATCAATGGCAGCTTTTACCGCATTGATCATCTCGTCCACATCACGTCCGATATCTGCATTGAATACGTCAGATGCATTTGTGTTGACTGTCAATGTCTGGTTTACAGCGATAATATAATCGATATCCTGATAAATCTCATTACCATTGGCATCATATTTTCATATGTAATTTTATTTTTAGCATCTGTAATATCTGTGCAGTTAAAATAATACTCAGGTCTTACTTCACCAGAATTAAAGCCTTTTTTATCATAATTTAACTCAATGGATGCCTTATTCTGTTTCAAAGTCTTCGCTTGCCTTATTACCTAAAACAAGCTCTCCTGTTGACTTAAATGAAAGCTGCTCCATCTTCCGGCATATTTCCGGCTTTCACTGCTTTCTTCCAGTCATCTTCTGTCTCATAGACCGTTACATTTAAATCACCGGTCTTTGCTGTGCCTGCGTTATCTGTGTAATGATAAGAGAGTTTTCCTGCGGCGCCTGCAGCTATTTCATTACCGTCTTTATTCTTTGAGAGATCCGATGTCTCCATACGCCAGCCGGATCCTGTCATAAGTGTACTGCTTCGTATCAGAGGTGGTGACTTTCTGACTCATTTCTTCTGCTGTCTTAAGCTCTACCTGTCCATCATAATAACGATGTTCCCCGATATCTTCATAGCTGAACTTCTGTTGGATATTATACTCCGTATTACTCTCGTCTTCCATAAATGTCAATTTACAGTTCGTGCGATACCCGGTAAAAACGGTTCTTCCTGCATAATCAGAATTACCTTCTGAATAAATCTGCTTACGCAATGACTCTAACTGTGTCAGGATCGTTTTTCTATCCTCTGCTTTCAACTGGTCACTGGCTCCATACGTACACTGGGTACGGATATCTGACAAAATGGATTTTCATATTCTACCAACGCAGTTCTGTCTCATCAAGCCACGCATCTGCATCCGGGATATTCTTCTCATAATACTGATTGATCTCACTTAAATTGCTTCTCAGACTGAAGTGCACGGATGGCAACAACCGGATCCTCGGAAGGTCTTGAGATTTTTTTCTGTGAAGACATCTGATTGTTCAGGCTGTTCACACTGTACTTATTGTTATTGATGTTCGAAGTTGTATTACGAAGCATCATGTTATTCGTTACTTCTCATAGGATGACTCCTCTCTTCTTATCACGAAATTTTTATACACCTGTCTCATTGATCAGCTTATCATAAATCTCTGCCAGAACAGATACCATTTTTGAGGAAAGGTTATACGCGTTCTGGAATTTTACAAGATCAATTGCTTCTTCATCCTTGTCGACACCGGAAACGGACATTCTCTGCTTGTCGATCGCATTTGAAATATTACTGTAATTTTTTTTGGAAAATGGTCGCCTTCTGTGTATCCACAGAAATATCTGAGATCATACACTGTAAGAAATCATCTGCACCACCACCACGATACATCTCTGTATCACTCTTTAACAATAACATTTTCTCTACCAGATCATATGCGTCTGCACCATTGGTAATCTTCTCGGTTGTTGCAATGGTTGTCGGATCTTTGACCGCAATATTGGAAACACATACATTTCCACAGGTAAGCTGATAGTAACTGTTACTTGCTTTCGCATTATAATCACCAGCCGCTTTGCTGAAATGATACTCTTCTCCTGTCTTGGTATGTGTACCTGTAAAGAAAGAAAAATAATTTGTCTGCTTACCATTCAGATCCTGCGCATTATCGCCATTCATGATCTCATTAAATGAAATCGCAAAATTACGAAGGAACTCATTCATCTGTGCAAGATAATAAGGAATACCCATCGCATCGATGGATTCGCCGATAGATGCCTGTTTTCCATCTATCTTTGCCTGCTGATCGGAGCTCAACTGATTCTCCAATGTAAATGTATATTCCTTGACATTTCCATCTGCATCCGTCGTAAAAGTAAAGTCTGTATAGTTATAGTTCTTTCCATCAATCGTGAGAACACCCTCTGCCGGCATAGTCATGGCATTGACGTTTGTAATGGATGGATTGCTGATTGTAATTGTGCTTGCTGTAACCCCTTTGATGGAGCCTCGGAAGTTCTCACTGTTGTTACCATCCCGGATATCGAACAACGCTTTCAACGAACCGGAGCTGGAGTCGGAACCTGCTTTAAAACTGTTTCCGGTATCCGCCCAGACAATCTCATACATTCCTTCCCGGTCAGACTGATTGATCGTGTTTTTTCTTGCCACACAGGTAAGTTCACTATACTCGTAAGTATCAACAAACTTCTGTCCATTGATTTTTACCGTATAATAATTTGCACCTGTCTGCATGTCCGGATGTTTGGAATTCGTTACCGGAACTTCAGAAACCTCTGTTGGAACAATAGAGGATAACTCATCGATCAGAAGTGCCCGCTGATCACGGAGTTCATTTGCATAACCGCCCTGTACTTCAATAACGTTGATCTGTTTATTCAAAAGACTGATCTTTTGCCGATCGCATTGATATTTTCAACGGTAGATTTAATCTCCTCGTTCACACTGTCCTGAATCTCGCCAAGACCGGTTGCCATCACTGTTAAAGAAGTGGTAAAACTCTGTGCATCTGAGATAAACTGCTGTCTGACATTCACATCA
>ENA-OQHF01001651-OQHF01001651.1-human-gut-metagenome-genome-assembly--contig:-NODE-1651-length-12048-cov-3.439225_pt1 | contig 12048 bp, 13 predicted proteins | sample MGYA00242559_ERZ504709 | MGnify/ENA primary metagenome ERZ504709 (study PRJEB26092, sample SAMD00036203) | human gut metagenome | host: Homo sapiens | study: EMG produced TPA metagenomics assembly of... | reverse complement strand
GGTTGATTCTGGGAATCATGCTGATATGCTGGATGTTTATCATATTCTGGTTTTCCAATCAGCCAGCGACGGAATCTTCCGAGATCAGCGGTACGATCTCATACCGTCTGGTTGAAGATACAGATGATATTTTTAACTGGGGACTGACAGCAGAACAGATCAGAAAGATAGCAGGAAATATTGAATATCCTATCCGGAAAGCTGCACATATGACAGAATATGCAATTTTAGGATGGATCGCATTCGCATTTTTGGGTTCGTGTGGAATACAGGGGAAAATGCATTATATTGCAGTACTTGGATTCAATTTTTGTTATGCGTCGACAGATGAGATCCACCAGCTGTTTAGCCCAGGGCGTTCCGGACAGTTTAAGGATGTCTGCATTGATACAGCGGGAACAGCAATAGGTCTTTTACTCTTGCGATTCTCTTAAAAATATGGAGAAGGCATTGCGCAAAAAAAGCGCATACTTTACAATAGAAATATATCTTAAATATCAGAAAGAGGTGATACTGTGGTAGAACTTGATCAATTTAAAGTGACCCTGAACACATACAGGGAACCGCTGCAGGAAGTGAGGGATTCACTTTGACTGGCTAATAAAGAGCAGCGGATCCAGGAATTAGAGAGGGAAATGGAAGATCCCGGATTTTTGGGATGATCCGGTTGTTCCCAGAAAAAAATGAAAGAATTAAAGAGCATGAAGGATGATGTCGCAACTTATGCCGACTTAAAGACAGAGTTTGAGGACATTGAGACATTGATCGAGATGGGATATGAGGAAAATGATGCTTCCCTGATCCCGGAGATCCAGGAAATGCTTGATGAGTTTACGAAGACCTATGAGGGAATCCGTATCAAGACTCTGTTATCCGGTGAGTATGATTCCGATGGTGCGATCGTCTCGTTACATGCAGGAGCAGGCGGTACGGAGTCCTGTGACTGGGCGGCGATGCTTTATCGTATGTATACAAGATGGGCATCGGACAAAGGATTTTCCGTGGAGGTTTTAGATTCTCTTGACGGAGAGGAAGCAGGTATCAAGTCCATTACATTCCAGATCAACGGAGAGAATGCATATGGATACATGAAATCTGAAAAAGGTGTACATCGTCTGGTTCGTATTTCACCGTTTAATGCAGCCGGCAAGCGCCAGACATCGTTTGTATCCTGCGATGTCATGCCGGATATCGAGGAAGATCTTGATGTTGAGATCAATGAGGACGATCTGCGGATCGATACCTACCGTTCAAGTGGTGCCGGCGGACAGCATATCAATAAGACATCCTCTGCAATCCGTATCACGCATATCCCGACCGGAATCGTGGTACAGTGTCAGAATGAGCGTTCCCAGTTCCAGAATAAGGATAAGGCAATGCAGATGTTAAAGGCAAAACTGTATCTGTTAAAGCAGCAGGAAAATGCAGAGAAAGCTGCAGATATCCGTGGCGAAGTGACAGAGATCGGCTGGGGCAACCAGATCCGTTCTTACGTTATGCAGCCATATACGATGGTAAAAGATCACAGAACCGGTGTAGAAACCGGAAATGTAGACAGCGTCATGGATGGAAAGATCGATATTTTTATCAATGGTTACCTGAAATGGCTTTCACTTGGATGCCCGAAGGGACTTGGAGGAGACGATGAGTAAGGGAACTGTCACGCTCCTTGTGATTGTCTTTGTTGTCTGCATATCCTGTGGTGCGGGATATGCGGCATACCGGATCGTGCGGGAAAAACTGCGTAGATTGTCCCGCATGGCGTTTGGCACAGATTCCATTACAGAGGGATTAGAACAACAGGCAAAAGAGCTTGCGGTAACGCCGAAATCCGTTTCTGCGATGACACGGATTTTTCTGCCGCAGATCCAGAGGGATTTTCCTGATTTTCATATCGAACAGTTTAAGGATAAAGTGGAAAATGCACTCATGCTGGCATTGCAGGCAATCTCTGCCGCAGATGCCGGCATTTTTGAAAGACAGATAAAAGATGGCGTTTCGGAAGAGTTTTTAGCGCAGATCAAAAACAGAATCCGTGAAAATGAGACGGAGTCAGTCACAGAGCATTACGAACAGATACAGATTCATCAGACGGAGATTGCTGATTATGAGAAAAAGCAGGGTACCTGTGTGATTACATTCCAGAGTGCAGTCGGGTATCTGCATTACTGTGAAAAAGCGGGAAAAGTCTTAAGCGGCAGTAAAGAGCTGACGGAACAGACCAGATATAATGTACAGCTTATGTATATTCAGAATGAAAAACTTGCAGGAATGGACAATGCAGTCGGAACTACCTGCCCGAACTGTGGTGCGCCGATTACAAATCTCGGCGCAGCTTACTGTGAGTACTGTGGTTCAGCGGTAACGCTTTTGAACCTGAAAGTATGGACATTACATAGTTTTGATGAGACGGACTACTATCATTCATAACAAAGGATGGAAAACAATGGAGGAAAATCCTCTGCTCCTGCAAAGGCAGTCGCATTTTGCTCCGCAAAACAAGGAGGATTAATTATGGGAATTATCAGAGCGATTACGCAGGCGATCGGCGGAGGTCTTGCCGATCAGTGGTTAGAAGTTTACGAAGCAGATGACATGGGGGACAACACTGTCTTTACGAGCGGTGTGCTGATCCGAAAAGGACAGAACCGGAAGGGAACACCGGATACGGTCAGCAACGGTTCAGTGATCCATGTGTATGATAATCAGTTTATGATGCTTGTAGATGGAGGAAAAGTTGTAGATTACACGGCTGAGCCTGGATATTATAAGGTGGATAATTCATCTATGCCATCCATGTTTAACGGGGAACTTGGAGAAGCGGTAAAAGAAACTTTCAGCCGTATCAAATTCGGTGGTCAGACACCAACGATGCAGAAAGTGTTTTTTATCAATCTGCAGGAAATCAAAGGAATCAAATTTGGTACCAGAAATCCGATCAATTATTTTGACAATTTTTATAATGCGGAACTGTTTTTGCGTGCCCATGGAACATATTCCATTAAAGTTACCAACCCGCTGCAGTTCTATGCGGAAGCCATCCCGAAAAATCAGGATCATGTGGAGATCTCATCCATCAATGAACAGTATCTGTCCGAGTTTTTAGAGGCACTGCAGGCATCCATCAACCAGATGTCAGCGGACGGAACCAGAATTTCCTATGTGACTTCAAAAGCAAGAGAACTTGGAAAGTATATGGCTACCACACTTGATGAAGAGTGGAACCAGATGCGCGGTATGGAGATCCAGAGTGTCGGTATTGCGAGCGTATCGTATGATGAGGATTCACAGAAACTCATCAATATGAGAAATGAAGGCGCAATGCTCGGCGGTGATTTCAATGTAATGCGCGGTATGGCAGTCAAAAATCTGACTGAGGGTGTGCGTGATGCGGGAAGCAACGCTGCAGGAGCCATGAACGGGTTTATGGGAGTCGGCATGGGCATGAATGCGATGAACCAGACGTTGTCAGGACTTGGTGCACTTCAGACACCGCAGGATCAGCAGGGACAGATGTATGGAAATGCAGCACAGAGCCAGATGGCAGGGGGCATGAATCAGGGGCAGAATGCGGGAGCCATGAACCAGAGCCAGCCAAATCCGGCAGGCAGTGCAGCGGGCACATGGACCTGTGAGTGCGGTCACACCAACACGGGAAAATTCTGCAGTGAATGTGGAAAACCGGCACCTGCACCAAAGAATGAGTGGACATGTGAATGCGGTCATGTCAATACAGGAAAATTCTGCAGTGAGTGTGGAAAACCGGCACCGGCAGCAGAGTGGACGTGTGAATGTGGTCAGGTCAACAAAGGAAAATTCTGCAGTAACTGTGGAAAAGCGAGGAACTAATTATGGCAGTGATCAGTTTTAAATGTCCAAATTGTGATGGAGAACTGATTTTTGATCCTTCCACACAAAAGTATAAATGTGAATATTGTTTCAGTCTGTTTTCACAGGAAGAGTTAGATGCAATGAAGCCGGCACAGACGACAGAATCTCAAAATGCAGATGCTGCGGGCGCAGGAAAAACGTCAGGTAAACCGGAGAATAAGAAGCGGGGCCAGCCGGGAGATAAAGCAGGGAGTGGAACAGAAAAAGATAACACGGAAAATAAAGAGTCAGATAAAGAAGCAGGGAAGGAAGCTGATGCAGTGACCTATACCTGTCCAAGCTGTGGTGCACAGATTGTGACGGATGCCACTACAGCGGCGACTTTCTGTTATTATTGCCATAATCCGGTCGTGCTTGGCGGACGGCTGGAAGGTAAATTCCTGCCGGATCAGGTGATTCCGTTTTCTGTGTCGAGGGAAGATGCAGAAAAAGGATTCAAAGATTATGTCTGCAAGAAAAAATTTGTCCCGCGTGCCTTTTACAACAAAAAGCAGGTCGAGAGCATCACAGGTGTATATTTTCCATACTGGCATTACAATACCAGCCTGGAGGGAAAAATGCAGGGCGAGGCGAGAAATGTCCGCATGTGGCGAACCGGAAACACGGAATATACGGAGACAAAGTATTATCAGGTATCAAGAGAAGGTGATGTAAAACTTGAAAACCTGACGGAAAATGCACTTGGGAAGGCAAATCAGGAGCTGATCTGCGGTGTAATGCCTTATGATTTTAAGGATGTGAAAAAGTTTCAGCTTGGATTTCTGTCTGGATTTCTGGCAGAAAAGCGTGATATTGAGAAAAAAAGCAGATAGAAAAGAAAGTGCAGCAGGAAGCGCGTGAGAGTGCAGAAAAACTGATGCGGGAACAAATAAATGGATACAGTTCCAGTGTCGGTAAAAAATGCAGATTTCCGGGTATTAAAAGAAAAGTGGTCGTATACGCTTCTACCGGTATGGACAATTACATACAAGGCGAAAAAACGAAAAAAATCTATTATTTTTCCATGAACGGACAGACTGGAAAGGTGTACGGCGAACTCCCGATCGACTATAAAAAAATCTCACTTGTCAGTGGAATCGTCAGTCTGGTATCACTGGTCATTTTATTACTGGGAGGGCTAGCATGAGACAGAAAAGATTTTTTATGTTTAAAGGGTATCGTATTTGCCTGGCTGTTTACGATTTTACTTGCAGCAGGCGGACAGCATGTATGCTTTGCAGCAGAAGAAAATGTTCCACAACAGACGGTATATGATGATGCTGCGCTTCTGACACCGGAAGAAATCGAGACGCTTGAGAGTGAACTGGATGCTGCGGGAGAGAAGACCGGATGGAATATCCTGGTGTTGACGACGGATGACACAAACGGAAAAACCACGCAGGAATATGCGGATGATTTCTTTGATGCGATTGCAGAAAACGGTGATGGTGTTGCACTCCTGATCGATATGCAGAACCGTGAAATCTGTATTTCTACCGGTGGCATTGCGATTAAGTATCTTACGGATGCGCGTATTGAGGATATTTTAAATGACGGATATGAACCGATTTCAGATGGAGAATATGAACAGTGTCTGTCTGTAATGTTAAAAGATGTGCTGGTTTATTATGATGAAGGAATCCCGTCAAATCAGTATGAGTATGAGGAGACGGATATTGAGATCACGCCGGCAGAATATGTCATCACCTCCGTTGTTTTAGCACTGATTCCGGGCGCTATTGTATTTCTGGTGCTTGTACTATTTTGCAAATTAAGGAATGGCAAATATAAATATGATGCTCACGAGTCTGGAACAGTGAATATAAAGAAACACAGCGATGTGCTTGTGAACACTGTTGTGACACACCGTCATATAGAAGAGAAAAAAGCAGAAGACAGCGGCAGGAGTACGGTACATACGAGCAGCAGTGGCGTAAAACATGGTGGAGGCAGCAAAAAATTTTAACAGCATAATGAAAAAAATGTTCCTGACATGATAAAAAAGAGGTTGCGTTGGCAGCCTCTTTATGTTATTATCTTCCTCATGAGGACAAGTGTCAGCGTGCAACAAACACAACAGATGAATTTCTAAAGAGAGGGATAGAGTCACATGAAAGAAAAAAGTCAGTATTATGTACTGAAAGAAAAAGCAGTTCCGGAGGTCCTCTTAAAAGTAGTCGAGGCAAAGCGGCTGATTGAATCCGGTAAGATTGCATCTGTGCAGGAGGCAACAGAAAAAGTTGGCATCAGCCGGAGTTCTTTTTATAAATATAAAGATGATATTTTTCCATTTCATGATACGGCAAAGGGAAGGACGATTACGCTTGTCATCCAGTTAGATGATGAACCGGGGCTGTTATCCGTTGTATTAAAGACCGTAGCAGAGTTTCATGCTAATATTCTTACGATACATCAGAGTATACCGATCAACGGTATCGCTTCTCTTACACTCAGTGTGGATGTCCTGCCACAGACTGGTGATGTGGCTGAAATGTTAGAGCACATTGAAGAACAGGAAGGTATTCATTATGTGAAGATTCTTGCAAGAGAATAAGACATGGCAGATGCGTCATATATTGTAGTTCATAAAATATGCATGTAAGATGTGTAAAATGATAGAAAGATAATAAAGTCTGTCTGAGAGGATGGAAGCGATAGTCTGGCAGACGAACTTGGAGGATGAAAAATGAAAGCAGCAGTAATGGGATATGGAACAATCGGTTCTGGTGTTGTGGAAGTACTTGACATCAACGGAAGCAGCATAGCAAAACGTGTCGGAGAGCCGGTAGAGATCAAATATGTATTGGATTTAAGAGATTTTCCGGGAGATCCGATCCAGGATAAGATCGTACACGACTATAAGACGATTGCAGAAGATCCTGAGGTAAAGATCGTCGTTGAGACCATGGGAGGTGTGGAACCGGCTTATACCTTTGTAAAAAGCAATGTTAGAGGCCGGAAAAACATGTTACTACTTCAAACAAAGCGTTAGTAGCAGCAAAAAGGAGCAGAGCTGATCGCCCTTGCAAAAGAGAAAAAATGTCAAACTTTATGTTTGAGGCGAGTGTTGGCGGCGGTATTCCGATCATACGCCCCGTTAAATTCCTGTCTGACTGCTGATGAGATTGAGGAAATCACAGGAATCGTCAATGGAACAACGAACTATATGATGACTGAAATGTCAGAAAAAGGTGCTGATTTTGATGAGGTATTAAAAGATGCACAGGCAAAAGGATATGCGGAGAAAGATCCGACAGCCGATATTGAAGGGTATGATGCCTGCAGAAAGATTGCAATTCTGACATCACTTGTCTGTGGACAGCAGGTAGATTTTGAGGATATCCACACAGAAGGAATTACACATATCTCTGCGACCGATATTAAATATGCAAAAGCCATGGGAAGAGCCATTAAACTTCTTGCAACAAGCAAAAAGACAGACGGCGGGTATGTTGCAATGGTTGCCCCATTCTTATTACCGAAAGAGCATCCGTTATATAATGTAAACGGTGTGTTCAATGCAATCTTTGTCCGTGGAAATGTACTTGGAGATGCAATGTTCTATGGAAGCGGTGCAGGAAAACTCCCGACAGCCAGTGCAGTTGTTGCGGATGTTGTGGAAATGGCAAAGAATCTTGATAAGAATATACCGGTGGAGTGGAGCTCAAAGAAATTAGAGCTGGTAGATTACCGCAGCGCAAAGAACCGTTTCTTTGTCAGAGTGTCAGGCACAGATAAAACTTTTGTGGAAAAAGTATTTGGAAATGTAGAATATATTGATGCACAGGGTGTTACAGGAGAGCTTGGTTTTGTGACCGAAGTGATGACAGAAGAAGCTTTGGAGAACAAAAAAGCAGCATATGGGGAAGTGTTGAATGTCATTCGTGTAGCATAGAAAAAAGAGCAGATCGTGGATCACATGGAAGGCGGTTCACGGGTCTGCTCTTTTTATGAAAACGGAAGAGTGTGAAAAGTAAGATTGTTTGCACATAGATTTGTGCTTACACACGAATTTGAGATACGCAAAAGCAGCGTGGAAATGGAGAGGAATATGACGTTAAGTGAATGTTACGAAGAAATGGGTGCGGATCTGCACGAAGTGCTGCGGCGGCTAAAGACGGAGGAGAGGATCGGGAAATTTTTAAAACTGATTCTGAAGGATACGAATTATGAGTCGCTGTGTAAGGCGCTGGAAGAAAAGAATTATGAGCAGGCGTTTACACATATACATAATTTAAAGGGGCTGGCAATGAATCTGGGACTGACACCGCTTTTGGTTCCGGCACAGGAGTTATGCGAAGAACTTAGGGATGGCGAACCGGAAAGGGAGCTTAAACCGCTTTTGGATGAGGTGGCGGCGGCATATCAGAAAGTCCTTGGTATTGTCGAAAGACTTGACTGAGATAACAGTGTGAAAAGCTGGAATTTTGGCTGATTCTTTGTAATGAGTTATTCGGAAATGGAGAACAGTATCAAAGGTAAAGATGCATTTTTGAATCTCTGACATATGATAAAACAGAAGGTTTTATGTCTGAGGTAGAAAAAAGTGCAGGTAATTCTTTTGATCACAGCTGTCAGTGTGGATGTCTTTGTGGCGTGTGTGGCGTGTGGGAGTGAGCAGATAAAGATCGGATCTGTGGCAGCGTTATGCATCAGCACGGTCTGCAGTGGAATATTAGGGATATCACTTTATGCGGGGATGGCGTTACAGGGGATACTTTTAAAAAAATATGCATTATACTTAAGTTTTTGCGGACTGCTTGCAGTGGGAATTTTTAAGCTGACAGAGTATGCGATCAGAAAATATATTGAGCGTCATAAGTTCCTCTGCAAGAAAGTCAAAATCTCTTTTTCACAGCTCAGTTTTATTCTGAGTATCTACAACAATCCGGTAATGGCAGACCGCGACCATTCGGCGACCATGTCGTGTGTGGAGGCTGTATTTTTTGCACTTGCAATGTCACTGGATGGGATGTTTGGAGGGCTGGGTGCAGGATTTGGCGGAAAGTATATTTTTCTTACGGTGCTTGGAAGTTTTGTCGTCAGTTTCTGTGCCGTACTTTGCGGATGCAGGATTGGCATGCAGGCATCTAAGCGGTGGAAAGCCGATGTATCGTGGCTTGGAGGCGTGTTGTTTGTAATCCTTGCGTTTCAGAAGATGATATAAGACGCCGGCTGCCCATTGCTGCGGGAAAATCAGGAAAGTCTGTTACTATGTATGTCTTGCATGACATTTTGGTAATAAAATTTTCCTGCGTGTGGGCAGCACATACTGCCGCTTTCTGTGGATTTGGAAATAATGTATAAATATACATAAAATCTTGGTACTATTTGTTTTTGGAAAAAGGTTGAAAAAAGTCTTATGATATGATACACTTTTTACAATTTAAGAAAAAGACTATAGGTACTAATAAGGGAAAGTTCAGTCAGGGGACTGTCTGGATGGAAAAAGAAGAAAAACGGCGACGTTTTTTTTTTGGAAAAAAAGTGAAAGGACAGGGAAACGAATGAAAGCTCATTTAATACTCGAAGATGGGAATGTATTTACCGGAACAAGTATAGGTTCTACTAGGGAAGTCATCAGTGAGATCGTATTTAATACGTCGATGACAGGTTATCTGGAGGTTCTGACTGATCCGTCATATGCGGGACAGGCGGTTGTTATGACTTATCCGCTGATTGGAAATTATGGAATCACACCGGATATGGAGTCAGGCAGACCGTGGCCGGATGGATATATCGTAAGGGAGTTATCAAGAATGCCGAGTAACTTCCGTGAGGAGGGAACAATTCAGGATTTCCTCACGAAATATGACATTCCGGGTATAGCAGGGATCGACACCCGTGCACTGACCAAGATCCTTCGTGAGAAGGGAACCATGAATGGTATGATCACCACGAATAATAACTATAATATAGAAGAAATTATTCCCAGATTAAAAGCATACACGACAGGTAATGTTGTGGACAAAGTTACCTGCAGTGAAAAACGAGTATTAAAAGGAAATGGCAAGCGAGTTGCTTTGCTTGACCTTGGAGCAAAAAATAATATTGCCCAGTCTTTAAATAAACGCGGCTGTGAAGTGACGATCTATCCGGCACATACGACTGCAGAAGAGATCCTTGCAACAAATCCGGATGGAATCATGTTAAGTAACGGACCTGGAGATCCGAAGGAGTGCAAGGAGATCATTGCTGAGATCAAAAAATTATATGACTCCGATACACCAATCTTTGCAATCTGCTTAGGACATCAGCTGAATGGCACTTGCAACCGGCGCTGACACACATAAGATGAAATACGGACACCGTGGCGGCAACCATCCGGTAAAAGATTTAGAAACCGGAAGAGTATATATTTCCTCCCAGAATCACGGTTATGTGGTAGATACGGATACACTTGATCCGGTGATCGCGAAACCGGCATTTGTGAATGTAAACGATGGAACCAATGAGGGACTTTCCTATGTAGGCAAAAACATTTTTACCGTACAGTTCCATCCGGAAGCGTGTCCGGGACCGCAGGATTCTGCATACCTGTTTGATCGTTTTATTTCGATGATGTAGAAAAATTCTTACGTTATTGTTTAACAAATTTTAGGAGGAAGAATTAATGCCAAGAAATCATGACATAAAAAAAGTTTTAGTAATTGGTTCCGGCCCGATCGTAATCGGACAGGCTGCAGAGTTTGACTATGCAGGTACACAGGCATGCCGCTCATTAAAAGAAGAAGGCGTTGAGGTTGTGCTGGTAAACTCAAACCCGGCGACGATCATGACAGATAAAGATATTGCAGATCAGGTTTACATTGAGCCGCTTACGGTATCCGTCTTAGAGAAGATTATCGCAAAAGAAAAACCGGACAGCGTACTGCCGACTTTAGGTGGACAGGCCGGATTAAACCTCGGTATGGAATTAGAGGAAAAAGGCATACTTGAAAAATATAATGTCAGACTAATCGGTACAACAGCAGAGACGATTTTTAAAGCAGAGGACCGTCAGGCATTCAAAGATACCATGGAAAAGATCGGTGAGCCTTGTGCAGCATCCCAGGTCGTACACAACGTACAAGATGGTATCAAGTTTACCAATACCATTGGTTATCCGGTCGTACTTCGTCCGGCATATACGCTTGGCGGAAGCGGCGGTGGTATCGCACATAACGAGACCGAGCTGGTTGAGATCTTAACAAACGGTCTGCGTCTTTCCCGTGTCGGAGAGGTATTGGTAGAGCGTTGTATCGCAGGATGGAAAGAGATCGAGTATGAGGTAATGCGTGATGCGAACGGCAACTGTATCACCGTGTGTAACATGGAAAATATCGATCCGGTCGGTGTACATACCGGTGATTCCATCGTTGTTGCACCTTCCCAGACACTTGGCGATAAGGAATACCAGATGCTCCGTACATCTGCATTAAATATTATTTCCGAGTTAAATATCACCGGAGGATGTAACGTACAGTATGCATTGAATCCGGACAGCTTTGAGTACTGCGTCATCGAGGTTAACCCGCGTGTATCCCGTTCTTCTGCACTTGCATCCAAGGCAACCGGATATCCGATTGCAAAAGTTGCCGCAAAGATCGCATTGGGCTATACCTTAGACGAAATTAAAAATGCAATTACCGGAAAAACTTACGCAAGTTTCGAGCCGATGCTTGACTATTGTGTTGTAAAGATTCCGAGACTTCCATTTGATAAATTCATCACGGCAAAGAGAACCCTGACCACACAGATGAAGGCAACCGGAGAGGTTATGAGTATCTGCAATAACTTTGAGGGTGCATTGATGAAAGCAATCCGTTCCTTAGAGCAGCATGTGGACAGTTTAATGTCTTACGACTTTACCGGACTTTCCGATAAAGAGTTAGATGAGCAGCTGCATGTAGTGGATGACCGCCGTATCTGGGTGATCGCAGAGGCACTGCGCAGAGGCGTAAGCTATGACAAGATCCATGAGATCACGAAGATCGACCGCTGGTTTATTGACAAACTTGCCATCCTGGTTGAGATGGAAAACCAGCTAAAGAATGAGCCTTTGACTGTAGAATTATTAAAAGAAGCAAAACGCATCGAGTTCCCGGACAGCGTTATTGCAAAACTGACCGGAAAGACCGAAAAAGAGATCCATGACATGCGTTATGAAAATGGTATCGATGGCAGCATTCAAGATGG
>ENA-OQHF01001646-OQHF01001646.1-human-gut-metagenome-genome-assembly--contig:-NODE-1646-length-12070-cov-2.345474_pt1 | contig 12070 bp, 13 predicted proteins | sample MGYA00242559_ERZ504709 | MGnify/ENA primary metagenome ERZ504709 (study PRJEB26092, sample SAMD00036203) | human gut metagenome | host: Homo sapiens | study: EMG produced TPA metagenomics assembly of... | reverse complement strand
GACCTGCCACGGGGTCGCAGACAAGGCCCTCAAGGTTAGTAAGCGCCATGGCGAACGCCTCGGCGCACTGCTCTGCCGTGCCGCCCTTGATGTCCACCAGCGCCGCGGCGGCCATGCCGCTGGCCGCGCCGACCTCGGCCTGACAGCCGCCCTCGGCCCCGGCCAGCGTGGCACGCGCGGCAACGACCTGCCCGAACCCGGCAGCGATATACAGGGCGCGGTGCACGGCGGCCTCGTCGGCCAGCCCGCGTCGCTGCAGCGGCAGCAGGACCGCAGGCAGCACGCCGCAGCTTCCCGCCGTGGGCGCGGCCACGATGCGCTTCATGCAGGCGTTGCACTCGGCGGTTTTCAGTGCCTCAGCCATGACGTCGGCAAAGTAGCCGTCGGCGTAGAGCACGCCGCGCGCCGCTGCCGCGTTGACCTTGGCCGCGTCGCCGCCCGCAAAGCCGCTCATCGAGCGGTCTGCGCCGCAGTAGCCATCGCTGGTGGCCTGCATGACCGCCCACAGACGGTGCATCTCGACCTCGCTTTCGGCGCGGGTCAGGCCGCTTTCGGCCAGATCGCTCTCAAGGATGACCTCATACAGCGGCTTGCCGCTCTCCTTGCAGAGGTCGATCATCTCATGCACGGATGAAAATGCCATCTTTCCCGCCCCCTTACAGATTCAGAATCGTGACCTTGACGATGCCCGGCTGGCTGCCCAGCTGCCCGGCGATCTCGTCCGGGATAGGCTCGTCGCACTCCAGCACCATGACGGCGTAGCCGCCCGCCGTCGAGCGGTAGAGCTGCATCGTGGCGATGTTGACGCCGTGCTGGCTCAAACAGGTGGTGACGGCTGCTACATGGCCGGGCGTGTCCTGGTTGTGGACGATCAGCGTGTTGTGGTCTCCGCCAAAATTCGTCGTGATGCCGTCAATCTGGCAGATGTTGATCCGCCCGCCGCCGATGGACGCGCCGACGACCTCGAGCTTACGGCCCGACGCACCGGTCAGCCGCAGCACCGCCGTATTGGGGTGCGCACCGCGCAGGTTTGTGGTGCCGATCTTAAAGTGCAGCCCGGCCTCCTTGGCAATGGAAAAGCTGTGCGGGATGCGGTCATCGTCCGGCTGCATGCCCAGCAGCCCGGCGACAAGCGCCCGGTCCGTGCCGTGGCCGCGCCCCGTGGCGGCAAAGCTGCCGTAAAGCAGGATCTCGGCCTCGGCAGGCTGCTCCCCCAGGAGCCGCCGCGCCGTGCTGCCGATGCGCACCGCACCCGCCGTGTGGCTGCTGGACGGCCCCGTCATGACCGGGCCGAGCACATCAAATAACCGCATAACGGACACCTCACTTATAAAATGGTATAGAATGAGTATAGCGGATTTGCCGCGGGATTGCAAGGCACGGGCAGAAAAGGGTGAAAAATATAAAAAGAATACCGCATATTCAACGAAATAGCGTTAAATATGCGGTATTTGGCGGAGTAAGAGAGATTTGAACTCTCGCGGCGGTTTCCCACCCTACGCCCTTAGCAGGGGCGCCTCTTCGACCTCTTGAGTATTACTCCACAAGTCAAAGTGATTCTATATATTCACTTGTTATCACAAAATGGCGGAGAGGATGGGATTCGAACCCATGGTCCGCTCGCGCGAATCGCTGGTTTTCAAGACCAGTTCCATAAACCACTCGGACACCTCTCCACAGTGGCTGCCGCCAGAATGCAGGTATTATTATACAAAAATACGGAGGGGTTGTCAACCCCTCCGCACAAACTTTTTTTGAAAAATAATTTCGCTGTGGATCTCACGGTGAATTTTCTCCTGTGTTTTTTTCGAGAGGTCTTTGTTTTGGATAAGAAACGCAAAAACCGCCGCAGTGTTACACCGCGGCGGGAAAATTTTCGGGGATTATTTTACAGCGCACAGGGGGTAAAGCCGTCCTTGCCCAGCACCTGGACCTTCGTGTAGCCCAGCTCCTTCAGCTTGGCGGCGACAGCCTCAAAACCAAAGGTCAGCGCCTTGGTATCGTGGGCGTCGGCGGTGATGACGACATTGCCGCTGAGCACCAGCCACTCCTTCAGAATCGCGTCGGACGGGAAATAATCCTTGCGGAAGCCGCGGTACGCCGCCGAGGTGTTGACCTCGAGCACGCAGCGATTGCGGGCGGCGGCCATCAGGGCAGAGTTTGCAGCGGCAGTGTAGCGGGGGTCATTCTCGTCAAAGAACTTGTTGCCGCCGTTGATCTTCTTGATGAGATCAAAATGACCCAGAATCGTCGGTTTTTTCTCGGCGACCTTGGCTACGTTGGCAAAGTATGCCTCGGCCACGGCCAGACCGTCGCCGTCAAAATCGTCGTCGATGCAAGCGCGCAGATCCTCCTCGCGCCAGTCGATCTCATAATACTTGCCGGTCTTGGGCCCCTTGACATAGTGCGTGCTGCCGATCCAGTAGTCGTACTGGGTCGGGTCATCGTCGCTGAACAGATCCCATTCCAAGCCGCACAGAATATCCAGCTTGCCGGCGTAGCGCTCCTTCAGCTTGGCGACCTGCGCCTTGTACAGGGCGGTACGGCTCTGGGTCATGCAATATTCCAGATCACAGGGGGTGTGGCTGTGTCCGCTGAAGCCCAGCGTTTGCAGACCGTTCCGCCATGCCGTGACCGCAATCTCGTCCAGCGTGTTCTTACCGTCGCACAATTTGGAATGAACGTGTACAGAGCTTTTCAGGTATTCGCCTGCCATAGTTACTGCATCCTTTCCTGCTTGACCTTATGGTCAATTACGTGTCGTTTTTCGAGTTCCTTCGTGATGTCCTCTACGGAAATGCCCAGCTCGATCATCAGCACCATGACGTGGTAAGCCAGGTCGCTGATCTCGTAGATGGTCTCCTCCCTGTCGCGCTTGGAGCCTGCAATGATGACCTCGGTGGATTCCTCACCGACCTTTTTGAGGATCTTTTCCAGGCCCTTGTCGAACAGATAGGTGGTGTAGCTGCCCTCCTTCGGGTCGGTCTTGCGGCCCTCGATGAGTGCGTACAGGCCCTGCCAGGTGAACTGCTTCAGCTCATCGGAGACATAGACCGGGTTGAAGAAGCAGCTCTCCGCGCCGGTGTGGCAGGCGGGGCCGGATTTGACGACGTCGATGACGAGCGCGTCCTTGTCGCAGTCGGCGGTGATGGAGACGACCCGCTGCACGTTGCCGGAGGTCTCGCCCTTGCGCCAGATCTCCCGGCGGCTGCGGGACCAGAATACGGTGCGGCCCTCGGCAATCGTCAGGGCCAGCGTCTCGGCATTCATGTAGGCGAGGGTCAGCACCTCTTTGGTATAATGGTCCTGCACGATGGCCGGGATCAGGCCGTTTGCGTCAAATTTGAGAGTCTTGGAATTCTCGGTGATTTCCATGGTGGACACTCCTAAAGTAATATAGTTTAGTGTACCTCTTTTGTGAGTTTTGGCAAGAGGTAAAGTGTAGGTTTGCTATTATTACGCAGTAGGGGCCGGGCATGCCCGGCCCGCGGCTTTCCCACAAGAGGACACTTTTGGGAATGTTGCGGGCCGCACATGTGCGGCCCCTACCGGGTGGATGCATGGCGAAGGGGCGATCACACCCGCATCTCTACCCCGTTCTCCCGCAAATACCGCTTCAAATCGTTGATTTCCACCTGCTTTGTGTGGAAGATCGACGCGGCCAGACCGGCATCTACTGCCGGGTGATTGCGGAACAGCTCAAGGAAATCCTCCTTTTCGCCTGCGCCGCCGGAGGCGATGATGGGCACGGCGCAGCGTGCGGCCACGGCGTCCAGCAGCTCCAGATCAAAGCCGTTCTTCACGCCGTCGGTGTCGATGGAGTTCACGACCAGCTCGCCTGCGCCGTTTTTGACGCCCTGCTCCAGCCAGTCCAGCGCGGCGATGCCTGTGTTCTCGCGCCCGCCCTTGGCGAACAGCATGAATTTGCCGTCCACACGCTTGATATCGGCGGAGAGCACCACGCACTGGTTGCCGTATTTCTGCGCGGCAGCCGGGATGATGCCGGGGTTGCGGATGGCCCCCGAGTTGACGCTGACCTTGTCCGCGCCGCATTTCAGCACGCGGTCAAAGTCGTCCAGCGTGTTGATGCCGCCGCCGACAGTCAGCGGGATAAAAATCTGGCTTGCGACCCGGCGCAAAATATCGGTGAACAGCCCGCGCCCCTCGACGCTGGCGGTAATATCGTAGAACACCAGCTCGTCCGCGCCGGAGGCGTTGTAGTACCGCGCCATCTCGACGGGATCGGCCATGTCCTGCAATCCTTCAAAGTTGACACCCTTGACCACGCGCCCGTTTTTGACGTCCAGACAAGGAATTATGCGTTTGGTTATCATACATTCACTCCCCCTTTTGTCAGAGAGGAGTTAGGAGATGTCTCTGCTACGGAGACTCTCCTCTCTCCTCACTTGCTTTCGTACAGCCTCACGGCCTCGGCCAGATCAATCGCTCCCGTATAAATCGACTTCCCCAAAATGGCTGCGTGGCAGTGCATGGCGGAAAGCTCGGCCAGCTCGGCCATGGCGGCAATGCCGCCGCTGGCCGTGACCTCGATGCCGGGAATCGTCAAAAGCTCACGGTACAGCGCCATATTGGTGCCCTGCATCGTGCCGTCCCGGGAAATATCGGTGGCAATAATGGCCTTGACGCCCGCATTGGCGCAGCGGCGGCAGAATGCCACGCCCGGCTCGGGGGTGACCTCCTTCCAGCCGTTGACAGCGACAGCGCCGTCCTTCATGTCAACGCCGACGGCGATCTGTGCGCCGTATTTCTGTGCCATTTCTGCCGTGAAATCGAAGTTTTTTACGGCCACCGTGCCCAGAATGCAGCGGTCCGCGCCGAGGTCAAGATACCGTTGGATGCGCGCCTCGTCGCGGATGCCGCCGCCGACCTCGATTTTGAGGCCGCCCAGCTTGGCAATGGCGGCAATCGTCTGCAAATTGGCCGTGGTGTCGTCCTTGGCGCCGTCCAGATCGACGATATGCAAATACTTCGCACCTGCGTCGATAAATTGCTGCGCCTGGGCGACGGGGTCTGCGTTGTAGACGGTCATCCGGTCGTAGTCGCCCTGATAAAGCCGCACGGCCTGGCCGCCGCGCAGGTCAATGGCGGGGTATAGCTTCATGGTACTTCCTCCCTCTCGCTTACAGCTCGGCAAAGGCTTTTAACAGCCCGCAGGCCGGTATCACCGGATTTTTCGGGGTGGAACTGGGTGCCGTACACCAGCCCTTGCCGCACCGCGCCCGTGACGGGATGCTGGTAGTCGCTCGTCGCCAGTGTCGATGCAGCGCAGTTTTTGGCGTAATAGCTGTGTACGTATAGACGTACTCGCCGTTTTTGACGTACTTGAACAGCGGGTCGGCCTCGCGCCCGGGCACAATATCCATGGCATTCCAGCCGATGTGCGGCACCTTGAGCGCCGGATCGGTCAGGTCGTCCGCCAGAGGGCAGACCTCGCCCGGGAATCAGGCCGAGGCCGCGGTGCTCGCCGTACTCGCAGCTTTTTTCAAACAGCAGCTGCATGCCTAAGCAGATGCCCAGCAGCGGCTTTTCTGCGTTTCCTCGCGCAGAACGGGCACAAGGCCCGTGGCTTCGAGCTTGGCCATTGCGTCGGCGAACGCCCCGACGCCCGCAGCAGGATATGATCCGCCGCCCGCAGGTCCGCGGTGTCGCGGGTCACCCGCACCTCTGCGCCCAGGCTTCTGACGCTGGACGACAGGCTGAACAGGTTGCCCACGCCGTAGTCAACGATTGCGATCATGTATGGTTCTCCCCCTCTGTATAAAACTTATCCATGGCCCGGCGGGCCGGGTTGGTGAGAATGGAATCATAGCCCTTCAGGCGCGGTGTCTTGCGCTGCGGGAGGGGCATTTATTCACCCAGGATCTCATCCAGCGCCGCAAAGAACCGCTGCATCTGCTCGGGTGTGCCAATCGTGATGCGCAGATAGTCCGAGATGCGCGGCGCGTTGAAGTGGCGGATTAAAATGCCGCGGGCGCGCAGCTTTTCAAAAATTTCCACACAGGGCATACGGTCTGTGGTCGCGAACAAAAAAATTTGTGGCCGAGTCAAACACCGTGAACCCGCGGCGGCGCAGCTCGTCGGTGGTGTGGGTGCGCTCGGCAATGACCTTTGCCGTTACATCGGCAAAATAGGCCTCGTCGGAGATCGCCGCCGCGCCCGCGGCCTGGGTCATGGCGTTGACGTTGTAGGGGCTGTAGGCTGAACTTGACGCGGTTCATGTCGGCAATCAGCGCAGGCCGCGCAATGCAGAAGCCCAGCCGTGACCCGCCAGATTGTGCGTTTTGGAGAAGGTATGGGTGATGACGAGGTTGTCATATTTTTTCCAAAAGCGGCAGACAGGACGACCCGGCAGGCGCGAACTCGACGTAGGTCTCGTCCACGATCACGATGTTGTCGGGGTTCGTTTGCAGCACCTCCTCGATGGCGTTCACCGGGGCCAGCAGGCTGGTGGGCGCGTTCGGGTTGGCAATGACAATCGTTTCGTGCAGGCCGCAGTATTTTTTCAGGTCGATGGTCAAGTCAGCCTCCAGCGGGATGATGTGCTGCGGGATGTGCAGTAAATCACACAACACCGTGTAAAAGCTGTAGGTCACATCGGCGAAGGCCAGCGGCGTGCTTTCGTCGCAGAACGCGCGCAGGGCCAGCAGCAGGTTCTCGTCGCTGCCGTTGCCGCAGAGGATATTCTCCGGGCGCACGCCCCAGTGGCGCGCAATGGCGGCGTTGAGATCGCCGTTGGTCAAATCAGAGTACAGCCGCAGCCCCGGCACCGCCGCGGCCACCGCCGCCGCCACGCCGGGCGCGGGCGGGTACGGATTTTCGTTGGCGTTGAGTTTGACAATGTCAGCGATTTTAAGCTGTTCGCCGGGGGTGTACGGCTCCAGCGAAGCGAGGGTTTTGGTAAAATAACGGCTCATGGGTGTTCCTCCCCGTCCGAAGTGTAGAATTGATCGTGGGGCCATTTGGCGGGATTTTCGTCGATATATTGCCAGATGGTGTCATAGTCGAGCTGGTCGCGGACGATGTGGTCGTAGTAGCCGCGCTGCCATAATTGCACGCCTGCGATGCGGTTTGTCATGCGCTTGAGCGTGGAAACGAATGCCGGAATGGTTTGGTTGGCACGCACCTCTGTAGGGGGCGGCGTCCTCGACGCCCCGGACGGGCCTTGCGTGACTACAACAATGAAATGAATGTGATTCGGCATAACGACGTACTTTTCGATTTGCAAATCCGGGTAAAAATTTGTCATGGCCTCCAACTGCGCAATGACGATTTCCCCGTGCGGCGACGGTGACACGCGCGGGGCGTCGAGGACGCCGCCCCCTACAACGCGGCCAAAAACTTTCTTCTTTTCCCGGGCACAAATCGTGATGAAATACGCACCAACCGTTCCGTAATCAAACCGCGGCAAACGATTGGGCTTTCGCTTTGGCAAGCTCATTCCTCAAACCGGATCGTCACACTCTTGGCATGGGCATGTAACCCCTCGTGCTCGGCAAAATTGGCGATGCGTCCCTGCACCTCGCCGAGGGCCTCGCGGGTGTAATAGATAAAGCTCGACTTCTTCACAAAATCATCGACGCCCAGCGGGCTTGAGAACCGTGCCGTGCCGCTGGTGGGCAGCGTGTGGTTCGGGCCGGCAAAGTAGTCGCCCAGTGCCTCGGGCACGTTTTTGCCCAGGAAGATGCTGCCCGCGTTCTGCACCGAGTTCAGCACCGCGAACGGGTCATCGACGCAGATTTCCAGGTGCTCCGGCGCAATGATGTTCACGGCCTCAATGGCCTTGTTCATGTCGTCGGTGACAATAATTTTGCCGTTCGTGTCCACGCTGGCGCGGGCGATGGCGGCGCGGGGCAGCTGCGGGATCTGCACCTCCAGTTCCGCCTGCACGGCCTTGGCTAAATCCCAGCTGTCGGTGACGAGCACCGGGCTGGCCAGCTTGTCGTGCTCGGCCTGGCTGAGCAGGTCGGCGGCGACCCACGCGGGGTTGCAGGTGCCGTCTGCCAGCACGAGAATTTCCGACGGGCCTGCGATCATATCAATGCCGACCTTGCCGAACACCTTCCGCTTTGCCGTGGCCACGTAGATATTGCCGGGGCCGACGATCTTATCCACGGCGGGGACGCTCTCGGTGCCGTAGGCAAGGGCTGCCACGGCCTGTGCGCCGCCCGTTTTAAAATCAAATCATGCCCGCAATGACGGCGGCGGCCAGAATCGCGGGGTTCACCTTGCCGTCCCGTCCCGCGGGGGTCGTCATGACGATCTGCCCGACGCCCGCGACCTTGGCGGGGATGACATCCATCAGCACGGTGGACGGATACGCCGCCGTGCCGCCAGGCACGTAGACGCCCGCGCGCTGGATGGGGGTGTACTTCTGCCCCAGCACGATGCCGGGCTTGTCGTTGACCACAAAGTTTTTATGCAGCTGCTGCTCATGGAAGTGGCGGATGTTCTCGGCGGCCATCTTCAGCGTCGTGATGAACTCGGGATCGGTCTTTTCCAGCTCGGCAAAGGCTTCCTCAATTTCGGCCTGGCTGACCCGCACGTCGGTCAGCTCGGCGTGGTCGAATTTGGCGGCGTACTCGATCAGGGCGGCGTCGCCGCGGGCGCGGACGTCCGCAATAATCGCATCGACGGTGGCCTCCACGTCTGCCTCGGCGCGGATGTCACGGTTCAGAATTTCCTCGGGGGCGTACCTCATCAAAGTCATACAGACGGGATCATTTTGCAAGGGCCTCCTTCATCTTATTCAGCAGCTCGGTCAGCTGGGCGTATTTGAACTTGTAGCTTGCCTTGTTGGCAATGAACCGCGCCGAGATCGGCATAAACTCCTCGATCACGGTCAGGTCGTTTTCTTTTAAGGTCGTGCCGGTCTCGACAATATCGACGATGACGTCGGACAGGCCCAAAATCGGGGCCAGCTCAATGGAGCCGTTCAGCTTGACAATGTCGATGTCGCGTCCGCGCCGCTCGTAGTGGTCGCGGGCAATGTTGACAAATTTTGTAGCTACGCGCAAGGCGCGGCTCTCGTCGTCGGTGAAGCCCGCAGGCCCGGCCACGCACATCCGGCACTTGCCCATGCCGGTATCCAGCAGCTCATACACATCTGCGCCGGACTCGGTCAGAATGTCTTTGCCGACGATGCCGATGTCCGCCGCGCCGTGCTCGACGTAAATCGAAACGTCGCTGGGCTTGACGAGGAAGTACCGCACACAGGCGTCGGGGTTCTCGACCACGAGCTTGCGGGTGTCGTTGTAGTCCTCGGTGGCGCTGTAGCCCGCTCCTGCCAGCAGCTTGTACGCCTTGTCGCCGAGGCGGCCCTTCGGCAGGGCAATGTTCAGCCAGCTTTTCTCGCGGCCCTGCTGCTGCACGGGGGGCAGCGGCGCGGCCAGGCGTTCCAGCTCGTCTAAGTAGATGGCAAAGCCGATGGCGTTCGCCCCCGGCGTGAACCGCTGCATCAGGTAGTCATACCGTCCGCCCTTGAGCACCGCGCACGGGATGCCCGCGACGTAGCCGGTGAACACAAGGCCGTTGTAATACTCCATTTCGTCGGCCATGCTCAGGTCCAGCCGGATGCCGCGGCCCGCCTCGCCCAGCGCATTCTGCAAAGCCTGCAATTCCTCCAGCGCCGCGCGCTGGGTCTCGCACCGGCAGGCGGCGCGGGCGGCGGCCAGCGTTGCACCCAGCGGGCCGTGCAGGTCGAGCAGGCCGGTCAACGCGGCAGCGGCGGATTCGTCCAGCCCCGCGGCCAGCGCGGCGGTGCGCAGCTCGTGGGCGTTCTTGGCGCGCAGGAAATCAAGCAGCTTCGCGCGTGCCTCGGCGGGGACATGCAGCGCGTCCAGCAGGCCGGTCAGGTAGCCCATGTGGCTGATTTCCAGCACGGTGGGCACATCCAGCGCGGCCAGGCTTTGCAGGGCCAGCCGCACCACGGCGGCCTGCTCGTCGGCATCCACCGCGCCAATGCTCTCCAATCCCATCTGGTGGATGGTCTGGAAGGTGTGGCTCTCGCGGCTGGGGCGGCAGACCTCCTCATTATAATAAAAGCGCTTGCACTCCCCTGCCGCGGGCTGGGCCGTCTTGGCGATGGACAGCGTTACGTCGGGCTTGATGGCCCGCAGCTTGCCGTCCAGGTCGGTGAAGGTGATGACCTGTGCGTCCGGCAGAAAGCGCTGATACTCCTGATACAGGGCGTATTCCTCAAAGCGGGACGCGCGGTATTTGCGGTAGCCGGCCTGCTCATACAGGGCACGCAGGCGGAAGGTCGCCTGTTCGGCGGGGGTAAAGCGGTTGAGTTCGATCTCCATAACATTCCTACCTCTCTGATCCGATACAAATTCTATTATACTTTAGTGCAGTAAAGTTGTAAAGTGGATTTGTAGTAATTTCACGGACATTTGTGCGCGGAAATCCATAGGCGCGGTGTAGGGGGCGGGGATGCCCGGCCCGGAGGTTTCCCATAAAAGGCCGTATGCGGGAAGGCCGCGGGCCGCACATGTGCGGCCCCTACAGGGCGGTGAAAACCGTAGGGGCGGATTCCATATCCGCCCGCGGGGCGTCGGGGACGCCGCCCCCTACAGCTGCGGGAGGAGCGTGCCCGCCCGCACGGTAACGCAAAAAACAAAAAGGCGCACCTTTGCCCTAAAACAAAGATGCGCCTTGCGCGTTTGGTGTATCAGCCCTTGCAGCCCTGCTCCTCCCAATCGCCGGCCACAGCGGGGTCAACGATCTGGGTGGGGTCGATCTTGCCGTCCGGCGTGCGGGATGCCTCAACATGACCCAGCTCCACGGGGTTCACGTTGGGGGCGTCAAAGTCGGGAGTCTTAGCGGCGGGCGTTTCAGCAGCGTCCGCGGGTTCTTCGGGCTTCGGCTCCTCGGCGGGGGCGGCAGGTTCCTCAGGTGCGGCAGCGGGGGCGGGTTCAGCCTCGGCGGACGCATCGTCAGCGGCGGGCTCGGCGGAATCGGTCTCAGGTTCGACCTCGTCCTCCGGGCCCCAAATATGCTCGTACTCGTCGTCGTGATGCTCACGGTTCTGTAAAACATAAGCGACAGCGCCCACAGCAGCGGCACCCACGGCCAGACCGGCCAGCTTTTTCAGTAAAGACATAGTCAAAACCTCTTTTCAAGTGAAAATCATTTATTTTCGGTTAGTATACCACACTCACCCCCAAAATACAAGTGCCGATTCCCACAATGCCGATAGGAAAATGTGGATGGTTTTCATACAATGTACAACTTGCCGAAAGCCGGGCGGCGTGGTATGATGGTACACGAATTTTTGTAAAAAAGAGGGTAATAGTGTGAAGTATATTTTCCAGTTTGCCCCGCATCACGGCGTTCTGCCTGGCGGGCGAGGTGCTGGCGGCGGTGCTGCCGCTGCCGATCCCGGCCAGCGTGTACGGCCTGCTGCTGCTGGCCGCGGCGCTCAAATTCGGCGTGCTCAAGCTCGATCAGGTGCGGGAGACCGGGCTGTTTCTGACCGGCATCTTCCCGCTGCTGTTCGTGCCCGCGGCGGCGGGCGTCATGGAGCTGGGCAGCCAGCTGATGAATCTTTTACTGCCCGCCGTGCTGGCGATTGTGCCGATCACAGCACTGGTCATGGCGGTCACGGGCATGGTCGCGCAGAAATGCGCGGGCGGAAAGGAGCACAAAAATGGCTGAATTTTTGCAGCAATGCGGCAGCTGGGGCGTGCTGGCCACGCTGGCGGCCTACGCCGCGGGCGTCTGGATCAACCGCAAGACCGGCAAGGCGCTGTTCAATCCCCTTTTGATGGGCAGTATCTTCGTCATCGTGTTTTTGAGCTGCTTCGGCGTGCCCTACGCCGATTACAAGTCCAGCGCCCAGCCCGTGAACTGGCTTCTGATGCCCGCCACAGTCAGCCTGGCGATCCCGCTGTATGAAAAGTGGGAGCTGCTGGAAAAGAACCTGGCCGCGATTTTTGCGTCGATTGCCGCGGGCGTGCTGACGAGCCTGGGCAGTGTGCTGGCGATGGCCTGGGTGCTCAAGCTGGAGCGCGCCCACGCCGTGAGCTTTTTGCCGAAATCCGTAACGACG
>ENA-OQHF01001645-OQHF01001645.1-human-gut-metagenome-genome-assembly--contig:-NODE-1645-length-12073-cov-5.063368_pt1 | contig 12073 bp, 16 predicted proteins | sample MGYA00242559_ERZ504709 | MGnify/ENA primary metagenome ERZ504709 (study PRJEB26092, sample SAMD00036203) | human gut metagenome | host: Homo sapiens | study: EMG produced TPA metagenomics assembly of... | reverse complement strand
AGAGCGCCGCGCAACCGTCCAGTCCCTTGTTGGACAGCCTGGAGGAAAGCAAGCCCATCTATGTGGCCGAAAACGGGAAGCGGATGCGGAAGCAGCAGACTGCCGTGCCGGTGAGCAGCAACCTGTTTAAGGCCTGCATTCACGGTGACCAGACGGTGGTGACGGGAAGCACCGTCAGGATGCGTCTGCTGGAGGACGTGACCGTAGCCGGCATGAAGATACCGGCCAACACCCTCTTCTACGGGGTGGCTACCTTGGGAGCCAGCCGGCTGGATGTGGTGGTGAGCAGACTGAAGTGGGGGACAACATCAATCCCGTATCGTTCGTCATCTATGACAACGATGCCATGGAAGGGCTGAACCTGCCGAACAACCTGAAGGCCAGTGCCGCCAAGCGGATGGAGCAGGGATTGGTGCAGAACATCGACATGCCGCTGTCATCCATCGGAACCATGGCCAGTGAGGTGACGAGTGTGGTGAGCGCCACCACCCAGATAGCCAAGCAGATCCTGAACATGAGTCTCTCGCAGGTGAAGGTACATCTGAACGCGAACTATCAGATGTACATCCAGGAAGAGACCAAGGAATCGAAGCTGAAGCGGCAGGCCGTGCAAGCCGAGCTGCAGCGGCTGTATGAAGAAATGGCTCAGCAGGAACCGGCCAAGAGCCATCCGTTACAAACCTTAATCGACAAGTTATGATAGACATCCTGAATTACCTGTTGGCGATTTCTGCCGTCTTCTTCGGCTACCGCATCTATGCGGCCCGCAAAGACGGTAAAACCTTTGCGGAGATAAGACCGTTACTCCTCTCTTTTCTCTTTTGTGTGCTCCTCCTGTGGGGCATCACCCTCTATACTGCATTTTTCAGTCACCCTTAAAGCATAAGACCATGAAAAAAGAACTGACCCTCATCCTCCTGTTGCTGTGTTCGCTCCTTGTGTCGGCACAGGAGAAACAGCTCCAGCAGCAGGCCATCCAGCCGAAGGACATCTACGTCTCCTTCGACTGTGTCAAGCATATCGTATTCCCGGTGCAAGTGAATGACATCGAAATTGGCCAGAAGGATCTCGTGATGGCCAGTCGGGTAGAGGAAGCCCCTCATGTCATCCGGCTGTCGGCACAGACCGAAGGCTTTGAAGAAGAAACGAACCTGACGGTGGTCTGTATCGACGGAAGCGTCTATACATACCACATCCGTTACCTTCCGGCAGGAGAGACGGACGGGCAGCCCAATATCTACGAAGACAGGAACCAATGGGAACATCACGACTACCGGGCGGAGGTGAGCGACCTGCATGTGGCCGAGTTTTTCTTTCCGGCTGACATTGTCTATGGAACGCCGGGCAACGAGGCCTCCTTTACGCTGGGCAGCTACAACAACCAGCTGAAGGTCACGACGGCCCCGGATGCGGTCAGCGCCTCGAACCTGTTTGTCATTGATCGGAAGATGAACACCTACCACATTACCCTCCAGCGGAGCAGTACCTCTGTCTTTACCTACAACTACAATGACCAGCGTGCCTATACCGCCCATGTGGATGTGAACAGCGAGGAGATGGAAAAGCATATCCGGGAGCTGCGTACCAAGAAGCGCAAACATCTACAGTCTGGGAGTCATCGAGAACAAGTTTGAGCTGTCAATGGCCAATCTGTATGTGCATGAGGACTTCATGTTTTCATCTTTGACTTGAAAAACAAATCATACATCGACTACGACATCGAGTTTGTCAAATGTTTCCAGCGTGACCAAAAGAAAAGCAAGAACGCCATCCAGCAAGAAACGACCATCGAACCTATCTATCAGAAAGATTTCGCCACGAAAATCAAGGGCAAGAGCCGGAACCGGCTGATACTTGGCTTCAACAAATTCACGATTCCCGATGACAAGGTTTTTGAAATCGAACTTTATGAACGAAACGGAGGAAGGCACATCAAGCTGGCCGTACTGAACGAATACATCCTTTCCGCAGAACCCTTATACAAGCCACGACCATGAAACTGAGAGAAGCATTAGACACCTATATGTTCGACAACGTGGGACAGTTCGGCGGCATCGCCGAATCACTGGGCTATCAGACCGAATACCGGGACGGATATTTCCGGTTCCGCAAAGACGGGGAAGAGCTGAGCATGAGCGTAAGCGATATCAGGGAAAAAGCCGGGGCAAAGGACAATGAGAACCTTCGCGACCAGTCTAAAGAACGTGTATCCGGCCTTTTTGACAAGGAACGTGCCAATGATCCTAAATATGTCGCCGAGCTGGAGAAGGAGGGCATCAGCATCAAGCGGTGGGAGAACCTAAAGGGACATGACAAGGACGGCTTTACCGTCATCGACCATCGCCTGAAAGGTATGCTACACCGGACAGTCGCTCTATGAATACGCCTACAAGCAAGGGAACATCCTCGACGGGAAAGGCACCAGCTGGAAAAGGGTGTCATGTCTGATTTGATGGAGATACACGGCAAACCGGGGAAGCTCCGTTTCAACGATGAACGGAATCTCCGTATTCTACCGCAAAGAGGCGTTGGTTATCCCGGACAAGGTGCTGGGAAAGAAGTTGGGCAAGAAAGAGAAAGAACAGCTGCTTGCCGGTGACATCGTACCCATCAACCGTAAATAAGAAGGACATCCTGCTGCAAGTTGACCGGGATCTGAACTCCGTCATCCTGCGCACCAACCAGGAAATCAAGATTCCCGACATCATCGGGCAGACCAGCGAATATGGCGGCTACAAGTTAACCAAAGCCGACAAATACCTGCTCGCCAACGGCCATGCACTGGAGAACAAGCTGCTGCACAGTCCGGAAGGCTACTTCATTGCCGACATCCAACTGACGGATGACAGGAAAGGAGTCATGATACAGAACATACAGAGTATCACTCCCGGCAAGGCACAAGAGCTGATCAAGGCCATGACCCCCAAACTGGAAGCCCATGCGGCCAACATAGAAGCTGCAAAAGAGCAAAAACACGAAGAGGGGCGCAATATGGAAGCCGAGTTTAAGGAAGCGGTGGGCAAACATGACTTTGAAAAAATCGGGAAGCTCAAAGAGGAAGGATATAAACCCAGTGAAGAGTTTATCAAAGGAATCGGTAAGGAACACGGTCTGGATGAAAGGCAAACCCATGAAGTCATCCAGCTGTTCGGCACCAAGCCGGAAGAACAGGGCGAACATGAAAGGCAGGCCGCACGTCTGTTGGATGCCGCACAGACCGACAACTTTCATGTCATCCAAGAGATACAGAAAGAAGGGTACCGGCTCACTCAAGAAGACCTTACCCAGATGCGTGAAACGGGTGTGCAAGCCAACACACTGATAGCCGTACAAAAGATTTTCGGGATGGAAGGCAGCACAAAGACACTGGGAGATGTCAAACTGGCCAGCACACCCAAACCCGACAACAGCAAGGAAATGGCCCGTCCGATAGCCAGCACCATCAACCGGGCTTTCAATGACTTATAACCTAAAAAATCAGGAATTATGGATTACGATGAATTAGTACAGAAAAACATTGCAGGAGAAATCAGTGACCTGGAGTTTCTACTGGCACAAGAAGAGCTTGCACAAGCCTATCAAGAAGAGATGGCTGCCAAGCATCAAGAGATAAGCAACCAGACAGCCAGACAATGGCTGCTTGATTACGAGAACAGAAATCTATATCAATAAATCATGGATACAGCAAGTGACAAAGCATTACAGCGTTTCGCCGAACTGATGATCGAAAAGATAAAGCAGGTGGAAGACAACTGGCAAAAGCCTTGGTTCGGGATAAAGGGTGGGGGACTTCCGCAAAATATCGAGGGAAGAACCTACAATGGAGTAAATTCCTTCATGTTGTTTCTACTTTCGGAAAAAGAGCAGTACAGCCTGCCGGTCTATATGACATTCATGCAAGCCAAGGACAGCGGCCTTAACATACTGAAAGGAGAAAAGTCATTCCCGGTCATTTACTGGAATTTTTCAGTAAGAGACAAGAATGGAAAGAAAATACCTTTCGACGTATATAAGAACCTGAACAAAAACGAGCAGCAGGAATATAAGGTCACGCCATTTTTGAAGACATACAATGTATTCAACGTACAGCAGACCAATCTTCAGGAAACGAAACCGGAGAAATGGGAAGCATTGAAGGAGCAATTCAAGATACCGGCCATCAAGGATGAGCAAGGGATGCTCACCGTGCCCCTGATCGATGCGATGGTACGGGAGCAGAAATGGATCTGCCCCATTTATTCCAAGGAAGGAAACAGTGCTTATCATGCCAGGGGAGAAGAAAACCATATCGTCGTACCCCTGAAGGGACAGTTTAAGGACGGAGAGAATTTCTACTCCACACTACTGCATGAGATGGCGCACTCGACTGGAGAACCTGAGCATCTGAACCGGGAAAAAGGCGTGATTTTCGGAGACAAGCAATATGCCAAAGAGGAACTGGTTGCCGAACTCACCTCCGCTACCGTCGGGCAAAGCCTGGGAATATCCACCCATATCCGGGAAGAAAATGCCATGTATCTAAAAAACTGGCTGGGAGCCTTGAAAGAAGATCCCAAATTCATCTACAACATCCTTGCCGATGTAGGAAAAGCCAGCAATATGATTCAGGAACATACCGCACGGATGGAACAGTACCTCACACCGGAGGAACGGTTCACGCAGGCCGTCCTGCAAGACAACCGTCCGGTATTGGAGCAGATGAAAAACGAAGGTTTTACCCCTTCATCACGGTTATTGGAAAGTGTTGCGGCAAACCATCCTACAGCCGACAACCTTGAAACGCTACACAGCACTTTCGGCATTTCGCTGCCTTCCATGGAAGCGGAGCCAGCCATGAAAAATATGAATGAGCCACAGCTCGGATTATAAACTTTTAAAAACCATCATTATGTTTACAGGACAAATTATCGGTTATGTCGGTGCGGATGCCCGGCAGAACAAGAACGGAAAAGGATTCAACTTCCATGTATCCACCAAGTACAAGAACGTGAACAACGAGGAACAGACCCTATGGGTATGCTGTTTCGTGAATTACGAGAGTAAAGTCTTTGAGTATCTGAAAAAAGGGACACAGGTATATGTCTGCGGCGATGTGTATGCCGATGTATTCCAGAAGGATGACGGTAGCCACATCCCATCCGTCAGCCTGACCGTCTCACGCATTGAGCTACTGGGAAAGGCAGAGAAAAAAGAGAGCGGTGACGGAACGGCATCCGGACAACCCCAATAACAGCAACGGCCATGGAAAGAGAGAAGAAAGACCTGTCATTCATCCTGATCCTGCTATCCACGCTCATCGGGACAGCCGTACTGTTTCAGTGGGCTATCGTTACGGGATTATACGCTCCACTACGTAATCCGGCCATGTGGGAAAGGCTGATGGAGAAGGATATCCTATTCCGGTTTCTCTACGTTATCCTGATCGGAGGCCTCGCTTTTCTCTTTCCGGTTGGCAAAGTGAAAGACGAAAACAAGAAATGGGTTTACACCAGTATGACACTGGTTACGGCATCCATGCTGGTTGTCGGATTCAGCCGGTTATCAGCGTGGTATAACCTATTTGTATTTCCCATTCTATTCGTAGCGTACACGCTGCTTGTCATCAAGACTCTGCCTTATTTCATCCGGCGTCATGCCCAATCCGATGATAGCATTTTCGGGTTAAGCCGGGAAGAATCGGCTTTCTACTTCCGCTTTGAAACCGCCTCCGGGCCGCTGGTCATCCATAAGCCGCAGCAGAATGTCTATATCGACGGCGGTCCGGGAAGCGGTAAATCAGAGAGCTGGATCAAGGGAATCATCTACCAGTGCGCCGAGCGCAACTATGCCGGATTCGTGTACGATTGGGAGGGTGATCCCACCAAGGACAAGTCACCCATCCTCTCACGTATCGCATACGGAAGCATCGAACATTTCCGGAACAAGGGGATGGAAACACCCCGTTTCGCCTATATCAACTTTGTGGATATGTCACGCACGGTCAGGGTGAACGTACTTTCTCCGCAATACATGTCAAAGGGAAACGAATCGCTATTCATCCGCAATATCATCATGACACTGATGAAGAATCTGGAAGCAAGCTGGAAGGAAAAGACCGACTTTTGGGCCAACAATGCCATCAACTACGTCTATTCAATCGCCTATAAATGTTTCAAGGAAAGGAAGCTTGGTATCTGTACGCTGCCCCATGTGATAGCCCTTGCCCTTTCTGACAGCAACCTAGTATTCCACTGGCTGTCGGAAGATCCTGAAATCGCATTGAACATGTCCTCCATGCTGACCGCCTGGAAACTGGGTGCACAACAGCAGACAGCCGGAGCCGTATCATCCGCACAGACTCCGTTGGTACTCCTGAACAACAAATACATCTTCTGGGTGTTGTCGCCACTTCCCGAAGAAGAGTTCTCTTTGGATATAACCAACAAGGAACACCCAACGCTGTTATGCGTAGGCAATGCGCCCACCATCAAGGAAGCCGTTTCCCCTGCTATTTCCTGCATCGGCAGCGTCTTGATGTCACAGATGAACAATCCCGGCAAAGCGACCAGCATATTCATGGTAGATGAATTTCCGACCATCCTGTTGCAAGGCATTGACACTTTCATCGGAACCGCCCGGAAGCACAATGTCGCTACCATTCTCGCCGTTCAGGACTTCAACCAAGCGGTCAGGGACTATGGAGAGAAAAGTGCCAACATCCTGAAAGCCTCCTGCGGAACGCAGGCTTACGGTATGACCGGAAATGAGAAGACCGCCAAAGACATCGAGAACTTGCTTGGGGAGAAGAAAGAAGCGCAAGAATCTTATTCACACCAAGCCGGTGGCAATAACAGTGTCACGGAGAGCCTGCAAAAAGAAAAAGTCTTAAAGGCAAGGGACATTGCCGGACAAGCAGCCGGACACTTCATCGGCAAGATTGCCGGAGGCAAGCCGCCATTCTTCAGCGTGCAGATGGATATGTGCCGTTTTGAAGAGAAGGAGATACCCCGTTTCTCCTTACCGGTCAAACTGGGCAACGGCAAAGAAGAGATGGAACTGGAAATCCTGGAAGAGATTATCCAGCAGAACTACATCAAAATCATTGAAGATGTCAACGCCATCCTCAAAAAGATAGAGGACAAATTAAAAGAAAAGTCAGCAGTTCCGCCAACCGGGACACACAAGACAGAACAAAAAATCATCCGATAACATTCAACAAAAGAATCCTACCATGAGAAAAATTCATTCATTATTAGCGGCAGCCTGCTTATTGGCCGCTTCATGCAACAAAGAAGAAATCCAATCGGAAACAGACAAAGCCGGCATGTATCACATCACCGTAGCCGTAACCGGTTCCTCACCCAAAGGCAGTGTGCATATATATAATCTTGACGGCGTGAGATTCAGGAACGAACGCACCGGTACCTCCGCAGCTTCCGTAGATGAGAGTTTCACCGATAAAGCGGAATACAGCACGGAAAAGCCTGTCAGCCAAATTACCGTGCAAGGCATTCTCTATTCAAAAGAGAGTGCTATCATCACCATGCAGATAAAAAAAGACGGGGAAAGCGTATTCAACCAGAGCAAACAGTTGGAGGCCGTTCCCGGTATAGACACTACTGTTGATTTGGTTTACAGTACCTTGAAATAAAAATGCAGACGAATCAAAAAACATATACTTTCTCTTCCATATTTAGATGATATTTCTTATCTTTATGAAAGATAATCTTTCTCATTTATAATCTAAGCTCAGATAAAATGAGATTCAACTAATCCAGTCAACGTTATGAAAGTCGATTTCAATCAGATAAAAACAACCATTTCTCTGCCCGATTTCCTGCTGGAACTAGGATGGAAAATCGTGGAAGGCTCTTCCAACTCCTGTCCCAAAATGAGCAACGGAACGCATACCATCGTCATCAAGCGGAACTCGCAGAACCAATACACCTATTGGGACGTGCATAGTGACAGCGTGCGTGGCCGCAGTATCATGGATCTGATGCAGGAACATCTATTTGAAACAACCGGAAAAATGCCGTCCTTGCGCGAGGTGGGGGAGATCCTTCAGAACTACATCAACACCAACCGCATCACGACACCCGAAAAAAGCCGGTATGAAGTAGGTAACACAAGCATGAGAGCGGACGAACTTCAATTCTACTTGAGCCAGCTACAACCCTACAAGGGCAATTATCTCCAGAAAAGAGGTATCCTGAAAGAAAGCATTGAAAGCCGGTTCTTCAAAGACACTTTCTTTATCCGTGAGGTAAAGAACAAAGGGAGTGTTTACCGCAACGTGTGCATCAAGATGTACAATGAAAACGGTGTGCAAGCCATTTCTCAACGAAATGAAACATTCAAAGGGATTATCGGTGGCAAGTTCGACTGTCTGGCGACCAGCAACCATGACAAAAGCCGCCCGATAGACATTCTCTACATTGGGGAGTCATTTATAGACTGTATCTCCCACTATCAATTGCGCCATTCCGGAAACGACCTCAATCTTGTATATGTATCTACGGAAGGGACATTCACGGAAGGACAAATGAGGCTATTACGCCTGATTCTTGACAAGAACCAGGTAAAGGAGCTCCGGAGCATCTTTGACAACGACAAACAAGGGCACAAGTACACTCTATGGCTGCATCGTTACTTTCATGGCGATACGACTGATGTCGAGAGCCTGAGTAACGATGAACTCCGCAACAAGGTACGGGAACTGAAGAACGTCGAACTTTCGGAAAACAAGGATTGGAACGATGATCTGAAAATCTCGTGTGGCATCTGTTCCTCCACGGAGGACGGCCAGTAACCTCATAGATTTGCTCCATCACATAATACGACAACCTATAAAATCAGATCAATATGAATATCAAGCATTTATTTTTTTGTATGCTGCTCATTGCCTTTTCCTCATGCAGCAAACCCGGCTATGAGAAGGCCATTGCGGAATGGGTTCAGACAGATTCTCACGGCACCTGGACGGATTTAAAGTTCGAACTACTGGAAGTGTTGGAAACAGAAGACGTCACCGTATCGGACAGCCTGTGCTACCTGAACAACAAAAGCGCACAATTATCCGCTGTCATACAGAAAGCGGAAAGTCCCCGTGCCTTATTCAAACCGTCCTTTTCCGCCTATATGGAAGCCGAAAAAAGCCTGAAAGCAACGGATGCCATGAAAGCCATGTACCTGCACCGTGACAGTACGGAAGTTATCGGCAAGATATTAAAATGCAGGTATGCCATCGTCCAGCCACACTCAGGGGTGCAGCAGAAAAAGACGGCTTCTTTCCTATTGTCCCCCGACATGGAAAAATGTATCGGCAAACTAAAGCCGACAAGCAAATAATCCGAGCGTAACGATGTGTAGCGACAACGTTTTTTTTGGTTCTTTTTTGGGCGTCTTCCAAAAAAGAACTCCCACACATTTAGATGTGTGGGCTATTCATTACACTACCATCCTTTCCCTTATCAACGGTATATTATCCCGTACCAAATTCAGAATCCGGTCATGATAGGCTGATAATTGGTTAGACTTTCCACGACACTGGCACACCTCCATCCTGCTAAGTGAAAACTCCACCGTTTCCATGCGCCTTCCATCCACCGTTGCCGACATTATCAACGAATCTTCTCTCTTATAATAGGCGTTGCTGAATACACAATGATGCAGCAACTTTCCCTCTTTGTAAAAGTCCGAAAGGCTTTCCAATACCCGAACCATAATATTTCCATCCGCAAACGAAAGATTAAAGAAACGTGATTTGGCAGCAATATAGTCTTTTTCATCCTTTTCAGAATATTTTTTTCTTACATTTCCCCATCACCCAATCATGCGCTTCTTCTACATTCAACGGACACAAATAATGAGGATTTCTCGCATCCAATTTATTTTCTATCAGCATATCCACATAGTCCAGCCACAAGTCCGCATCATGTATCACATAGTCATGTCTTAAACAGATTTTTACATACGTCCAATACTTATCTATACCGTATTTTCTCTCTAAAAATCTCAAGAACAAATTCATTTGCCCTGCCTTATATAATATCTCCATCCGATTATCAGTTAATAATGTCATAAAGAAGGAACTCGGACAAATATAGTGAAAGGCACCCTTAAATCCATTCCTCGTAAGTTCGGGTATCACTTTCATTCTCGGATAGATAACTGCCGGGCAAATATCATAAATACGGTCATGATGCACATTCCGCTTACGCAATTCCAAAGAACTTCCATATATCCATGCATCGTAATAAAATATAGACATGCCCCGCAGCAAAGACAGCGTTTCTGTCTTGCCCTCTTTATTCATCCAACACTGTACCGCCTCAATTATAAAGTAATTAGCCGGAGACCCTTTTTTCAGCCGGCAGTCCACCATAAAAAAACGGATAACTTGATATTGCTTGTATGTAGTAATCACACAAAAATATTCTTTATATACAGCCGTCCTTTTCCTGCTATTCTCCAATTTCAGGTTCATACCGCAATGAGGACATTTACAGTTTTTCTTATCTTCCTTATCCCGCCATGTATGCCCACAATCCAAACAAAAGCAATTCCCCTTTGCATCACGCTTGAAATAATGCACAAAGCAATGTTTATAGGCATAACGCTTTTGAGCCTCTGAAACGGGAGCTAACTTCCTGCTCCCATTCACGATTTCCATTTGTAATTTTGTCTTGGGTTTCATATCAAAAAAGAGTTAACTGGGTTTGTACTTCGGTGTTGTTCTCACGTTTAGCTTGTTGACGCTTCTTCAACTTTGCCAATTCTTCCTCCTGCAATTTTTTGATAGCAGCCTCACGAGCCGCTTTCTTTTCTTCCTCTGACAATTCAACATGATGATTTACGACTACATTACATTTCAATGGGCTACCCACCTCAATATTATCTTCCTGATAATAGTGCAACGCCATACCAAAAATTTCATCATCACTAAAACCACAGCAACCGCTTTTCTTCACTTGGTTTAAAATATAGGTAATGCAATTATCTATATTCTTTGTAGGTTTTTGATAGACTGGAGCAAACAGACTATCCACCGCTGCCATATTATCAAGGTATGCCTTGATGGTACTTTTAAATTGTTCTGACACTTTCATAGTATATCATTTTTAGATTTCATTTCACAATAAGCCAATTTCACGAGAAACAAGGAGAATAGGCAAATAAGAGCCAACAACGTAACCGACACAACCTTTATCGGACTTGGCGTTATTACCGCTCCGACAAAACATAGCCACTGCACAAAGAGCGATGATGACCGAAAAAACAAATTGAATGATTTGCATATACTTCTGCTACTTAGTTTGTTAAACTTCTAATTTTATGCTTCACGCTAGATTTAAAATGACCTTTTTTTACCCCCCCCTTTCCGGGATGGCCTTTTCTTTCTGCCGACTTTTTTTTGAGCTTTCATGCCCCATCTGAGTTTATGAGCCTTTTTTTACGGCACGCATCAATAAGGAAGGAGGGATTAAGAAAAGTTTTGGACGACAAAAAAATGTTGGGGACAGCGAAGCCGTCCGGCGTTATTTTTTTCGGAACAAAGGGCGAAGACCGGAACTCTTTCGTATCCATCCACCGAAATAAATTTGCCGTTCAAAAACAAAGGGTCTCAGATGGGCTATGAAAAAAGCACATTAGGGGAGGCAGAAAACAAGGAAAAGGGCAGTACGGAAAGTAAAACAAACCATACGGTTTTGCAGGCAAAACCGTATTCCTATCTCCCTGCCACTTGTGGCAGGGGGGGGAACGGGTTAGCAAAGGACTGCCGGGACAAACGGTAAAAGGAAGGAGCTACAATACGAAAGAAGGAGGTTGTTTCGGCAATGCCGAAGCTCCGGATGATGACTGTTGCAATCCCGCCCACGTTTGGAACTTCTCTTTTCTGGTTTGCCCATAATCAGCCGCATAGCGGATGACTACGGGCAAACCGGGAATGAGAACAGTCATTCCGATAAAGGGGAGGGTGGGAAAGAATACTGCGTGAACGCAAAAACGCTCTCGGATATGTAACAAAAAAAAGCGGCACCAGGCCGCTTCAATCATTTGCTTACTTTTTTCTTTTTAGAGACAGCCTTCT
>ENA-OQHF01001640-OQHF01001640.1-human-gut-metagenome-genome-assembly--contig:-NODE-1640-length-12081-cov-9.383972_pt1 | contig 12081 bp, 9 predicted proteins | sample MGYA00242559_ERZ504709 | MGnify/ENA primary metagenome ERZ504709 (study PRJEB26092, sample SAMD00036203) | human gut metagenome | host: Homo sapiens | study: EMG produced TPA metagenomics assembly of... | reverse complement strand
AAACTGAACTGTATACGAGCCTTCTGCAAATTTCTCCTGCATCAGCATCTGTTCCTTCCACTCGGTTTTGCGCATATGTATCAATCTCTTCCTGATAAATTTGTTTTCCGGATTGATCCTGAAGCGTCACCCGAATGACTCCGTGGTCATCTCCTTTTACAGTCGGAACCTGTATGAAATGTCCGGTAAATTCATACGTCAACGGTCCCGCATTGTCATCTGCTGTCGCCTTGAATTTACCTGCCTGAATCCATTTGTCAGAGCCTTGCAGCTCTCCTGAAGGAACCTGTATCTCTTCAAATCCTCCCTGTTCCAAGTTATCTTAATGCCTTTTTGCAGTTTCTGCGCTGTCTGATCGACTGTTGGCTGCTTTGCACTCTCATCAGCCAAAACTTCTTTTGCTTCCGCAAGCACTTTCTTTAACTGGTACAACGACTCATTTGTATACTCGCCTTTCAGCGCTTCTTCTGCCCGTGCAATCAATGTCTCCAGCGCCGATTTATCTGTCTCCCCAAAGCCAAGACGGTCATATCTATTTGATAAAAATTCGGTTCTGGAATCCATCAAATCCTGTGATGCTTTCAACATTTCTTTTCCATCTGAAATGCTTTCTTCAAATGCATCTTTTAGTTCCTGCGGTGCATTTACATAATAGTCTGATGTACGGTCTGCTTCCTCTGCCAATCCAATCATGCTCTCCAATTCTGCTGCGTCACCAGCTTTATCTGCCGGAACACCTGCACAAAGTGGTGTCACCTCATACAGAGATGGTTCGCCTAAGAATCCTGCTTTCAGTATCACTTTTACAGAATCCGTATTGATCTCCGGAAATTCCGCTAAGTAATATGCATGATACCCTTCGCTGTTTCCATCTACATCTCCCACCTTATCATTGATATCCCCCATCTTTGTACCTTCGTACACTGTCTGGTAGGTTCCATCCACAAGCGCTTGAATTTCAAATGCACCAATCGCATTATTTCTTGACACAAAGAGGTCAAATTTCATCTGGCTGAGTAGCTCTGCTTTTGCAAATGTCAATGTGAGCTCCATCGGTTTGGAAGTATCTACACCTTTTGATGCCCATCTTGTCGCCGGATTTCCGTCAATCATCTTCTCTTTTGCATAAGTATCTCCCCAATGGTTTTCATGGGATACTACCAAATCTTTAACGGAAATACCTTCTGTCATATATTTCTTTGTATATACCTGACTGACTCTCTGCTCTTTATAGAACAATGCTGCTCTGACAACAGTGTCCTCCTGATCACTCAACTGAAGTGGTTTCTCGTAGTTTTCTGATGTCTTTCTCGGAATACTTCCATCTGTTGTATAGCGGATCTCATAATTTTTAGCATTCTCACTCTTACTCAAAGTAAGCGCCCGGTCCTCCCCAATGATTCCGGAATCTTTACTAAATGAAATCACCCGGTTCTCCATCTGTTTTTCTAATTGTGCCGCGGTATCAGTAAGCTGACTTTCTGCCTTCTGATAGTATTCCATATCCCCTGTGTTTTCCAGCAATGTATTGCGCAATTCTCTCAACTGATTGTAAATAGTATCAATCTCATTGTAGGCAAGCCCTTCCTGATCAGTCAGATAATATACGTTCTCTGCTTCTTGCAGATATGTGCGGTATAATTGATCCATCTGTTTTGCTTTTGTCAGAATACTTCCCAGTTCTTTTGAAGAACGGTCAATCGCCGACTGCAGTTCTTCTTTAATCTTGATCAGATCCGGATGGAGTTGTTTTAAAAATGCTGTTGCCTTCTCTTTCAATTCCTCCACATTCGTCTCAGACATATCAATTGTATACGTCTTTCCTGCTTTCGCTTCAAAAGAAATACGACCTGTTTCTTCTTCTTTTGTCACTTCAATTTCTTTTCCATCAGCATATACTTTTGCAGAAGTGATATCCTCATAAGATCCTGTAAATGTACTGCTTTCTTTGTCTCCGTCATAGCATACCGTAAATGTCTCCGCCACGCCGTTTGCCCACTTTTCTCCAATTGTAAAGTTGCCTCTTGCTTTCAGTCCCTGTACGCTTCCTTCTTCCCATGCGCTTGGAATTGCCGGAAGAAACTGTGTATATCCGGACTATGACTGTACAAGCATCTCTGCCACACCGGATGTCAGGCCAAAGTTACCGTCAATCTGCCATACCGGAGTTCCATTCATCATAGTGTCTCCACCGCCGGAACCATGAGAATCAAATAGATTGTACTGAAGCCCGGAAGAATTTCCTCCAATCAGATGATTCAAAAGTGTATATGCTTTCTCTCCATTCTCTGTCCTTGCCCAAAGGTTAATCTTATTTGCCTTTGACCAGCCGGTAGAGTATTCTCCACGCTCTGTTAAAGACTGGATTGCCGCATTCATATACTCTTCATTGTCTTTGTTGATCAATGTTCCCGGGAACAGACCTACCAAATGAGATGCATGTCTTTGTTCTCCCAGATGTCCGATATTCCATCCGCTGTTTGGAACTTCGATTTCTGCAAGATCTCCTGCCTGTGCATAAGACTGGTTATGACCGTTCTTCTGTCCGACACGTGTCTCCTCATACCACTCCTTGATTCCATTTGTATCATTGATCTCAATCGGATCCAGTTTTTGCATCTTTTCTTCCCATGATTTCAAAAGTGCTTCGTCTTCTCCGACAATTTTTCCTGCCTTGATACATTCATTGTACAACTCCCACACAAGCGACTGGTCATAAGTTGTTCCAACTGCTGTCGGTCCCTGTTCCTCTGAAAAACTTGGTGCAACTACAAGTCTGTTCTGGCCGTTATATGGCGAGTTCTCATCGTTAATTTTCTGATACTCCGATGTCCAGAGATATGAATCCCAAAACAGAGCTGCCTCTTTCATAATCGGATAAATCGTATTCTTCAGATATGCCTCATCCTGTGTAAACTCATAATGCCACCAAAGATTTTGGATTGCCCATGCAGCCCCTGTCGGATTCCATCCGTATTCCTGTGCATTTGTCGGCGCTGTCATACCAAACGGATTGTTCTCTGTATGTACGGTAAATCCGGTATGATTTTTCACTGCTCCTTCAATTCCGTGCACTCTCTCCGCAGTCAGGCGTCCCGGCTCTCTTAACTTATCCATATAATCTACAAACGTTGTCCCACATTCTGCAAGATTCGTTGCATAAACCGGCCAGTAATTCATTTGTACATTCACATTGAAATGGTAGTCTCCTGTCCACGCAGAGTTGCCAACTGTCCACAATCCAACTAAATTACTTGGAAGTGTTCCTCTTGAACCTGCGATTGTCAGATAACGTCCATATTGAAATGCCAGCACTTCCAGATAATGCGAATAATTTCCATTTCGATATTCATCCACAAGCTGGTTCGTCGGTACTGATGTGCGCTGTTCTCCCAAATCCAGACTTACTCTGTCAAATAATCCCTGATGGTCTGCGATATGTGTTTCCTTCAACTCATCATAGGATTTCTTCGTTCCATTGTTCACACGGTCAGCGACTACTTTTTTCAAATCTTTGTTCTTATCCCGATATGTCGGATAATCATTCTTATAATCCGTCTCTGCCGCCATCACGATCATCACGCAATCTGCATCCTGAATCTGATAGACTTGATTCTTTTCATCTGCGCTCAGTTTTCCACCTGTCAGAACGAGCTTCATCGTTGTGCAAAACTTCAGATCATTGTCCTTTACCTTTCCTTCGATCGTACATGTCTGATTCTTTTCATCAAAAGTGGTCTTCCCTTCTAAACCACTATTATTAAGCTCCATTTTTACATTCAAATCAAGTTTTCCTTTTTCAGATGCAGAAAGCTCTGTCACCATCACCTGATCCGGATTACTCACAAAATGTTCCCGCTTATATGTCACGTCTTTGCAAGAAAACTCTGTCGCCGCAATTCCGGTCTGAATATCCAGCTCTCTGCGGTAGTCCTTTACATTGTTATCATTGATTCCCATCTTGGAAAAATCAAGCCAGATATCTCCGAAATCCTGATAACTTCCTTTGTTCAGATTATTCTCTCCCGGGAACTTAATCTTTGCCCCCATTCCGTAACCGCCAAGACTTTTGTCATCGTTGAATACATTTGTAGATTTGTCATCTAAAAGCTTTCGATACTCCTCAATCTCCGTATCGGTATACGCTGTTGCCTTATTCCCGAACTGATAATTTGGACGACTTGATGAAGGTCCACCTGTCCAAAGCGTCTTTTCATTAAAATGAATCCTTTCCTTTGCAATCCCTCCAAAAATCAGATTTCCCAGATTTCCATTGCCCAAAGGCAGGGACTGCTGCATCCACTCGCCGCCATTTGTTTCTGCTGTGTCGATCTTAGCCGGCGAAGTATACCATAATTTCAATTCTTGATTGATCGACTTTTCCGCGGATACCGGCAATGCCTGTTCCGACTCTTTTGCAAGCACATTCTGTACAGTTCCGGTCGGCATGACCAACACTGCGCACATCCCTGCAAGAAACTGTTTGATTCCTTTTTTCACCATAACCTCTCTTTCATCTTAGCTTCTTTTTTCTATTCTTTCCTCTTTCGATGATACTACCGCTATTATACATTGTCAACTTTGACAATAAATTTATTTATCGAACATTCTTTTTTGTTGTTTTATAATATAATAAATATTTTCAGGAGGAGTTGTTATGAAATATATTGACAAATTAATTTGGTCACGAGCAGAATTATTTGACTTTTTTTCTACTGTGGATCATCCATTTTACAGTACAACTTTCCGTGTGGATGTCACGCAGCTTCACAAATACACCAAAAGCCATGGTATTTCTTTCTATTATGCACTGACCTACCTGGTTACAAAAGCGATAAATCAAGTGGAAAATTTCCGCTATACAATCCATGATGGAAAAGTTGCACTTTTAGAAGAGCGGATTCCAAGTTTTACAGATATAAAAAAAGACAGTGAACAGTTCTATATTGTCACTGTCCGCTGCCAGGATTCCATGGAAAAATTCTGCCGTATTGCAAAAGAAAAAAGTCATACACAGACGACGTTTATTGACCAGACCGAAGAAGGCGACGAGCTGATCTATATGTCCTGTCTTCCGTGGCTTGACCTTACCGGATGTACCCATGAACGTAATCTGGATATCGATGATATGATTCCACGAATCACCTGGGGAAAGATCATGGCCCAAAACGGTCGTGAGACACTCGGAATGTCCGTGGAAGTCAATCACCGCATAATCGACGGCGTTCATATTGGCAGATTCTATGAAGGTCTTCAAAAAATGATTGATGAATTATAAGTCTCAGAATGTGTCAGGCTGTGTCACTGCACACAGCCTTTTTACATCTGTTTTCTCACAATCTGATATTCGTCTCCGAACTGATAGTACGGGCAATCCCGAAATTCTCCCCGAACAAACCGATACATCTCATCTTCATCCAGATTTTTCATACATACATAGTAATCATATTCTTCATCATACTCGTAATTCATACAACTCTCACAGTTCGTCTGAGCCATTTTTCTTCCTCCTTCCAATTCGTTCTTGCAATGTGATAACAAGATAATAACCTGCCGCTCCGGCTCCAAGCCCGACAAGCACTCCGCCTAAAATATCTGTCGGATAGTGCACATACAGATACATTCGTGAAAATGCAATCAAAACAGCAAGCACAAGCGAGACCTTCCAAAGCTTTTTCTTCCCCGCAAAATAAAGCGCCGCAACCGCCGCAAAAGATGCAGCCGTATGTCCTGACGGAAACGAAAAATCTTTTGGCGCTGTAATCAAAAGCTGCACTGCCTCATTGACATCAAACGGTCTCGTTCTGGCAAACAGATTTTTTAAAATTCCATTGCACACAATGACATCAATGCATAATGCCGCTGCCACGATCAATCCGCTCTTTCTCGTTTTCGGGATCAAAAGCAGAATGACCGCCAACACGATCCAAAAAATTCCCGCATCTCCAAGGTGCGTGATCCCAAGCATCATTTTATCAACTATTGGACTATGTAACGTCTGTAGCCAGTCTAAAAATTGTATTTCTATTCCCATCTTTTTCTCCTTATTTTCTAAAACCATTTTTTCTTTTTAAAGAACCATATCTCAATCAACACAATCAGCAGACAGATGCCGCAAATAACCACATATCCATACCGCAATGAAAGCTCCGGCATATGGACAAAATTCATACCATACCATCCTGCAATGAGTGTCAGTGGCATAAATATGGTTGTCACGATCGTGAGAAATTTCATAATCTCATTCTGTCTGATATCCACCTGTGTCTGATGCATCTCCCGAAGCTGCATGGAGTACTCCTTCAATTCCTGGACAGTCGAATAAAACCGTCCCGCCCTTTCACATAACAAAGAAAATAATAACTCTTCTTTCTCAGCCCCCTGCTCGGCCGCATTCTGCTTTAGCGTCTCTCCCATATCGGATAATTGTTCATAATAGGAACTCAGCACAGAAAGTTCTTTTCTGATAGCCAGAATCGTGCGGTTAAAATCTTCCAGATTGTTATTTAACAGTTCATCCTCGAGATCCTCCAAATTATCTTCATATCCTTGCAAAAAAATCATATCATCTTCCAGCAGATATTCCATAAATTTGAACAGAAACTGCAACGGAGATGCCGCATCTATATTCGGATAGTCCTTCATCTCTCTCAGCATCGGTTCTATCTTTGTCTCGTACTCAATAAAAATAAATCGGTTCGGTAATACACAGTATCCAAATGCTGTTTTTTCTCCTCGTAAATGTTCTTTTTGCGGAATTGCAAACGTCCCCTCCACTGCCTGACTCCAATTTTCCGCCTTGCAGAAACGAATGTAATGCAGTTTGCTTGACTCAAAACTTCTATGAAATAATTCCTCGTATCTTTCCGCAAACTTTTCAACTGACAAAATCTCCATATCCCACTTTTGGTCCATATCTACACACTCCTGTCTTCTGTCAATGCTTTGCCCTATTCTAACATACATTTCAGCATCTGAAAAGGGAGAGCATACCGCTCTCCCTCGTTAGAATTCACTATTTTACTCTTTTCTTTTTGCTGATCAATATTCCGCCCACTGCGACAACACTTGCAAGCAACCATGCCATTGGCAGACTACTTTCTGTTGTGTCACCTGTGTGAACTTCATGCTTGTCATCCGAATCTGGTTTCTGATCCTGCTGTGGTTTATCTGGTTTTGGTTGTTCTGGCTTAGCAGCATCTTTCTCCACAAGATTTGCTTCCGCTGTCTCAAATGCATTTCTCAGTTTCAGATATTCTTCCTGTGAAACATTGTCAAGACGATCTAATACTCCACAAAGTTTCTGATATGCATCTTTATATACCTTGTAAGATTCCTCTGTGTATTTTGAGGCATCTTTCAACTCAATACCATTGATATAAGCTTTCACTTCCTCACCATTTGCTCTTGTCACAAGCGCTTTGATCGCTGCATCTAATTTGTCAACAGCCGCTTTTACAGACTCCTCTGTACTGTCTGTTCTGTCAAATTCTGCTTTTGCAGCGTTAAGTGCTTCTGTCAATGCCTGATAGCTGTCTTTTGTATAAAGCTGTGCATCTAAACCTTCCGCTGTTTTAATCAATCCAGACAACACTTCTTTTGATACAGGTGCTACCGGTACAAAAGTCAATCCCTCTTTTGCATCTTTCAACGCTTTCAATGCATCTTTAAATTCTGATGGGTGTACCGGTGTTGTCTTGTTCTTTTCAATCAGCTGTTCCACTGCTTCTTTTGCCGCAACAAAATTATTCCAAGACTCTTCTGTATAGATAGATTTATCTGTTGCATTGATAAAGTCATTTTCTGCCTGCACTGCGAGCATACATTCTTCCATTGCAGACGGATTGTATACAAGCGCTGATTTTGCCGCCTCTAAATCTGCAAGTAATTTTTCTACATCTGCTACTGATGTATTATCCGCATTTTCCATTGCTGTTTCAATCGCACTTACTGCGTTGCTGTATACACGCCATGTTCTTGCTGTGTAGTTCTCAGAATCTTTCAACGCCTTGTCCAATGCTGCCTGCAATTTTGACATATCGCCTTTCAACTCTTTGTCTGCCACTGCATTTTTAATTGCAAGTACTGCGCTGTCAACGCTTCCTTTGCTTGCATGTTCGCTGTCATATACTTTCTGACCTGCTGCAATTGCCGCATCATATGCCTGCTTACTGTCTGTTGTCCAAGAAGAAGTATCTTCTTTGTTGTCTAACAGCTTTTTCAGTTCTGCTTTGTCCGCATTCACAGTATCTGTTTTTGCAAATACTAATTCTGTGATAGATGGTGTCACATTTTTCCACTCTAATTTCACATCTAAGAGAACGGTATCTTTTTCTAATACGAACTCATTTACTGTCTGTGCAAGCGTTCCAAGTGTAATCCATTTGTCCGGATTTTTCAATGTGCGGGCTTTTACAGTCGCATTGGAAATTGCGTCTGCTCCCTGAATGATCTTAATCACATTGACATTGTTATTGTCAGAAACTGTATAGTTCAATGTTCCTGTTTCTTTTGCCGGAACAAATGCTGTAGACAAATCAGCATCTACCATGTATGCATATTTTCCGTTTCTTGTATCCAGACAGTCACTTTCAAATGTCGGGTCGTTCACTGTCGGCATATACTCACCGCCATTGATCTCAAATTCCTGGAATCTCACCCATTTATCTGAACCTACTTTTGTTCTTGTAATCTCAAACTTGATAAAACGAGCTTTCTGGTTGATATTTTCTTCCAATTTTGCATTGTAAGAAGTCTCATGTAACGGAAGTACATCATTGATATTATCTTCGTTTGAAGCTTCGCCTTCATTTTCTTTATCCTGATTACCGATTGTCATCACATCTGTCCACTTTTGACCATCTGTTGATACTGAAATCTTTGCGTGATGTGGGAAATCAATCTCACTGTCTCTACATACTACTTTCAATGTCTTCAGGTCAATTGTCTGTCCCAGATCATAGACAAATTTTGCGCCCTGATTTTGGCTTCCCTGATAGATAACCTGTGTCGTGCGGTCTCCGTCAAACAGGTTTGTTGCCGGATTGCTTGCCGCCTCACCGATTGCAAACATTGTCTGATCAGCTACAAGTGATTTTTCATAAATCTCAAATGTCTTCAATGACAACTTCTGAATATCGAATGTTTTCTTCGCATCTGTCTTGTTGATGAGACGTACATAACGTGCATCTACATTCTTTCCAGCTGCATACTCAGTCCATTCGTATCCGTTTTTCGATACTTCTAATGTAATACCGTCTGCATCTTTTAACTGATTCTCAATCGTTGTAATCTCATGTACACGATCTAATTTCAGACCAATATATTGATCTTTCTCCAACGCAATGTCATTTTGTGGAGCCAGCTCTGCTGAATCTGCAAATACGTTTGCCCCAAAATCTTTATATGCATCTACGTTTGTATATGCTTTCGCATTGTAAAATACTTTTGCATCTACATCAAATTCTCTGAAAGCAATCCAGCTCTCCTGATTTTCCAGACGAAGATACTGTGCCTCGATGTTTTTGTCCGAAAGATCTACCTGAATATGTCTTGTATTTTTAAACGGCTCTACACCCGGAATATCCTTCCAGTCTGTTCCATTTACTGAATACTGCAATTTTACATTCTTGAAGTAATCACCATCATTGCCATTCTTACCCTGTAAAATATCAATTTTACCTAACGTGATTGGCTGTGATAATTTCACTCCGACATAGTCACCTTTGATTGTAGTATTTGCCGGATTTCCATTCTGTCTTACATTATACCAGATTGATATCTGTGTATTTTCGTCAATCAAGTTACTTTCTTCTCCTTGATATGGAGCCCATCCGTCCTGTGTACGGATGACTTCTTTCGTAAACTCAACTCCTGTCTCCGGTGTTGTGGATACTTTGAATTCTCTCATAGATGGCCATTTATTGCCTGAGCCTTTTTGTGTACATTCATAACGTACTGCCACAACATTCTCAATCTCGATACCGGATACATCTACACGCTCATCCAAAAACATGTTTTTGGATATTTTTTCGACATACTTTTGGATATTTTCATAGTTAATTTCCTGTTTCCTTTAATTTTGACTCATCTGTAGTTTGTGCGTCAATGCAGACTGCATGGATGGCAAGCCGCTTGCTGTATCCGTTCCCTGTACAGGTAGAAAGTGTCAGTATCTTGTTACTGGTCTTCGGCTTTACTCCTGTATCAACATCGGAATCTTTTATCATCTGGTCGATAAATTTCTGATACTCTTCGCCCGGCTGGTATCCTACTTTGTATACATCACCGCCATTGACTGCATCCTCATAAGAGAAGATTCGATAACGGTAGGCGGTTGTCTCAGAATATACAGTGAAGTATTGATTCTCTTTCCAGAAACCGTCATCCTTATATTTTTTCAGGCTCCCGAACATGCTTCCGTCATTCATATTATGACCGTAGATAATGTTGTAATAATCCGAAAAATCAGATTTGTTAAGGCCTTCCAAAAAGATACATCCTGCGATGTGACTGTTGCCATGCAGGTCGGTTCTCAGATATTTCTGATTGTCTCCTGAATACAGAATTGGATAATTGATGCCAAGTTCATCCTGATTATCAAACCGTATCCATCCGATGACATCTGGATTCTCAGCTTTCAACTTGTCAAACTCTACTTTTACATCTGTAGCCCACCAGTCTTTTTTCTTCTGCTTTCCATCATCTGGTTCGGACTCATCATTTACATACTCTTCGGCAAGTTTGTCATAATCTCTGGCAGATTTCCATCGGTCGATGTATGGGGGCAGGATATGCATAAGTGCTACCCCGATCAAAACCACTGCCAATATGATCCATATCAGCCATCGGTATGAGCTTTTTTTCTTCATGTTGTCTCTCCCATTTTTCCTGTTAGTTCTCTCGAACCACTATCGTCATTATGGAATGTGTGGTCAGAATTGTCAATCTTTTTCTTCTGGCGTACTGTCTGTTGCCTGTCCGTCTGCCCCTATCTGTCTATCTGCTCCTGTTTCTCCATCTGCTTCTGCCTGTCCGTCTACGAGGTCGTAGCTCATATCGAGTAAATCCAGAACTTTTGAATCGCTGACAGAACCGTCCAGCGGAACTGCCAGCCAGTGCTTCTGATCCATGTGCTTTGCCGGAGCAAGATGGTACATTTCGATGTAGTTGCCTATCATGTCCGGCTCTGCCTGAACTTCCATGAAAGTTGTTCTTTCGGCTGATTGGTAAAAGATGACATAAGGTGCGGCAGTTCTTGGGTTTTTGAAGATGGTGACGGGGTATCCGGATTTGGTGATGGTGTCTGGATGGACGGGGTATTGCTTTTGGATGTATGTGAATATTTCTTGTTGGTTCATGGGGATTCCTTCTTTTTTCTAATGAATGGATGACCTCTTGCCATCCATTATCATTTATTATAACTTTTCTGATTCGCTTATTACAATAGCTTTTTTAACAAGTCTCTGTTTTTGAAGCAAAAGAAAACTACCAGTTTTTTCCTCTGATAGCTTTCCATTCCTTCTCTATACCATTTATATTTATTATTATTCTGATTCATTTTTAGTTGATTCTTTTATCTTCTCAACTAATTTTTCTACCTCTTTTTCACTATAGCCAACACATTCTATTCCATTAGCTTTAAAACTTTTCGAATCATTTCTCTTTATAAATGCAATAATAATCTTATCAAAAGTTTTTTCTATTAAAACAACAGCCTGTACCTGTTTCCAAAAAGTAATATAAAAGATCGAAACCATCAAACCCATTTTGTTCAAATTTTTCAACCTTAATATCTTCTATTTCTTCCAACGCTGAATCTAATTGACTGATTGTTTCTTCATTCGTATAAGCTACTTCAAGTTTAATTTTCATTTTCTTACCTCCAATTTAACAATTTATATATATCTTGATCTGATAATTTTTCACAAGTATCAGATGAGAATATATTCTTCCAATATTCAAGAGCCTTTTCATTAAAAAATAAGAATACAACATATTTTCAAGAATTATAATTGTCCTCAAAACCATTATAATTCCATAGATTTTCATCTTCGTAATCTTGCAAATCTTGTTGTATGA
>ENA-OQHF01001636-OQHF01001636.1-human-gut-metagenome-genome-assembly--contig:-NODE-1636-length-12098-cov-2.116949_pt1 | contig 12098 bp, 7 predicted proteins | sample MGYA00242559_ERZ504709 | MGnify/ENA primary metagenome ERZ504709 (study PRJEB26092, sample SAMD00036203) | human gut metagenome | host: Homo sapiens | study: EMG produced TPA metagenomics assembly of... | reverse complement strand
ATATCTTTTGCAGCCGATTTTTCGAATCAAGGGAATTGGGACTTCCCTGTGATAAACCGCTTAATGAAGTAAGCTGATAGTTCCTACCGGAGCAGGTCTCTTTTTAGGACCGGCAGGGAGGACTATATTTGTATCCATGCTGTGTGAAAGAGTTCGGGCTTTGGTTTTTGCGAAAACTTGAGATAATGGATACAAGAAAACTTAGAAAATATGAAGACTTTAGAATCAGAACTACTGGTGGAAGTTTGAACAGCTTCCTTTACTCCTTTATTTATGTAAGTGGCTTTTCCTTTCAGTTTTGTCAGGGGCTTGTATAGGTTCGGCTTCTGCCTTGCTGTTAGTATCTCTGGAATGGGCCACGCAGTATCGTGAACATCATCTGTGGATAATTGCCCTTTTGCCTGTGGCTGGTTTGCTTATCGGCTTGATGTATCATTATTGGGCAGGAACGGCTTCCCGGGGAAACAATTACCTGATTGAGGAAATCCGTTCACCACATGACATTATTCCTTTCCGTATGGCTCCGTTAGTATATATCGGGACTGTATTAACTCATTTGTTCGGTGGTTCTGCCGGACGAGAGGGCACCGGGGTACAGATGGGAGGAGCCATAGCCGACCAGTTTTCCCGTCTGTTCCGTATGCGTCGCAGAGATCATCGTCTGATGGTAGCTATCGGAATCAGTGCAGGTTTTGCTTCTGTATTTGGTACCCCATTGGCTGGAGCCGTTTTTGGCTTGGAGGTCATTGTAGTGGGACGCATGCGTTATGAGGCCATTTTGCCGAGTTTCCTTTCAGCTGCCGTAGCCAGCATGGTTTGTCATGCGTGGGGAGTGGAGCATACGCATTATGTAGTTCCTGAAGTTCCTTTTCCGGATGCATCCAATTTGTTGTGGACCATTGGTGCAGGTATTCTTTTCGGATTGGCAGCCATGCTGTTTTCACGTTCCATCGGTTTTTGGTCAGGAATGGCCAAGCGCATCAGTTATCCGCCTTTCCGTCCGCTGATAGGAGGACTTGTGATTGCCGCAGCTGTCTGGATGATGGGAACGACGAAATATATCGGTTTGGGTGTACCTACCATTGTGGCTTCTTTCTCGGAGCAGCAGATGTGGTATGATTTTCTGCTGAAGATTCTGTTTACGACCTTCACTATTGGAGTCGGATTTAAGGGAGGTGAAGTTACTCCTCTGTTTTTTGTGGGAGCTACCTTAGGCAGTGCGTTGTCGGCTGTGGTACCTCTTCCGATGGGACTATTGGCTGGCATTGGTTTTGTGGCTGTGTTTGCCGGGGCAACAAATACCCCTATTGCTTGTACACTGATGGGAATTGAACTTTTCGGGGCAGAGCCAGGTCTTTATTTAGGCATAGCTTGTGTGGTAGCTTATCTTTTCTCCGGTCATACCGGCATTTATACAGCTCAGCTGATTGGCAGTCCGAAACATTTGGCTTATTCTCGCAGGAAGGGAAAAATCGCTTGCGGAATAGTGATTATTTACTGATTTTATAACTCTAAAAATTCCTTTACGTTTTCATTAAAACGTAAAAGAGTTGTGTTTTAAGCGCAAGTGCGTTTTGAGTAAATCGTCCTTGCGTTTGGAGGGAAGCGCCTTTGTGTTTGAAGTGTAACACAAGGGCGCTTCTTTTCTATATGCGCTGAAAGTTGCATAGAAGAGAAGTCTATCCCCTTTTTTTATGTTGTACAGCCTAAATGTATCATGTGACAAAGAAAATGTTACACACATGATGATGATGTAACATGTAATATAGGTGTTGGTAATATGGTATAATTCCTTTTGTTCATTAAGATTTACATTTGCATTACATCAAATGATTTATAAATGTATAATCTTAAATGAAATGCCTATGGACACTAAAGTCAGGAAAATGAAAGATACCAGGTAAGTTATTAGTTAATATATTCTATTGACTATCTCTTTGATTGGATTAGGGTAGTCATTAAGTATGTTGCTTAAGTAATAAACCTTCTATTCGTAAATGACAATTCATATAAATATTTCATTAACTATTAAACATACAAATATGATGAAAAACTTATTTAAGATTAACGCCTGATATGGCTATTCATGTTGTTTTGTATGATTCCTTTATGGGCTTTGTCACAAAATATTACCGTAAAAGGTATTGTGAAAGATGGAGCTGGGGAATCTGTTATAGGTGCAAGTGTGCTTCAAAAGGGTACAACCAATGGTACAATTACAGACTTTGAAGGAGGTTTTACTTTAAATTTGCCTTCCAATTCTGTTATAGTAGTTTCTTTTGTAGGATATAAAACTCAGGAAATCGCGGTTGCAGGTAAAACCGATTTAACTGTAACATTAACAGAAGATACACAGTTACTCGATAATGTGGTCGTAGTGGGCTATGGTACACAGAAAAAGGAAGATTTGACTTCTGCTATTGCCACATTGAGTCCGAAGGAAGTTTTAAAATCTCCGGGAGGTATTACAGATGCTTTGCAAGGAAGTACAGCCGGTGTGAATGTATCAGGTGGAAAGATTCGTATTCGTGGTACCTCTTCAATTACAGGTAGTACAGATCCGTTGTGGGTGGTAGATGGTATCATTGATGCATCAGGAAACATTCCTAATGATAATGAAATAGAATCTATCCAGGTTTTGAAGGATGCGGCTTCATGTGCAATTTATGGTGTGCGTGGTGCCAATGGTGTGATTGTGGTTACTACAAAGAAAGGAGCAGAAGGAAAACCGAAAGTTAGCTTTAATGCGTATGCCGGTTTTGGTTCAAACACCAGCAAAGTAGATATGCTTAATCCGTATGATTATGCAGTTTACGTAAATGAACTTTACTATAATTCTTCTGATGCTACTGCAATTGCGAATGGAACATGGAATAAAACAGTTCCAACAGGAGTAGCTACTCCGAGCAATCCGCTTGGAAGTACAGACTGGTGGGATGAGTATTTCTGCAATACCAACTATCAGAAATACGACTTGTCAGTGAGTGGAGGTAGCAAATATGCCAGCTATCGTATTGGAGCTACTCATGCTGACAATGATGATCAGATGCATACGGAAGATGTGAAAGCGGATAATATTTATGCTAATGTACAAGGTACCGTAGGCCGTTTTACTTATGGTGGACGTATATTTGCTAATTATAGTAGAACCAATGGTTTTACAGGTGCTTTCGCTGATGAATACTCTTCCAAACACCTTCTACCTTCCGGTATACAATGAAGATGGTAGTTTCTTCTTGACTGGTAATAATGGTCGTGATGGAAATGACTTAGTGAATCAAATCTGGTTCTTGAGAAATGAAAAAATTCGTAATCGTTCAATTAGCGCTTTGGGAAGTATATTTGGTGAAATAAAGATTTTTGACTGGTTGAAATATCGTTTGACTTATACTTACTCATTTGCAAGAAACAATGATGCAACTTTGATTCCAGAATATGATCTTGGAACAGCTAACGGAAAGCAGGCTTATAATTCTCAGAGTACGACAAAAGGAGGCAGCGGACATGAAATTATTGAAAACTTGCTGACCTTTGATAAGACCTTTAATGATGTACATAATTTGTCAGGAGTTGTCGGTATGGTTTCTGAAAAGTTTGATGGATGGTCTACAGGCGTTTCAGGACGTAGTAATGAATATTCAGACTTTGGTCCAGAGAGTCGTTACCCAGATAGCCAGAACGTAACTAGTTCACAATATAACGAAGCATATTTTTCTTATTTGGCCAGAGTTATGTATTCTTACAATAGTAAGTATATGATTACTGCTAACTTCCGTGCTGATGAGTCTTCTAAATTTAAAAAAGGTAATCCGTTGGGGATATTTCCCTTCATTCTCTGTGGGATGGAGAATCAGTGAAGAGTCTTGGATGAAAGACGCAACTTCCAGCTGGCTGAATAATTTGAAAATCCGTGCCACATTAGGTTGGATTGGTAGTGCCAATGCGGTAGGACGATATGATTATCAGTCAGTTGTTGAAACAGACAACAGATATTACACATTTGGTCCTGGCCAGATTAATCCGGAAGGAAGCTCTTCTAATGCATCAGCACCATTGATTGAAAACTTTGCAAATCCTGATCTGTCGTGGGAAACAACCAGAGATGCGGGTGTAGGTTTCGACCTTGATATGTTTAATAATAAATTCAGTTTGGTTTTCGATTATTATAATCGTAAAACGACCGATATGTTACTTGCCGTACAGTTGCCTAAATCTACAGGTAATATTAATACCATGTATTCTAATGTGGGTAGTATGAAAAACTGGGGTATTGAACTTTCAGCTACTTATCGTGAACAGATTGGTGATGTAAAATTAACGATTTCTCCTAACTTCTCTCTTTATCGTAATGAAGTAACAAGTTTGGGTGACAATGCTTCACTTGCTGGTGGTGCTTGTAGTACAGGTAATGTGACAATGACTGTAGTCGGACAGCCTGTAGCGCAATTCTGGGGTTATAAGACAGATGGCTTGTTCCGTACAGATGAAGAAGCTGCTAATTATGTAAACAGCAAGGGAGAACGTCTTCAGCCTTCTGCAGCTGCCGGAGATTTGAAATATGTAGATGTAAACGGTGACGGACAAATTACGGATGACGATAAGACATTTATCGGTTCTTCTTTACCGAATTGTTCTTTTGGCCTGAATATTACAGCCGAATACAAAGGATTTGATTTTTCAATGTTGTGGCAAGGTGACTTTGGAAACCAAATTTATAATAACTGGAAAACTGAGCTGATGGGTGGTTATGCAGCAAAGAATCAGATGGCTGATATGAATAACCGCTTCCGTGCAGAAGATGTGACCTTTACAACAGCTGGTGGTGAAACAATTACATTGCCTGCTAATGTGAATACGAATGTACCGCGTGCCGTACTTAATGACCCGAATGGTAATCATACTATGGCATCTGATTATTTTATTGAAAATGGTTCTTATTTCCGTTGCAATCGTATTACCTTGGGATATACTTTTGACAAAGCATTGATTTCAAAAGCACACATTGAATCTTTACGTTTGTATCTGGGTGTAAAGAATCCGTTCACTATTACAGGATATTCTATGTTTGACCCGCAAGTCCCCAATAATGGTTCTACTTTGAATCGTGGTGTAGATGGAGCATATTACTACTCTGGAGATACATATTGGGCAAATCGTGAGTTCTTTGCTGGTTTGCAGTTGACATTTTAAGTAATAATGAAATATTGGAATTTTATGAAACATATTAAAACATATATGGGTATTTGTTTGGGCTCTTTATTAATGACAATGAGTTCATGTGAGCCTGACATGGATTTTAATAATCCTTCAGCAGATAACGAAGCTACATATTATAATACGAAAGAACATTTGACATATGCAGTTAATGGTGCATACAACATTCTTCAAAGAGCTGGCGGATGGGCTCGATGGATGCCATTTATGCTGAATGCACGTAGTGATGAATATGTGTTTACAAGTGGAGCTGCTGCCGGTGAACCAGAAACGGCAAGATTGTCTCAATACAACGTAAATGCGGATTTGGGTAGTGTATCAACGTGTTATCAGGATTTGTACGTGTTACAGTATGCTGCTAATCTTGCACTTGAGAAATTAGAGGCAAATCAGGATGGAGCATTTGATTTGAATAATGAAGATGATAAAAAATTATATGACAGACTGAAAGGTGAAGCTATATTCTTGAGAGGTTTGAGTCGTTTCTATCTGGTTTATTTCTGGGGAGATGAAATTCCTGACCGTGATTATGTGACTACCGGTGAAGGAGATTACATGTTGCCACCTGCTGAACCGGGTGCAATCTACCAGCGTATGGTAAAAGATTTTCAGGATGCTGCAAACTTGCATTTCAGACTGGTCGTACGAAGGAACTGAAAATGAAGGTCGTGCTACAAAAGGTTCTGCACATCGCCTTTTTGGCAAAAACGTATATGGCTCGTCCGATTTTGGATGGAACTGCAAAAGCTGGAGATGCCGAATGGGCTTTAGCAAAGGATGTATTGTGGCAAATTATCGACTCTCATCAATATTCTTTAATGGATAATTACCGTGATAATGCGACTGAAGATAATGAAAATAATGCTGAATCTTTATTCGAAGTACAGTTCTGTCAAAGTGTAGAAACAGACGGATTTAACCCTGCTGCTAATGGTGACCTGAATGACTGGGTAGTAACCGGACAAAATACAATTCGTGAATTGGAAATGAGTGCGCCAAACTCTACAGAGTCTGCCAGATGGTGGAATGGACAGCCTTCTTTAGCACTATATAATGAGTTTGAACGTGATGCGTCAGGAAAGATTATAGATCCTCGTGCTTATTTGGGTATGTATATACCTGGCGGCTGTAATTTCTTGGGTAAATCTGGTAACTGGATTCCTTATGAAGTGCTGTTCTCTGGAGATACATTTGATGAATGGAGAGGAAAATGGTTCGGATGTCGTAAGTATAGTCTTGACCAAGTGAGAAGCAAAGAACAGAGTGGTATTAATGATCGTCTTATCCGTTATTCTGATATTTTGTTGATGTATGCAGAATGCTGTTTGGAAGCTGATAATGATGAAGCAACAGCTAAAAAATACATCCAAATGGTGCGTGATCGTGCGATAAGAATACGGAAGCTTTCAATACAACTGAAGCCGATTTAGGTAATGATTATTTGAAAGGCAATACATTGCCCACTGTGGATGAGTTGCTTCAGCAGAAACCTGTGGTTGGTCGAGTTGTAGGAAGTAATGGAGATGTTATTTGCGAAGGAATGGAGTTAAATTCTGTACGCCGAATTCTGAAACATGAATATTCTGTAGAGTTATATTGGGAAGGCTGGAGATTCTTTAACTTGATGAGATGGTACAATAATCCGAATGATCCGGATCAGAGTATTGTGCTGAATAACTTGAAAAATAAAAATGCGCTTCAGGTGGAACAGACTAATCTGACAGGTACGCAGGTGTTTGATTATTCGCGTCATTTACGTGTGCCGATACCTTCTACTGAACTTTCTACCAATACGAATATGCATGGAAATTCCGCTAATTAATCGTGACATGTTTTGAGAAAGGAGCTGCCCTGTATCGGGGTGGCTTCTTTTTCTTATTTTTTACTTATAACCTAATACTATATTTATGAGGCATCTATATTTGGGTATAGTGACATTGTTTTTGGTTATTCTAAAGACCTATTCACAAAATCCTATTATCAGTTATTCTTTTACAGCTGATCCTACAGCCCGTGTATTTGACGGGAAAGTTTATTTATATTCGTCACATGATATAAAAAGTCCGGTTGAGCGTCTTAAGGACTGGTTTTGTATGGAGGATTATCATGTATATTCCTCTCAAAATCTGGTAGACTGGACAGATCATGGGGTAATTCTTTCACAAAACAATGTCCCATGGGTGGATTCGGAGTCCTATTCCATGTGGGCTCCTGACTGTGTGTACAAAAAATGGAAAATATTATTTTTATTTTCCTGCAAAACCTAAAAATATGAAAGTCTTTTCCGTGGGAGTTGCAGTGTCGGATACTCCTTATGGCCCATTCATGCCAGACTGGAAGCCCATAGAAGGCATACAGGGAATTGATCCGTGTGTGTTGATTGATAAACAGGGAAGTGCATATATTTATTGGGCTGGGAATGGTCTGCGTATGGCAAGGTTGAAAGATAATATGAAGGAGTTGGCTTCTGCTCCAGTTCTGATAGAAGGGCTTCCTGAGGGATTTAAGGAAGGCCCGTTTGTATTTGAAAGAAACGGAAAGTATTACCTTACTTTTCCCTGGGTGAAGGATAAGATGGAGACATTGGCATACGCAATGGGAAATTCACCTTCAGGCCCATTTGAATTTAAAGGCATTATTATGGATGAGTCTCCCACTGGATGTTGGACAAATCATCATTCAATTGTGGAATATAATGGACAGTGGTATCTTTTTTATCATCATAATGACTTTTCTCCTGAAGCTGATAAGCGGCGTTCTGTTCGTATTGATTCCTTAACTTTTAATTCTGATGGAACGATTGTGAAAGTAAAGCCTACTTTACGCGGAGTCGGGATTACGGATGCGCGTATGAAAATACAGATAGATCGGTATAGTGCAATCAGTAAAGAAGGAGTGTCTGTTTCCTTTGTCAATGATGAAAATAAGTTCGAAGGTTGGAAGTGCCGATTGGAAAAAATAAAATCATGGGTTCAGTACAACCGTGTGGATTTTGGTTCTCAGCCTGTGCAAGAAGTGAAAATGCGTGTGAAATCGGATAAAGGTGGGGTGGTGAAAATTGTAGCGGATGATGAAGATATAGCTACTGTAAAGATTCCTGCAGGCAAAGACTGGTGTGTGGTAAAGGCATGTGTGGAAAAGGCTCCGGTGGGAGTCTGCGATATACGGGTCTCTCTGCAGAAGGGGGCTTCCGTGGAAATTGACTGGATAGGTTTTGATGCTGTTCCATGGTCAGCGGGTGCTTTCGAAACGCGTAAGTATAGAAACTTTTTTGCCGAAATGGGTTATTCTCAGGCCGAAATAGATGCGAAACTGGAAGAAGTGTTTAATGATGTATTCTATGGGGTCAATAAAGTCTATTTTGAGGTCGGTGATTCCATGGCTTATATTAGTGACTTGAAGAATCATGATGTACGTACAGAAGGTATGTCTTATGGAATGATGATTGCCGTGCAGTTTGACCGGAAGGATATATTTGACCGCTTGTGGCGATGGTGTAAGAAGTACATGCAGCACCAGAAAGGCATGTTTGAAGGTTATTTTGCCTGGAGTTGTCAGACGGACGGAACTCGTAATTCCGAAGGACCTGCTTCTGATGGTGAACTATATTATGTGACTTCACTTATTTTTGCGTCGAACAGATGGGGAAATGAATCTGGCATAAATTATTTAGCTGAAGCACAAAATATTTTAGATTGTTCGATGAAAAAGGTAGGAAAAGATGCGGTAACCCCATTTATAAATATAGAACATCAGCTGATTACATTTACTCCGACCCGCTTCGGTGCGAAATTTACTGATCCTTCTTATCATTTGCCTGCTTTTTATGAAGTGTGGGCCAGATGGGCTTATGATGGAAGGAGCCGTTTTTGGAGGGAATGCGCCGAGAGAAGTCGTGAGTACCTGCATAAGAGTATTCATCCGGTGACTGGCTTAAATCCTGATTATAATAACTATGACGGTTCTTTGTTACATTCAGATGGGATAATAGGAGATGCCTTCCGTTTTGATTCATGGCGGGTGCCTATGAATATTGCTCTGGATTATTCTTGGGCATGTGCGGACAGAGAATGGCAGCAGGAGTATGGAAATAAAATACAGAATTTTCTGTATGGTCAGGGACTTTATGATTTTAAAGACCAGTATAATGTAGATGGAAGTCCGGTGAAGGAAGTCTTGCAGGCGGGTGAATATAAACAGTTGCGTCATTCATTGGGTCTTGTGGCTACAGCTGCGGCGGTGATCGTTGGTTTGTATGGATGTGAAATGCGAAGAATTTGTTCAAACAGCTGTGGGAAGCAAAACATGTACCTTATAAGACGGATATCTGGATAAATATTTATGACGGGTTGTTGCGTTTGTTTGCGTTTATGCATTTGAGTGGTCGCTATCAGATTATTTTTCCTCAATAGTTTGATTTCAACTTAACCTTGACACAAAAAGACTGTTTTCAAACTGGAACAGTCTTTTTGTGTTTTAAGAAACAGAGTGATATTATTTAAATATACTGATTTAAGGTTATACTTCCTACTTGTCTAAGATGTATTTATAAAAAAGGTATAGGATGAAAATTTGTAAGTCATTTATTAAAGTAGATTGTAATGTTTGGTGATGATAAGAAATGAGGTCTTATTGAAAAGTGAAATTTATTATGAATTTATAAAAGATAGATATGAGATTTCATTGGAAATATTATTAATCCTAAAAATAAAACCTTCAATATTATGCTAAATATTGTAAATAGACAAGCGGCTTTGTTTTATCTATTAGCAGAATTTTGAAAATCTGATTCCTTTCATTTTTTAATTCCTTTGTGTTTTTAATTAAAATGTTTTGTTTATTGAATTGGACGTTAAAATGCATCAGAACACAATGAATGCGGGATATTTTGCCTTCAATTTTATGTTATACAGCCTAAATGTATCGTAGAATAAAGAAAATGTTACACACGGGATAATGATGTAACATGTAATATAGGTGTTGGTAATGTGGTATAATTCCTTTTATTTATTAAGATTTACATTTGCATTGTGTTAAATGATTTATAATTGTGTAATCTTAAATGAAATGCGTATGGTTGTTAATAAAAAAGACGGAGGATAACGAAAGGATACTATTAGGTAACTCTTTGTAATTTTTTTATTTTAATTATTTGGTATATGAAAAACATAAGACAAAAGTTTCTCGAGAATAGTTCTTCTAACCAGAAGCTATTTCTCACGCGAAGCCGTATTTTCTTTTTACTTCTTTTTTCTGTAGCGTTTCTTTAATGGCTCAGAATGGTGTTGTAGTGAAAGGAAAGGTGCTTGATGCAAATGATGAACCTTTGATTGGTGCAGCAATCGTATTAAAAGGTAATACGAATGTAGGAACAGTTGCCGATTTTGATGGTAATTTTACCCTTGAAGTTCCCAATAGAAATTCAGTCTTGACAGTCTCTTATTTGGGAATGACTCCACAAGATGTAAAGGTTAACGGAAGAACGATGATTGTAGTCGTGCTGCGTGAAGATACAGAAGTTTTGGATGAGGTTGTAGTAGTAGGTTATGGACAACAGAAAAAGCATCTGTCGTTGGAGCTATTACACAGACTTCTTCAAAAGTATTGGAACGTGCCGGTGGAGTTTCTGATTTGGGATCTGCGTTGACTGGTAACTTGCCAGGTGTTGTTACTACAGCTTCAACAGGTATGCCGGGTGAGGAAGATCCGCAAATTGTCATTCGTGGTGCAAGTTCATGGAACAATAGCGCTCCGTTGATTTTGGTCGATGGAATTGAACGTCCGATGTCAGGTATCGATGTAAACTCTGTAGAATCTATTTCAGTGTTGAAAGATGCGTCAGCAACTGCTGTCTATGGTGTAAAGGGTGCTAACGGTGTCATCTTGATTACTACTAAACGTGGTAAGGAAGGTAAGGCAACTATTAATGCAGGTGGTAGCATGGCATTAAAGATGCCTTCAAAATTGCCTAACAAACTTGATTCATACGATGCATTCCAATTGCGTAATGATGCAGTAGAATATGAATTAGGTTTAACTCCTGATTCTTGGATGTACATGATGTCACAGGAACAAATGAATAAATATCGTAATCCTGCAAATCAGGCAGAAGCAGAACGCTATCCTAATATTGACTGGGCAGATTGGATGTTTAAGGATTATGCATTTTCTGAAAATGCCAATGTCAGTGTGAGTGGTGGTACACGTTTTGTGAAATATTATGCAGCCATTGACTATCAGCACGAAGGTGACTTGTTTAAGGAATATGATAATGGACGTGGTTATCAGACTACTTATGGTTATAACCGTGTGAATATGCGTAGTAACCTTGACTTCCAGCTTACCAAGACAACATTGTTAAAGACGAACCTTTCAGGTTCACATGGGGTAAAACAAGGACCTCGTACTAGTTATGAATATAACATCTGGGGTAGTGCTTATAGTACACCTCCTAATGTATTTTATCCTCAATATTCAGATGGTACATGGGGATATGACCCGATAAACAATGCCAATAACTCAGTTGCTCAATTGGCCTTGGCCGGACAGAATACACGTACAACTACTCGTTTGACAACTGACTTTACATTGGAACAGAAACGGACTTTATTGTAAAAAGGTTTAAGTGCCTAAAGCTTCTATTTCATGGGACAAATGTATTTTACGAACAAAACCGTGGTGTAAACTCAACTGATCAGGCGTTGTAACAAATACATTAAATCCAGAAAACGGGTGCAAGTCAGCTATAATCCAAGCCAAGGGTAGTCATAACTTTGATTTCCATGAACAAGTTAACTGGATTGCGAAGGTGGTTCTATTGATAATAATGCTACGGAACGTCATCTCTATTATTCTGCCCAGATTGATTATAACAATACATTTGG
>ENA-OQHF01001635-OQHF01001635.1-human-gut-metagenome-genome-assembly--contig:-NODE-1635-length-12098-cov-3.511486_pt1 | contig 12098 bp, 13 predicted proteins | sample MGYA00242559_ERZ504709 | MGnify/ENA primary metagenome ERZ504709 (study PRJEB26092, sample SAMD00036203) | human gut metagenome | host: Homo sapiens | study: EMG produced TPA metagenomics assembly of... | reverse complement strand
TTTGTTCTCTTTTTTTGAATATTTTCTTATAATATTTTAGGTTGCCTTCTTAAGTGCCTCCTAAACTATTTTTTTGTCCATTTTTCAAATTCTTCATCAGTAGCTAAAACATAATGAGTTCCATCTACTAAATGTTCAGTACCTTTTGTATAATCGACTCCACTTTCTTTATAATCATAAGTAAATGATTTACGTACTTTTTCTACACGTGGATTAGGATGAGGAATAGCACTTAATAATGATTTTGTATATGGATGAATTGGATTATCAAAGATTTCTTCAGTAGTTCCTGTTTCTACTAAATGTCCTAGGTGTAATACCCCAATCTTATCACTAATATATTTAACCATTGATAAGTCATGAGCAATGAATAAATAAGCAATTCCTGTTTCTTTTTGAATCTTTTTCATTAAGTTAACAACTTGCGCTTGAATAGAAACGTCTAACGCTGAAATAGCTTCATCAGCAATAATTAAATCAGGATTCATAATTAAAGCTCTGGCAATACCAATACGTTGTCTTTGTCCACCTGAGAATTGATGTGGATAACGTGAAGCATGTTCTCTTGATAAACCAACAAGTTCAAGCATTTCATAAATTTTTTCATTTCTTTCTTCGATAGAAGAATAAGATTTATGAATATCTAAACCTTGACCAATGATATCAATAACTTTCTTTCTTGGATTTAAACAAGCCATTGGATCTTGGAAAATCATTTGCATCTTTGTATGTAATTCTTTAGATGTTTCCTTATTTAATTTTCCACCAATTTCTTTTCCGTTGAAAACAATTGATCCAGAAGTTGGTTTATATAAACGAATAATACTTCTACCAGTAGTTGATTTACCTGAACCAGATTCACCTACCAAACCATAAGTTTCACCTGGCATAATATCAAATGAAATACCATCAACTGCTTTTACAGTAAAGTTTCGATTAATTTTAAAATGTTGTTTTAAATCTTTAACGACAAGGATAGGTTCTTTCTTTTCCATTATTCAACACCCTCCTTTTTCATTTTTTCTAATCTGTTTTTTAATTCAACTGGCATTTCAACTTTTGGAGCTTTTTCATGCATTAACCATGAAGCAACTTTATGAGTTGTACTACCAGGTACTTTAAACATTGGAGGTTCAATTCTTAAGTCAATATTTAAAGCATACTTATTACGTGGAGCAAAAGCATCACCTTTTACTTCATGTGCTAAGTTTGGTGGTGTACCAGGGATCGTGTATAATTCATCATCATCAGTATCCAAATCTGGCATAGATGATAATAATCCCCAAGTATATGGATGACGTGGATCATAGAAAATTTCATCAATTGTTCCAGTTTCTACGATTTTACCAGCGTACATAACATTTACATAATCAGCTACTTTAGCGACAACACCTAAGTCATGTGTGATATAAATAACTGATAAATCTTTTTTCTTTTGAATATCTTGAATTAATTCAAGAATTTTAGCTTGGATAGTAACATCCAATGCAGTTGTAGGTTCATCACAAATTAAAACATAAGGATCACAAGATAAAGCAATTGCGATAACAATTCTTTGTCTCATCCCACCAGATAATTGGTGAGGATAGTTTTTCATACGTTTTTCAGCATTAGTAATACCTACTAATTGTAATAATTCAACTGCTTTTTTATAAGCTTCTTCTTTTGGTGTATTGTAATGATGAATCATTGGTTCCATGATTTGATTTCCAATTGTCATTGTAGGGTTTAATGATGTCATTGGATCTTGGAAAACCATTGCAATCTTACGACCACGGATTTCGCTTTGCATTTCTTTTTCACTTAATTGACAAATGTCTTTTGTGATTCTTTCACCTGTATTTTCATCTGTCCAAGTGTAGTTAATAGAACCACCATCAATTGAACCATTTCCAGCCATGATACCCATAATTGCTTTAGTAGTAACTGATTTACCTGATCCAGATTCACCAACGATAGCAATTGTTTCACCTCTATATAAATCTAAGTTAACACCACGAATTGCATTAACAGTTCCACTATCAGTTTTAAAAGAGATATTTAAATCTCTGACTTCTAATATTTTTTCTCTTTCTGCCATAATTACATCTCCTTCATAGTTGGATCAAGTGCATCACGAAGTCCATCACCAAATAAGTTGAAACTTAACATTAAGATAGAGAAAATAATAACTGGAATTACCATCATGTAAGGGTAAATAGTAATTGAGTTAAATCCATCATTAATTAATGTACCTAATGAAGCCATTGGAATTGGTAAACCTAAACCAACGAAAGACAAGTATGCTTCATAGAAGATAGCATTTGGAATAGACATCATAATCATAATAATCATTTGACTATAAATATTTGGTAAAATTTCTTTAAAGATAATAAATAAGTTACTAGCTCCTAAAGTACGTGAAGCTAAAACGAATTCTTCTTCTTTTACTCTTAAAACTTGAGCTCTTGTAATACGTGACATACCAATCCATTCAGTAAATGATAAAGCCATGATAATTGTGAATAATGATGCTTTCATCACCATTAATAACAATGTTAATATTACTAAAGTTGGGATAGAGTTTATGATTTCTTGAATTCTTTGCATTACTGAATCAACTTTACCTCCGAAATAACCAGAGATAAGTCCATATGTCATACCTACAATCACGTCAATGAAGATTGCGACTACAGCAATAAATAATGAATATCTTGTACCTGTCCAAACACGTACAAATAAATCACGCCCATAAGTGTCTGTACCAAAGAAATGTTCAGCACATGGCGAAATACTTGCAATTTTTGTATTGATTGCATCAAATTTATATGATGAAAACATTGGTGCAAAAATTGCAAATACTGCGATAACTAAAATACAAATTAAACCGATAACGGCACCTTTATTCTTTTTAAAACGATTTAAAGAATCTTTCCAAGCAGGAAGTGATGGAGCAACAACGTCTTTAGTAATGTCTTGTTTATCTCCAACGAATTCAAAATCGTCTGGTAAAAATTCAATCTTTTCTAAATCCATTATTAATCATCCTTTCCTAATCTAATTCTTGGATCAATAATTCCATAAGAAATATCAATAATTAACATCATGAAAATGTACATTGCAGCATATAAGAATGAACAAGCTAAAATGATGTTGTAATCATTTGATAAAATACTATTAATTAATAATTTACCTAATCCAGGAACAGAACAAATCTTTTCAACAACCATAGTACCTGTCATTAAGTTAACTAAGATAGGTCCTAAAATTGTAATAACTGGAATTAAAGCATTACGTAAAGCATGTTTGAAAATTAAAGTTTTACGATCTAATCCTTTTGCTTTTGCAAGAGTCATATATTCACTTGTTAAAACTGAAACCATTTCAGTACGTGTAAAACGTGCAACGTTTGCAATAACACCGACAGATAAAGCTAAAATTGGCATAATTGATGATTTAATTGCATTCGATGAACTATATGAAGTTGGTAACAATCTTAATTTTGAAGCAAATAATAATAAAATTAACATTGCAAATACGAATGATGGGATGGAAACCCCAATTACAGAAATAACAGTAGCAATTGTATCCCAAATTGTATTTTTATGTAATGCAGCAAATACTCCTAAGAACATACCAATAACTGTTCCAATAATTACTGCACATAAACCGTAAATCATAGATAATTTTGCAGCACTTCCTACAAGTGAAGATACTTGCATATCTTATATAAGTTAAATGAAACACCGAAATCCCTGTTAACATATTTTGAATATAACGTACGAATTGAACCGGAATTGGTTGATCCAATCCATATTGTGCTTCAATAGCAGCTCTGGCTGAAGCACTTAGTTTTTCATTGTTAATTGGAGAACCTGGTAAAAATTTAACCATTAAAAATAATACCATTAAAATAACGAATAAAGTAATTAACGAAATAACTAAACGTTTTCCGATATATTTTAAGGTTGAATTACTCATCTTTTTTCCTCCTATATTTATTTAAAAAAGAAACACAATACAGAATACTATATTGTGTTGTCTTCTCTATGTTCTTTTTTAGATTGAACTATTTTGATACATATTCGAATGTATATGGAACACCAACTGGTTTAATACCTAAGTTTTTAACTTTTGTATTTTGTAAAGTAGCAGTTCCTTTTTCGAATACTGGAATATATCCTAAATCTTCACATAAGATTTTTTCTGCATCGATCATTAATTGCCAACGAGCATTAGCATCAGTTTCACTGTTAACTTTTCCCATGATTGAATCATATTCAGCATTTGACCAATGACCATAGTTGTTATTGTTGTCAGTTAAAGCTAATGTTAAGTAAGTTGTAGGATCACCATAGTCAGGTCCCCAACGAGTTGTAGCTAAATCATAATCACCATTTTTTTGTTTGTTGTAGATACGATCTTGTTTAGTAGTAGCTACCATTTCTACTTTAATACCATCTAATTTACTTAAAGCGTTTTGTAAATAAGTTGCAAATACATCCATTGGAGATTCATCTGTCCCATAAGTTAATCTTAAAGTAATTTCAGATTTTCCTAATTCTTTTAATCCTTCATCTAAAGCAGCTTGTGCAGCTTTTTTGTCATATGAAGTATATGTTGCAGCTTCATCACGGAAATCTTTTCCTTCTGGAGAAATTGATAATCCTGAAGGTACGAAACCTTTAGCAGCTTGTGAACCGTCTTTTAAAACATTTTCACATAAGTCTTTTCTGTTGATAGCTAGTGAGATTGCTTTTCTTACATTTAAGTTAGCTAAATCACTATTTTGGAAGTTTACTGAAATATAGAATAAGTAACCTTCATTAATTTGTTTGAATGAATCATCTTTTTTGTATTTATCAACTAAGTCTGAGTTGATTGGAGCAAAATCAGTTTCACCAGCTTCGAATGCTTGAGCAGCAACTTTTGGATCTTGAACTAATTTCATTACTAATTTGTCAATTTTAACTGTTTTAGCATCATAATACTTATCATTTTTTTCAAATTTCAGCTACTGAACCTGGTTCCCAGTTTGTCATAGTGAAAGCACCATTTCCTAAAAATAGTTTTAGCACTCTTACCATATTTATCACCTTGTTTTTCACAGAATTTTTGGTTAATTGGATAGAAACATGGGAATGACATTAATTCATCAAAGAATGAAACACGAGTAGTTGTAGTAACTTCTAATGTTTTATCATCGATAGCTTTAACACCTATTGCATCTAAATCTGCATCTGTAATATCTTCTTCATTGTCAATTTTATCTGACATTTCTTGTGCCCCTACAATACTTGCAATACCATCACAGAACATGTAGTAATATTGACCTTTCTTTTGGAAGATTCTATGCCAAGCATAAACGAAATCATTTGCAGTAACAGGATCACCGTTAGCCCATTTTGCATCTTTTCTGAATTTTGTAAGTATGAGTTAACCCGTCATCTGAAACTTCAGAAGATGAAGCAACACCATTTACGACATTACCTTTCTTATCTGTTTTCATAAGCCCATCAATAACAGCATGCATTGCTGTAAATGAGCATCCGTCTTCGGCATCTGATGAGTCTAAATTTTTGATATCTAATTCACTTGAGAAAGTGTAAGTAGATGAATCTCCTCCTGATCCCCCACAACCAGCAAGAGTTAGAGCCATCATAGCACAAAGCACCATTGATAATAGATTTTTTCATATTCTCTCTTCCCTTCTTAAATTATCTTTTGTGCAATAAATCGACATATTGTATACAATCTATCGATTTATTAACTTCATAATAGCGGATTAGTCTTTAAAAGTCAATACTATTTTGCATATTTGTATACAATACAATATATAAATTTATTAATATGATAGCTTTTTATCAAAAAAGACATAATATTTTCTCATTATGCCTTTTCTCTTTTTATTCAGTTTTTTCTACATATTCAAAAGAAATTGTTATACATGGTTTAATAACTAGATTTTTTACTTTTGGATTTTGTAATGTTGCCGCTCCTTTTTCAAAAACAGGAATATACGCATAATCATCTAATAATATCTTTTCTGCATCCTTCATTTCTTGCCAGCGCTTTTCAACATCTGATTCAACACCGACTTGATTTACAAGTTGATCATACTCACTATTTTTCCACTTGCCATAGTTATTACTATTCGTTGATAAAGCAATTGTTAGATATGTTGTTGGATCTCCACAGTCAGGTCCCCAACGCGTCACAACTAAAATCAAAATCTACCATTTTTTTGTTTGTTGTAAATACGATCTTGTTTTGTTGTTGCAACCATTTCTACTTTAATACCATCTAATTTACTTAAAGCGTTTTGTAAATAAGTTGCAAATACATCCATTGGAGATTCATCTGTCCCATAAGTTAATCTTAAAGTAATTTCAGATTTCCCCAATTCTTTTAACCCTTCATCTAATAAATCTTAAGCTTGTGCTTTATCATAAGAGGTAAAATCACCAGAATCTTTTCTAAAATCTACACCACATGGGCTTGTAGCTAAGCCTGAAGGAATAAATCCTTTAACAACTTGTGAACCATCTTTTAAAACATTTTCACATAAATCTTTTCTATTAATAGCAGATGAAATGGCTTTTCTTACATTTAAATTTGCAAGATCTTCATTTTTAAAATTTATTGAGATATAAAATAAAAAGCCATCATAAACTTGTTTAAAAGAGTCATATTCTTTATATTTATCAACTAAATCAGAATTAATTGGCGCATAATCTGTTTCACCTGCTTCAAAAGCTTGTGCAGCTACTTTAGGTTCTTGGACAAGTTTCATCACAAGTCTTTGAAGTTTTACATGTTTTTGATCATAATAGTTTTCATTTTTTTTAAATTCAGCTACTGATCCAGGTTCCAAATTAATCATCTTAAAAGCTCCATTACCTAAAATTGTTTTAGCACTTTTACCATATTTACTTCCTTGTTTTTCAGCAAATTTTTCATTAATTGGATAGAATGGTGGAAAAGCAAGCAATTCATCTAAAAACGAAACGCGTACTGTTGTTTTTACTTCTAATGTATAACCATCCAATGCTTTTACACCCATAGAATTTAAATCATCATCTGTAAGTTCTTCACCAGCATCTATTTTATCTGATAATTCTTGTGCACCTTGAATGCTTGCTATACCATCTGCAAACATATAATAATAACTGCCTTTTTTCTTAAAGATTCTTTGCCATGCATAAACAAAATCATGAGCTGTTACAAGATCACCATTATCCCATCTTACATCTTTTCTAAGTTTATAAGTATGAACTAATCCATCTTCTGAAACTTCTTCACTTTTCGCAATACCATACGTAATATTTCCTTTTTTATCTGTTTTCATCAACCCATCAATAACAGCATGGATAGCACGCAATGGACATTGATCATCAGCATCTGATGAATCTAAGTTTTTGATATCCAATTCACTTGAATACGTATAAGTCGAAATGTCATCTCCACTTGATCCACCACATCCTGTTAATGTTAAAACCATTAAACAATATAAAAAAATGAAAGTATTTTTTCATATTTCCTTTCTCCTTTTTTATCTTTTCCTTCAACCATATCCCATTTTCACACACCGTCAACAAAATTATGTATCCGCTTCCATTTTTTATTAAAAAAGAAGTAGGTTTCTCTACTTCATTATTTTACTACACTCATGGCAAGAGCTAAAGCTCCAACAACCCCTGCATTATCCCCTAATCCTGGATCAACGATATAATCTTTAATTTTATCAGTAGTCACTTCTTCTTTTTGAATATAACCATTTAAGAATTCTTGAGTATATTTATGAATCATTGGGAAAAGTTGTTTTTGATGCATAACACCACCACCAAGAATAATTTTCTTAGGTGAAAGAGTTAAAATATAATTTGCCATCGCTTGTCCAATATAATAAGCTTCTAAATCCCATGCTGGATGATCTTCTGGAAGTTCACTTCCTTTTACTCCCCATCTTGCTTCAATAGCAGGACCAGCAGCTAAACCTTCAAAACATGTTCCATGATATGGACATTTACCTGAATATGTGTCATCTTCTCTTACAATCATTTTCATATGTCCCATTTCTGGATGAAGTAACCCGTGTACAAGTTTACCACCAACAACGGCTCCTCCACCAATTCCTGTTCCAATTGTAAGATAAAGGGCACTGTCTAATCCTTTTGCCACACCAAATGTTGCTTCGCCTAAAGCAGCCCCATTGACATCTGTATCAAAAGCCATAGGAATATCATATCTTTCTTTTAAAGCACCCATAATATTATAATTGTTCCATCCTGGTTTAGGTGTTGTTGTAATATAACCATAAGTTGGGCTTGTAAGATCCGGATCAATCGGTCCAAAGCTTCCTACACCTAATGCTTCAATTTCTTTTCCATCAAAGAATTTAAAAACATTTTCCATTGTTTTTTCAGGTGCTTCTGTAGGAAATGATTCTCTTTCTAAAACTTCTCCTTTTTCATTTCCAATACAAACTACAAATTTAGTTCCACCTGCTTCAATTGCTCCTAATTTCATTATTATAATCTCCTTTTTTTCCTTTACTCTTATTTTAAACAACTCTGATTATAAAGTAAATATGCAATTATAAATTGAAAAAGAGTTACATGATTTAGATGATAAATCTAAATTCATGAACTCTTTTTCATTAATTATCTAAATAACGTGTATAACGATCTACATGTAATAATCTTTTTGCATTTTCTACACGTTCTTTAACTGGAGGTTTAATTCCTTCTAATTGATATGGAATATTCAATTCCTCCCATTTAAATACACCTAAAGTATGATAAGGAAGAATTTCAACACGATAAACATTTGAAAGTGTAGAAATAAAATGATCTAATTCAATTAAATCTTCATCATAGTCACTTCTTTCAGGAACCAGAACATGTCTAATCCAAATTGGTTTATCAATTTCAGATAAATATCTTGCATATCAAGAATATTTCATTACTTCTTCCTGTTAAAAGCTGATGTCTTTCATTATTAATTTCTTTAATATCTACAAGTAATAAATCTGTATACTCCATAAGTTCATTAAACTTAGAAAAGAAAGGTTCTTCTCTCGTGAAACATCCTCCACTGGTATCAATACACGTATTAATTCCTTCTTTTTTAGCAAGTTTAAATAACTCTAAAACAAAATCGATTTGAGCTAAAGGTTCTCCACCACTAATCGTAATGCCCCCTTTTTTACCCCAATATGTTTTGTATTTCATTGCTTGTTGAAGCGCTTTTTCAGGAGTATATTCTTCGTATTTCTTTGAACCCCATGTATCAGGATTATGACAAAATTGACATCTTAAAGGACATCCATGTAAGAAATAAATATAACGTACTCCTGGACCATCGACTGATCCAAAGCTTTCTATTGAATGAATTCTACCAATTGTTTCCATTTTTCCTCCGTAACAAAACAACCTCATAAGAGGTTGTTTTCATTATTTGATTAAGTTATTGATTACATATGTTCATGACAAGTTCTTGCGATAACGTCTAATTGTTGTTCACGAGTTAAGTCAATGAATTTAACAGCATATCCAGATACACGAATTGTGAAGTTTGCATATTCTTCTTTTTCTGGATGTTCCATAGCATCAATTAATTTTTCAGTTCCAAATACGTTAACATTTAAGTGATGAGCACCTTGTTCAAAATATCCATCCATAACTTGTACTAAGTTATTAACTCTTTCACCTTCATCATGTCCTAAAGCATCTGGGTTGATTGTTTGAGTATTAGAAATACCATCTAATGCCCATTCATATGGTAATTTAGCAACTGAGTTTAATGAAGCTAATAAACCATTTTGTTCTGCACCATAAGATGGGTTAGCACCTGGTGATAATGGTTCACCTGCTTTACGTCCATCAGGTAATGAACCTGTAGCTTTACCATAAACAACGTTTGAAGTAATTGTTAAGATAGAAGTTGTTGGTTCTGAATCTCTGTAAGTATGATGTTTTTTGATTTTAGCTAAGAATTCACCTAATAACCATACAGCGATATCATCAGCACGATCATCATCGTTACCATATCTTGGGAAATCTCCTTCAACTTCGTAATCTACAACAACACCATCTTCATCTCTAATAGTTTTAACTTTAGCATATTTGATTGCGCTTAATGAATCTACTACATGTGAGAATCCAGCGATACCAGTTGCGAAAGTACGTTTTAGATCAGTATCAATTAATGACATTTGTGCAGCTTCATAATAATATTTATCATGCATATATTGAATTAAGTTTAATGTATTAACATAAAGATCTGCTAACCATTCCATCATTTGGTCATAACGTTCCATAACTTCATCATAGTCTAAGTATTCAGAAGTAATTGGACGATATTTTGGAGCCACTTGATCTTTAGTTTTTTCATCAATACCACCATTGATAGCATATGTTAAACATTTAGCTAAGTTAGCACGTGCACCAAAGAATTGCATTTCTTTACCAGTTTGAGTAGCTGATACACAACAACAAATTGAGTAATCATCTCCCCATACAGGACGCATTACATCATCATTTTCATATTGGATTGAGCTAGTATCTACTGAGATTTTAGCAGCAAAACGTTTGAAGTTTTCTGGTAATGCTTTTGTATATAATACAGTTAAGTTTGGTTCTGGTGAAGGACCCATATTTTCTAATGTGTGTAAGAAACGGAAACAGTTTTTAGTAACCATTGAACGTCCATCAGTTCCTAAACCTGCAACTTCAAGTGTAGCCCATACTGGGTCACCAGAGAATAATTGGTTGTAAGAAGGAATACGAGCAAATTTAACCATTCTACATTTCATAACGAAATGGTCTACTAATTCTTGTGCTTCTTCTTCTGTTAATGTTCCGTTAGCTAAATCTCTTTCTACATAGATATCTAAGAAAGTAGAAATACGTCCAACTGACATTGCAGCACCATTTTGAGTTTTGATTGCAGCTAAATATCCAAAGTATAACCATTGGAATGCTTCATGAGCATTTTTAGCTGGTTTAGAAATGTCATATCCGTAGATAGCAGCCATTTCTTTCATACCTTTTAATGCTTTTACTTGTTCAGCAATTTCTTCTCTTTTACGAATAATGTCTTCAGTCATTGATCCACTACCACAATGATTGAAATCATTTACTTTTTGTTCAATTAAGAAATCAATACCATATAAAGCAACACGACGATAGTCACCAACAATACGTCCACGTCCGTATGTATCAGGTAAACCTGTAATTACTTTATTATGACGAGCTTTTTTAATTTCTGGTGTATAAACATCGAATACTGCTTGGTTATGTGTTTTATGATATTTTGTGAAAATTTCATGTAATTTTTCATCTGGTTCATATCCATAAGTTGCAGCAGCTTGTTCTGCCATTTTGATACCACCATAAGGCATGAAAGCTCTTTTTAAAGGTTTGTCAGTTTGTAAACCAACAACTTTTTCTAAATCTTTCATTTCTTCATCGATATATCCAGGACCATAAGCAGTAAGTCCACTTACTACTTTAGTTTCACATTCTAATACTCCACCTTTAGCTCTTTCTTCTTTTTGTAACTTTTGAAGTTTTCCCCAAAGTTTGTTAGTAGCTTCTGTAGGATCAGCTAAAAATGATTCATCTCCATCATAAGGTTTATAGTTATCTTGAATGAATTGACGAGTGTTTACTTCTTCTTTCCAAAGTCTTCCTTTAAATCCATTCCATTCTTCATTGAATTTATCTGTTACAGCCATTTTGTTTATTTCCTCCTAAATCAAAATTCCTTCATAATTATAGCACTTACATTTTGCATAGACAACAAAAACTTAAAGTAAAATGATGAGCGCTTACATAATTATTTTACAAGTTTAGTATAACAGGAATCATTCCTAAAATCCAATCATATGCTCTTATAAAGAATATTTATTTTTTCCTAGCTTTTCTAATTGATTTAGTATATAGTTTACGTAGACATTTTAGGAGGCTTTTTTATGACATTAACAAACCAAGCTTTATCAAGCGCTGCTGATAAAGATTTAGAATTATCAAAACAAGTATGTCGCGAAGCAGTAAATGAAGTAATTGAGAAAAATCATTTAACATTATCTCCACAATTTACGCAAAATCTCGTTG
>ENA-OQHF01001634-OQHF01001634.1-human-gut-metagenome-genome-assembly--contig:-NODE-1634-length-12107-cov-2.330301_pt1 | contig 12107 bp, 7 predicted proteins | sample MGYA00242559_ERZ504709 | MGnify/ENA primary metagenome ERZ504709 (study PRJEB26092, sample SAMD00036203) | human gut metagenome | host: Homo sapiens | study: EMG produced TPA metagenomics assembly of... | reverse complement strand
CTGTGGCGGTCTCCGGTATGGTTGAGCCGGGCAGAGCGCGATATAGGGGCCGTTTCGGCCTCCAGGCGCCACGCGGGTATAGAGGGCTTCGCCCAGCGGCTTGCCGGTCAGGTCGATGCGCCCCGAACCCGCCGACACCCAGCCCGGACCGCCGTCGAAGGTCTCGGCGTAGTCGGCGTACTCCCACGAGCCGACCATGACTTCGCCAAGGTAGTCCATGCCCGCCCAGACAAAGTCACCCACCAGACGCGGCTCGCTCTTTGCCATTTCACGGAATTTATAAGCATCGTTGCAGAAGGTCTCGCTGCCCAAAATCAGCCGCTGCGGGTACTTTTTCAGGTCGTGCTTATAGCGGTAGATGCCGTAGTTGTAGCCCGCAATGTCCATGTTGGCAAAGGCGTCACGGGTCTTGACGTCGCAGCCGTGCAGGGTCGCGCCGCGCTTCATGAACTCATCGCCCAGCAGCCCCGCCAGATTGTTGAAGAACTGACTGCCGACCGCCTTTTTCTTGGCGGCCTTCTCGCCGCGCTGTTTGGCTTTCTCGGCGCGCTCGGCTTCTTTTTTTGCCTTTTCGTCGCTGTACACGCCGAAGCCGATGGAGCTCAAAAAGTTGAAGAAGATGTTCACGCCGCAGGTCACTGGGCGGGAATCGTCCAGCCCGTGCAGGAAGTCGGTCATCTCTTTGGTCAGGGCGATGCCGCGCTTCTGGGCAGTCTCGCTGACCTCGTTGCCGGTGGAGTAGAGCACCACGCAGGGGTGGTTGTAGTCTTTTTTCCACCATGTCGGTCAGATCCTGATGCCACCAGTCGTTGAAATAATCCACGTAGTCATGCTCGGTTTTGTGGATGTACCAATGGTCGATGTACTCGTCCATGACAAGCATGCCCTGCCGGTCACACTCTGCCAGCAGCGCCTTGGAGCAGGGGTTGTGCGCTGAGCGAATGGCGTTGTAGCCGTTCTCTTTCAGCAGGCGTACCTTGCGTGTCCACGGCGTCGGGGTCACAAACTGCGCCCAACAGACCTATTATCGTGGTGGATGCACGCGCCCTGGATGATGTACGTTTGCCGTTGAGCAGGAAGCCGTCCGTGCCCCACTCGACCTTGCGGACACCGAACGTCTCGGTCACCTCATCATCGGCAAAGCTGACGCGGCAGGTGTACAGGTTGGGCGTTTCAGGTGTCCAAAAAGCGGGCATTATCAAGGGTCAGGGTAAATACGGCCCCGCCGTCGCTCTCCTGCTGCACGGCGGGCAGGTCGTCCACCGTCAGGCGTACCGTGCCGGGGGCGGTGGTCTTTACGCGCACCTCCACGACGGCGGGGTCAAGCGACAGGGTGCGGATTTTAACGCCGTTCAGTGCGATATGCGCGCCCCTTGCCGTCCAAAGCTGCACCGGGCGGTAGATGCCCGCGCCGGAATACCACCGGCTGTTGGGCTGGTCGGCGTTGCGGGCAATGACCCGCAGCTCGTTTTCCCCTGCGTGCAGATACGGCGCACAATCAACATAAAAGTTGGTGTAGCCGTAGGGGCGGAACGCTGCCTTTTGACCGTTGAGCCAGACCTCGGCATTATGGTAGACGCCTTCAAACTCCAGAATGCGGGTGTCCGCCAGCGCGTTTTCCGGCACGGTCAGGGTGCGCCGGTATTCGTAGTCATATCCCTCGTACCAGCCGGTATTGGTGCCGCCCGCGCTCAGGGCGGTGCGGGGCTCGGCCAGCATGGCATCATGGGGCAGGGTCACCGTTTTGCCGGGTGCGGTATCGCCCAGATGGCGGCACGTCCAGCCGGTGAGAAGTGGGGTTGGTTTCATACAAGATCCTCGCTTTCAAGGTTATCCATAGCAAAAAACGCAGGAGACTTTCCTTTTCTGTTATCTGCACTATATCACAATGTACAGCAAAAAGGGGATTCACTACGTGAATGGTCGTTTTTCCCACGCAAGCCGCCTGCGGCATTGGCGAAATAGACAATCGTATCATGCGCTTTATGTGCAGGTTGCTTAAAGCAAAAAACAGCCCACCAAAATGGGCTGTCCGGGTTATTTCTGCTTGATGGGAAACAGCACCTTTAATGTGAACTGGTTCTCCTGGGTGGTGATCTCTGCCGTGCCGCCGTATTTTTCGGCGGTGTCGTAGATGCTCTTTAGACCGTAGCCGTGGTAGCGGGCGTCGGACTTGGTAGTTTTTGGCAGGTTGCCGTCCGCTTGGAAAGCACCGTCGTAGGTGTTTTCGACCCGTATCCACAAAAAGCTCTTTTGCCGTGCCACCACCAGATGGATGAGCCGCTGCTCGCTGTCGGGCAGCTTTTCTACACTCTCGATGGCGTTGTCCAGCGCATTGCCGAACAGCGAACACAGGTCCATCGTATCCATAAAATCCAGCGCCGCACCGTCTGCCACGCAGGTCAGCGTGATGCCGTGCTGCTGGCAGTACAGGCTTTTGCTGGTCAGGATCGTGTCCAACACCTCGTTGCCGGTCTTGTTCTGCGCCTCATAGCTGCGGATCTCCTGCTCCATCGCGTCGAGGTAGTGGGCCTTTTCCTCTGAGGTCTCGCTGCGCAGCACAGCGATCTGGTGCTTGAGGTCGTGATATTTTTTATTGATAAGGTCAATGCTGTCCTGCGCCGAGCGGTACTGTGCGTACTGCGCCTGCAAGACGTTCTGCAAAGCGTCGCGCTCCTTTTTGCGGCGGTACTCCACCAGCTGCATGTGGTGCGCAAACAGAATGGCCATGCCGCCCAGGTCTACCAGCGTGCGGATGTTGTAAATTTCCGCCGTCATCTTGCCGGAAAACGGCGTGTCCGGGCTGACATAGCTCAGGTTGCTGGCGGCATAGACCGCCACACCGATGAACAGCGTGCTGAGGAATTCCTTTTTGTGGACGTGCAGAGGCGAGGCAATATCGTTATAATTGCGTTCCAGCGCGAACACCGCGCCATACACTGCGGCATAGTCAACTGCCAAAATGCACACACTCACATCCGCGCCCGGCGTGCCCTGCCGCCCGGCCATATAGTAGTAGAGCTGCCATTCCAGCGAGGCGGCCAGTTCCCCTAAAATAAACGCGCGGACGCAGTAATACCCCGCGCTCCGGGCGGGCACGTCGGCCTGCATTCGGATGTACAGATACATGATCAAGATGGATACCGCAATGCAGGGCAGAAACCAGAATTGCGGCACCTGCCCCGTTGCCTGCATAAAGACGCCGAGCAGCAGCAAAAACACCGCGTGGATCGTATACCGCCGCCAGCCTGCTGTACGCTTGGGTAGGAAGAACAAATATAAAAGGCAGGCCAGCCAGTCCGCCAGCGCGGTATACAGGCGGGGAATGTTGCCCAGAACTTCCGTTTCCATCAGATGGTTTCCCCCCATGTAGTGGTTGAGCGCCGCCAAAAATGCCTTGCGCTTGGCGCGGCTGATCTGCACCCGATCACCGTTGACGATGGCGTCCTCGTCCTGGATGCCGTCCACGTGTTCCAGATTGACAAGGTACGCCTTGCTGCTGCGGAAGAAATTCTCCGGCGGCAGCTTCTGCTCCACATCGCGCATGGAGCCGGTGGAATGCACCTCGCCCTGCTTGGTGTGGAACAGCAGGTCGTGGTCGCAAATTTCTACATAATAAATGTCGGAGACATCGAGCTTCTGCACACCGCCCGCGCAGGGCACCGTGAGGAAATGCTTCTGGCGGCGCCCCAGCAGCTCCCGCACATGGTTCATCCGCTGGCAGAAAGCGTAATAACTCAGCGGCTTTAAGATATAGTCCAGCGCCTGCACCGCGTACCCCTTGATGGCATACTGCGGCGAGTTGGTGATGAAGATGATAAGCACCTCCGGGTCGGCGCGGCGGATCTCCTCGGCTGCTGACATACCATCCAGGAAGGTCATCTCGATGTCCATCAAAATCAGGTCATAGCCGCCCTTATAGCCCAGCGCGATCTCGTCGCCATCCGAAAAATGCGTAATTTGAAAATGGCAGTCTTTCTCCTGCTGGTATTTTTCCAGATACGAGTCCAGCACTGCCCGATCCTGCGCGCTGTCTTCGACTACTGCGATGTAGTTCACGAAAATTCTCCTTTTGAGAGCAAATGAATGCGTTTATGTGCCGACTGCTATGCCGCTTGCCTTTCATGGCTATAGGCTCTATCTGATAAGTATTATACAGATTCTTTTCCGAATTTTCAATAAATCATGGTTCTGCTTACCCGCCTTGATTGCCCACGCTTTGGGCGGGAAGATGTTTTACATAGCATAGCGTTTGATTACCCACAAACGCATTTTCGGGGTGTCCCATCGAGGAATGCGGACACCCGTCTCACAGGGTTTTCACGCAGGGAAAGCCCGCACAAATAACTAAGGCAGCACCGCACAATTCCCGCCTTACGGCTTAAGCACCGCTCCGGCGGCTGCGGCACTTAGAATTATGCGGTATTGCCCCTGGAACCAGAAAAGCCCCGGCCTTTTCTGGCCGGGGCTTGATGGTTGCGGAGCAGAATGTGATCTGTTCGCTTCCGCTGACAGGGATGGCAATCCGCTTAGGGTTCCACCCGCACCGTCAGGCGGGAGGCGTGCAGCCCACCGTGGTATACCCGGTTATGGGCCACCACGGTCCGGGCGGAAGCAAACCTTCCCGGGTGTTGCTGTTGGGGAAGATGAAATTCTTGGCGCTGGAGGTGACAGTCACCCGGATGCGGTGGCCTTTCCGGAAGCAATTGGACAACTTGGTGGTGCGGATCTTCAGGCAGACGATCTCGCCTTCCTGCAAAAACTCCGACCGGGCAAAGCCATTACGGTATCGGGCGCTGAGCAGGCCATCCGCCAGTTTGATGGACCTGCCGTTCTCATCCACGTCGGTAAACACGCACCACAAAGTCGGTATCCGGCGCGTCAGAAGAAATATACAGCTCCGCCGTCATATCACCGGTCAGAACCAGGTCTTCCTTCAGCACAGGGGAGGTGTAGCACAGCAGGTCCTGACGCAGTTCCTCCCGGGTGTAGTCCTCCGGCACTTCGATCTCGTTCTCCGACATATCGATGATGTGCTGGGACGGATTTTCGGGGTCATAGGCGTAACCGTCGCAGTTCTCCCGCTCCGGCTTGGCAAAAGTCAGCCGCCCGTCCCCGGCAGAGGTGTTGGCATGGCCGTCACTATCCAGATACAGGTGGGTGACCCGGGTCTCGGGCACTGGCCAGTTTTCGGCGGTCTTCCATACCTCCTGGCCCAGGGTGTAGTATTCTACCGGGGCAGTCTGGTCGATGCCGTTGTCCACTTCCTTGAGGTGATGCTCAAACCATCGGAAATACAGCCAGTCCAGATCAAAGCGCAGCGCCTGGCTGCCGAAGGATACCCCGTGCATGTCGTACTTACTGTTGCCGCTGTGCTGCCAGGGTCCCAGAATGACCTTGCGCATGCCCCGAGGGAAGTCATGGACCAGTTCCAGGGCTTCGGTGGTACCCATGCCGTTGTCGTCAAACCAGCCGGACTGAATCAGCGCCGGGATCTGCGCCCTGACGGAGCGTTCCTGCCAGTTGGACATACGCCAGAAATCGTTGTAGTCACTGGGTTCCAGCCACCGTGTGATGAAGGGCACATCGTACCCCAGAGCCTTTTTCGGCAGGTCGGTCAGGGGGCGGATGTTCAGCACTTTCTCCCAGTCATCGCGTTCCATCAGCTCAGGGTGGAAGGTTTTCTGAGACACCGCAAAGGCCCAGGCCAGCATGCCCGAGGTGAAGGACCCACCCCGGCGGGGCAGATCCACAAAGGCGCTGCCCGCGCAGACTACGCTGATCAGAGCTTTCAGGTGGGGGTTGCCGCTGGCAGCGGCCGCCCACTGTACATAACCCAGGTAGGACCCGCCCACCATACCGATGCGTCCGCTGCACCATGGCTGGGCGGCGATCCAGTTCAGAGTGTCGTCGCCGTCCTCCACCTCGTGGTAGTTGGGCAGCCATTCGCCTTCACTGGCGTTTCTGCCGCGCACATCCTGTACTACCACCGCGTAGCCGCGCTGGACGTAACGGTAGTATATCTCACAGCCGTCCTCTTTGCCGTAGGGGGTGCGTACCAGCACTGCGGGCACCGGGGTACTGCAGTTTTTAGGCAGGTATACGTCGGTGGAAAGATGTACCCCGTCCCGCATGGGCACCGGGAAGGTCTGCGCATGTTCTACCGGGGAACAGCTGTTCCTCCGGCCAGGTCGAGCGCCACAGGCGCAGGATGGTCTTCCTCCTCGGCACCGGGTTCCACCAGCACCGTGACCATCTCCCGGGCAGGGCAGGTGACGGCGATCAGCCGCCCTTCCTTCATCTGTTTGTTGTTGGGGAATTTTACATCCGCTGCAGGTAGCTGCAGCCGTCTTCGCTGGTGTAACGCTCGCCGCACAGGGAAACTTCCCCGGTGCCATGCAGCCCCGACTCGTAATGGGACAGGTTCTGCCCCAGGGCGGCAAAGTCCATCTTCACAAAGAAACGGTAAAAATCCCGGTCCTGTTCAGTCAGGTCCTGCCAGTCCAGCAGCGCGCCGGTATGCACGTCCAGTTTCCGGATCTGGGGTGTGCCGTCGCCCAGCCGCAGTCTGCCGTACAGGATGCCTGAAACATATAAGTCAAAATTACGCATTTCCGTTTCTCCCGTTTTCCGTTTAGGCGCCGATGAAAGCACGGATGGCATAGGCTACACCGATGCCCACATAGTTGCCCAGGGCACCGGCCAGTACGCCCATGAGCAAGCCGATGTTAATAAGGGTCTTCCACTGGGCGCTGGAGGCGATGAGGGCGGCGGTGGGGCCATCCGAGATACAGCCTACGATGGACAGCAGCACATACTCAAAACGGACTTTCAGCAGCCGGGTGATGAACAGGTGCAGCAGAATGGAACAGGCGATGACACAGAAGCAGAACAGAGTGATGTAGAAGGTGGATCCGAAGAACTGCTTCAGGTCCACCGCAAAGCCGATGGTCACCAGGAACAGCACCGCTACGAAAAGGCCCAGGTCAAAATTGCCGCGCAGCTTGCGGACAGCCGGCACCTGTGCCAGGATGATGGAGAAGGTGGTGATAAGCAGGATGCGGCCTGCACTGCGGAACCCTTCTCCGAATACCATCGAGGAGATGCTGGTGGCAGCCCACACGGTGCCAAAGCCGATGGCCAGCAGCCAGGCGATTTCCTGGATGGACCATTCCTTGGAGGTCATCAGTTCCTCGTGGTTGCCATCCCCCAGCAGCTCCGACTCGCTCATTTCATAGGGCCACAGCTTTTTCAGCCATTTGGAACTCTTGTACAGGGCGGGGGTGGCAAACATCAGGATCAGCGTGGGGATGCCCACCACATAGTCGGCGGCATTGGCCGAGGCGATGGTGTTCTTGCTGGCATCCAGGCCTACAGCGATGGCGGTCAGGTTGGAACTGCCGCCGGTGTAGGTGCCCACGAACATACCGGCCACCTTCCAGCCCTCGTCGATTTTGTTGGCGAACAGTACGCCGAACACCAAAGCTGCCACGCAGACGCTGAATATGGCCGAGGCCAACGCAATGATCGGTTCCTTGGATAATTTGCGCATCTGTTTCAGGTCCAGGCTCAGCAGGCAGATGGAAACGGACAACGGCACGCAGTAGCCGCTGATGGCATCATAGGTAGGGCTGGAGGTAGGCACGATCCGCAGGTTGGACATCACGATGCCCATGACGATAACCGTCAGGGCCGGGCCCAGCGTTTTGAACACCTTGAACCGCTGCAGCCAGAATCCCAGTGCAACCGTGGCGACCATGATGAACAGGAGCGCGCCTTCGGAGGAAAAAATCGTATTCGCCATAATATACCTCTCTGCGGGGTCCGCTTAAAAATCAATATCGATGCCAAGGCCCGGTTTGTCGGACAGGGTGTAGACGCCGCCATTCACGGCAAAACCTCCGGGCATACCCATCTCGGGGTCCACGGCGTACATAAAGCTGTCGCAGTCCGCCTCGGTGATGTTCTGCTTGGCGGCAACCAGACTCACGCCGGCAGCAATGGCCACCTTGGTCTCCAGCATGCAGCCCACCATGCACTGTACATGGTTTGCCTCGGCAATGGCGTTGATCTTTTCCGCCGGGTACAGGCCGCCGCACTTCATCAGTTTGATGTTGATAATGTCTGCAGCATCGATCTTGCAGGCCTTTGCTGCGTCGATGGGGGTGTGGACAGACTCATCCAGCATGACCTTCAAGTCCACCTTGGAACGCACAAAGCGCATACCGTCCAGATCCCAGCTGGGCAGGCACTGTTCCACCGCTTCCACGCCCAGCTCTTCAAAGGCTTTCAGGGTGCGCACCGCATCGCTGACCGTGTAACCCTGGTTGGCGTCCACACGCAGGCGGATGTTGGGGCCCACCGCCTGACGGATCAGGGTCAATGCCTGAATATCCTCACTCGGGTTGATGCCGGCCTTGATCTTCAGAATGGTGAAGCCATCCTTTTCCACCCGTTCCCGGGCTTCGGCGGCCATGGCTTCCGGTGTGTCAATGCCCACCGTCATGTCCGTGACGATCTGGTTCACGCTGCCGTCCCAGCACCTTGTACAGAGGCCTGACCCATCAGTTTGCCCTTGATATCGTACAGGGCAATATCCACCGCGGCCTTTGCCGAGGTATTGCCTGACAGCAGGCGGTCCATCATCCTGTGGATGCCCTCAACATCGAGCGGATCCATGCCGATCAATCCGGTGCGGAACAGTTTCAGCGCTTCCAGAACGGTGGCTGCGCTCTCGCCGGTCACCGGTTCAAAGGGCGCGGCCTCACCGATGCCCCACAGACCTTCGTCGGTGGAGATCTTCACCAGCACATTCAGCGAATGATCCTGTACCGCAAAAGCAATACGGAAGGGCTTTTTTCATGGGGATACGGATGGTTTCTACCTTTTACATCTGTGATTTTCATAGGGTTCCTCCTGTCACAATAATTTTTATAATTTTTATAATTTTTTTATAAATTTTACTATTTCTAAAATTTTTGTCAAGAGCTTTTCTGCTTTTTCACATTTTTCAGAGCATTTTGTAAGATAAGCAAGAAATTATCTGATTTTCTTTGTAAAAGATTTTATAAATATCGAATTTTTTCTTGCTTATTTACGTACAGGGCATTTTGTGATATACTGTAAATAAATTTTTTTGCGAAAAAGCGGGAGGTCTTATGCTGGGCGAACATGTTCGAAATATGCGGAAAAAGCGGGGAATCACCCTTAAGGAACTGGCCGAAAAGACTGGTTTGTCCATCGGGTATATCTCCCAAATCGAGCGCGATCTCACCGACCCGTCCCTGTCCACCCTGCGCAAACTCAGCGCCGCTCTGGACATTCCCACCTATCTGTTTATGGGAGGTGAGAGCAGCACCGGCCTGACAACCCGTCAGGCGGATATGATGATCCTCTCCCAGCCCAATTCCAATGTACGGTATCATCTGCTTACGCCCATGCCCAACGGAAATTTTGTACCTCAATCGTTGGTCATACGCTTTGAGCTGGAACCCCACTGCAAGGACGGCGACCTGCCGGTGATCCATCCCAGTGAGGAAATCCTGCTGCTGGAGCAGGGGCAGCTGGATGTACTGGTGGAGTCCAAGACTACCCGCCTGAACGCCGGAGACACCACTGTGGTGCAGTCCAACCTGCCCCACATCGTTTCCAACCCCGGGGATACCACAGCGGTGGGACTGGCTGTGTTCACTCCTGCCATTTGGTTTCCCAACAACCGGCGCAGTTTTAACCGCGGTGACGAAACCTGAATCTTCGCATAGGAATACCAAAAAGAAGTACCGCTATTGCCTGTACTTCACTTTGCCGTTTTAGGGTCAAAGTTACCAGAATGTTACCACTTTTGCCATAAGGTAGAAAAAAGCTCGTTGAAACTTGTCGTTTCAACGAGCTTTCGCCTTTTACTGCCCGGCCAGCGCGATCTGCTCGCGGGTGATGGGCAGCTCATAGAACCGCTTGTGGGTGGCGTGGTAGATCGCATCGGCCACGGCGGGCAGCGGGGTGTTGATGACCACCTCGCCGATGCTCTTGGCACCGAAGGGGCCGGTGCCCTCGTAGCTGCTCTCAAATACGACATGGATATGCCCGATGTCGTTGCGCGCCGGGATCTTGTACTGCATCAGCGAGTTTTCCCGCGGCATGCCGCGGTCATCGTAGGTGACATTCTCGGTCAGCGCCATACCGATGCCCTGCAGGATGCCGCCCTCGGCCTGCACCCGCGCAAGGTTCGGGTTGACCGGTGTGCCGCAGTCAACGGCTGCCTCATAGCGGATGACCTGCGCCTCGCCGGTTTCCAGATCGACCTCGACCTCGGCCGCGCCCACCATGAACGGCGGGGGCGAAATTTCCGAGCTGTGGGTCACAACTGCCTCCAGCGCCGTATTGCTGCCGCACTGGGAGGCTGCGGCGATCTGCGCCAGCGTGGCGCGCTGCGTGCCGTCCTCGCTTGTCACGGCATCGCCCGCAAAGACGACCGCCCGCTCATCAAGGCCCAGCAGCCCCGCGCCGACCTGACAGATCTTCTGCTTGAGCTGCTCGGCGCACTGCTCAACCGCCTTGCCGGTGACATAGGTCGTGCTGGATGCGTAGGAGCCGGAATCGTAGGGCGAGGAATCGGTGTCCGCGCCGAGGACCGTCACATTGTCGAGCGGGCACTCCAGCACCTCGGCGGCGATCTGCGCCAGAATCGTGTCGCAGCCGGTGCCCATGTCGGCTGCACCGATTGAGAGGGTATAGAACCCGTCATCGTTGATTTTCAGGCTGGCGCTGCCCACATCCACACTCGTGATGCCGGAGCCCTGCATCGCCATGCCCATGCCCACGGCGCGCACTTTGCCGTTACCCATGTCGCGCACGGGGTATTTTTCGTCCCAGCCGATGTTGTCATGCACGGCCTGCAGGCAGCGGTCCAGCGCGCAGCTGGTGTTGACCTGCCCGTAGTAGGCGGGCATCACATCGCCCTCACGGACGATGTTGCGCTGGCGGATCACAAACGGGTCGATGCCCAGCTTGTCGGCCAGCTCATTGACGGCGGACTCCACCGCAAACAGGCCCTGGGTCGCACCGTAGCCGCGGTAAGCGCCCGAGGACATGTGGTTCGTGTAGACGACATCGCTGACAAAGCGGAATGCCTCGGCCTTGCCGTAGAGCGGGATGGATTTGTGGCCGGACAGGCCCACCGTTGTAGGCCCATGCTCGCCGTAAGCACCGGTGTTGGACAGGGTGTAGAGGTCGATGCCCCTGACGATGCCGTCCTTTGTCGCACCAAGGCGGACATGCAGCTCCATCTCATGGCGCGGGGTGGAGGCGATCTGGCTCTCGTACCGGCTGAAGATGATCTTGCTGGGCTTTTTGGTTTTCCATGTCACAAAGGCGGGGTAGACCTCGCAGACCGAGGTCTGCTTGGCGCCGAAGCCGCCGCCGATGCGGGGCTTGGCCACCCGGATCATCGACTTGGGGATGTGCAGCGCATTGGCCAGGATCCGGCGGCAGTGGAAAACGATCTGGGTCGAGCTGAGGACATTCAGCCGCCCGTAGGCATCTATGCTGCAGTAGGTGCGGAAGGTCTCCATCATGGCCTGCTGGCAGGCGCGGGTGTGGTATGTATGGTCGATGACGACATCGCACCCCGCCAGCACCGCCTCAATATCGCCCGCCCCGCTCTCATCGTGGGCGCACAGGTTGCGCTTGTTGTCGGCCCCGACCGGTGCCAGCGACTCCCAGTTTTCCTCCGGGTGGACAAGGACGGGGTTGTCCAGTGCCGTGTGGTAGTCCAGCACGGCGGGCAGGACCTCATACCGGACCTTGATGAGCTTCATCGCCTTATCGACGCATTTTTCATCCTTGCCGGCCAAAATGGCGACAACATCCCCCGCAAAGCGGACATGGCGGTCGATGACAAGCCGGTCATAGGGGCTCGGCTCGGGGTAGGTCTGGCCCGCCTGGGTGTAGCGGCGGCCCTGCTGGTCCACATCCTTCCATGGATCCTGCACCTCCTGTTGGTTCGTCTTGCTTACATTCTCATCATACTGTTTCGGCTGGGTCTTTGCAACACTGTCGATGCTCTTGACGACAGCGCCGATTTCGGCAAACATCTGCCGCCCCGCGCG
>ENA-OQHF01001633-OQHF01001633.1-human-gut-metagenome-genome-assembly--contig:-NODE-1633-length-12111-cov-4.711866_pt1 | contig 12111 bp, 15 predicted proteins | sample MGYA00242559_ERZ504709 | MGnify/ENA primary metagenome ERZ504709 (study PRJEB26092, sample SAMD00036203) | human gut metagenome | host: Homo sapiens | study: EMG produced TPA metagenomics assembly of... | reverse complement strand
TTATTTCTCAATCAATAAAGAAATGAACCTTTTAAATGATTTGCAAATACTCGTTTTTTTATGGTATACTCTAAAAAGATATTTTCTTACAAAGTTTTATCTAAATCTTAAAATTTTCTTTACTTATCTAGTACATATTAGATAATTTATAGTTTAATTTATTAAGGAGTGCGTTTAAAAGATGTCAGGACATTCTAAATGGGCCAATATTAAACGAAAAAAGGTGCAAATGATGCCATTCGTGCAAAAATGACTACAAAAATTGGTCGTGAAATCACTATTGCTGTTCGTATGGGTGGTGCTGACCCTACTGGTAATATGCGTCTTAAATTAGCTTTAAGCAAAGCTAAATCTAACAATATTCCTAAAGATAATATCAATCGTGCTATTCAAAAAGGCTTAGGTGCTTCTGATGGTAGCAATTACGAAGAATTAATTTATGAAGGTTACGGTCCAGCAGGTTCTGCTGTTATGCTCGAAGTTATGACAGATAACCGCAATCGTACAGCTGCTGATATTCGTCATTTATTCTCCAAATACGGCGGAAACCTCGGTGAAACTGGTTGCGTAGGCTGGATGTTCCACAAAAAAGCATTCTTTGTTGTAGACAAAGAAGCTTTCGATGATGAAGAAAGCCTTATGATGATTGCTCTTGATGCTGGTGCTGAAGACTTCAAAGCAGAAGATGATTCTTTTGAAATCACTGCTGCTCCTGAAGATTTTGATGCAATCTCTCAAGCATTAGAAGAAAATAACATTGAAACAGTTGAATCCGAAATCACTATGATTCCTGATACTACTGTTAAAGTTGAAGGCAAAGACGCTGAAAAAATGCAGACTCTTATCGATATGCTTGAAGAACATGATGATGTTCAAAACGTTTATTCCAACTACGAAATGGACGAAGAATAAAATAATCTTTAGACGCAGTAATAACTGCGTCTATTTTTATCTAAAGATATATAATCGAGGTATTTATCATGGAATTTTTACAAGCCTTAAAAAATCGTCGCAGTATCTATAATTTAGGCACTAATGTTAATTTATCTAATGAAGAAATAACTTCTATTATCTCTGATTGCCTAAAATATAGCCCATCTGCTTTTAACTATCCTACAACAAATGTTATTATCGCCTTTGGTGAAAAACATCAACAGATTTGGCAAATTACTACAGATATTTTAAAAGAAAAATTAGCTAAAAAAGAAGAAACTTTCGCTGTGGCTCAAAATAAAATCAATAAATTCAAAGCTGGTGTTTGGCACTATCTTGTTTTTTTGAAGACACTGAAATCATTAATGAATTAAAAGAAACTTATGCTATGTATGCTGAAAATTTCTCCACATGGTCAATTCAAGCAAATGGTATGCTTCAAAATAATATTTGGACAGCATTAAGCCAAGCAAATATCGGAGCTAACCTTCAACATTATAATCCTTTGATTGATGATAAAATCAAAGAATTATTCTCTATTCCTGATACATGGAAATTAACAGCTCAAATGCCATTTGGTAGCATTGAAGCTCACCCAAATGAAAAATATATTGAAGATATTTCTACTCGCTTAAAAGTCTATTAAAAGCAAAACAAAATTATAGTCATGTTTGAATAATATATTTAAACATGACTTTTATTATTTTTAAAAACTAGTTAATCATGATATAATGTGAACTGCACATTTTTGCTAAATTTGATATACTAAAAGGAGGATTTTATGCTTGCTTTAGGTATTGACCCTGGGACTGCTATCTGTGGTTATGGTCTTGTAGATATGCAAGGAAGCCGTCTAAAAGCCATTGAATATGGAGCTATTTTGACAAGTCCACAGATGCGACCACAAGATAGATTATTAAAAATTCATCGTGAACTTACAGATATTATTCAAAAATATAAACCTGATGTAATGGGCGTAGAACAATTATTTTTCAATCGCAATGTAACTACTGCCATTCCTGTCGGTCAAGCTCGTGGTATCGTCTTATTGACCGCAGCCGAAAATCAAATTGAATTAGTTGAACGCACACCGCTACAAATCAAGCAATCCGTAGTGGGCTTTGGCAGAGCGAGCAAAGAACAAGTCATCTATATGGTAACAAAATTGCTCCATCTTCCTGAACCGCCAAAACCTGATGATGTCGCCGACGCTCTAGCTGTAGCTATCTGTACTACTCATTGTATGAATAGCCTCACATGGCGAAATAAATTATAATTAAATTAATAATGATTAATAAATAAATTAACAAGGAAAGATTTTATGATAGGATATTTACAGGGAAAAGTCACTTTTATTGCCAGTGATTTTTGCTTTATTGACGTTCATGGTGTCGGCTATCGCGTATTTATCAGCACTAGCACACGTGCACAATTAAAAATGAATGAAGAAATCAAACTCTTTACTTATTTAAGCGTGCGTGAAGATGCCATGTTATTATATGGTTTCATCAATCAATTAGAATATGATGTCTTTTGCAAATTAATTTCCGTATCTAAGATTGGCCCTAAAGCTGGGCTTGGTCTGCTCTCTAGTCTTTCTAGTGAAAAACTCATCTGGGCTATCCAAAATAAACAAGTCAGCCTACTCACCAATGCCCCTGGGATTGGCAAGAAAACAGCTGAACGCATTGTCTTAGAATTAAAAGATAAATTAACTGAACTCAACTTAAGTATTTCTGATGAAGTTTTAGACCAACCAATCTTGATTGATACACCTAGTGAAGATGAAAAAATAGATATGTATGAAGAAGCAACACAAGCCCTTCTTTCTCTTGGCTATACAAAACCAGAAATCAATTCTGTACTCAAAAAAGCTGGCAATATGACTAATACAGAAGATATTATTAAATTTGCACTCAAAGAATTATCCTTAAGTTAAAACAAAAATATAACATAATAGATTAAAATAAAGGAGCTTTTATTATGAAATTTTCTCCGCAAAATGAACGTCAATTTGCCGTAGTCGGTCTTGGTAGATTTGGTAGAAATATCGCTAAATCTCTTCATGAAATGGGCTATGATGTTCTTGCTATTGATAAAGATATGGAAAAAGTCCAAGACTTTAGCCATGAAGTAACTCATGTAGTTCAAGCAGATACTACAGATGAAGAAGCACTTCGCTCTTTAGGTATTTTAAATTTTGATGTTGTAATCGTGGCTATCGGTGATGATACTGAAGCTAATATCATGACTACACTTCAATTAAAAGAAATCGGTGTTCCTTATATCGTTGCTATCGCTAAAAGTCCATTGCAAATCAAAGTATTAGAAAAAAATCGGAGCTAACCGCATTGTTGCTCCAGAGCGAGATATGGCTCGTCGTGTTGCTTATAACCTTGCTTCTACAAATATCATGGATTATATTGAATTATCACCAAAATTCAGTATCGTGGAAATCGCTGTGCCAAAAGCTATCCGCAATAAAACACTCAGCGAATCAAATATCCGTGCTAAATATGGCTTAAACGTTGTTGCTATCAAACGTCATGATAATTTAATTATTTCTCCACTTCCTACAGAAGTATTACTCGAAAATGATATCGCTATCGTTGTTGGTAGCAATGAAAGTATCAATGGCTTGGAGGCTCTAGAAAAATAATGGAGCTAATCACAAGTTTAACTAATGCTAAAGTCAAAATGGCTTTAAGCCTCCAACAAAAAAAATATCGCGACAAATACCAATTATTTATATTAGAAGGTATTCGCAATGCTGAAATGGTTATTGCCAAAAATATTTCCGTGCAAATGTGTTTTTTCACACAAAAAGCATTTACAAATGAACGCGGAAAATCCATTTTAGAACAATTAAATTGTCCTTGTTTTGAAGTTCCTGAACATATTTATCAAAAAATCAGTGATACTCAATCTCCACAGGGATTAATGTTGATTTTACCTATACAAAATCACAATTTAGATGATTTAGCTACAATAAATAAATCAGGACTTTATCTGATTTTAGATAGATTACAAGACCCTGGAAATATCGGCACCATCATTCGCACAGCTGATGCTATGGGTGTAAAAGCCATCATCGGCCTAAATGGAACAGCCGATATCTATTCTCCAAAAGTAGTGCGTTCTGCGATGGGTTCTTTATTCAATCTCCCTATAATCACTAAAATTTCTGAACAAGATTTATTATCTTTTTGTCAAAGTCATAATTTAACACTTTATGCTACAGCTTTAGATAATAGTGCCAAAGCTTCATGGGATATTTCCTATCCCCAAGATTGTGCTATTATTTTAGGCAATGAAGCCAATGGTGTTTCTGATAATTTATTAGACAAATGTAATGCTAAAATATACATTCCGATGAAAGGCGATGCTGAATCATTGAACGTGGCAAATGCTGGTTCAATGATTATGTATGAATATTGTCGCCAAAATATTTGACCACAGTAAAAATCAATGCTATAATCTAATAGCTAAAGACATGAGTATGAAAGATAATCGCGTATACTTTTTGTATATGAGGAAAGTCCGGGCTCCACAGGGCAATGTGCTGGATAACGTCCAGCGAGGGTGACCTCAGGGAAAGTGCTATAGAAACTTAAACCGCCTGTGAATACAGGTAAGGGTGGAAAGGTGCGGTAAGAGCGCACCAGCATGCAGGTGACTGTATGGCTAGGTAAACCCCACATGGAGCAAGACCGAATAGGGAAGGGATGAAGTGGCCCGCTGAGCCTTCCGGGTTGTGTCGCTAGAGCTTATAGGTAACTATAAGTCCAGATAAATGATTATCACCACGCAAGTGGAACAAAAACTCGGCTTATTGATTACTCATATCTTTAGTGAAAACTGCCTTACTGGCAGTTTTTTTATTTTAACTATTTGATTTTTAAGCTAAATATATTAAAATATATTTAGAAATAAATATTTACATTAATAAAATTTATTTTAATCTAGGATAAAGAAGGAGTTTCTTGTGGATATTAATCAAATGCAAACTATTTTACAATCAAATTTGAAACCTAATCGTTATGCTCATTGTCTTGGGGTAATGGATACTGCCATCATCTTGGCAAAACGATTTGGCGTAGATGAAGAACAAGCTGCTATTACTGGCTTATTGCACGATTGTGCACGTGAGTTTGCAACCGAAGATTTAATTGCTGAATGTGAAAAACGTCATCTCTATATTACAGATATTGACCGTCAATTACCTATTTTAATGCATGCCCCACTCGGCACTGCTATTGCTAAAGAAAAATATGATGTTCATGATACTGCTATTTTAAAAGCTATCGCTTCTCATACTGTTGGCGGAGCTAATATGTCTAAACTCGACAAAATAGTTTATCTTGCCGATATGATAGAACCTCATCGTAAATTTGAAGGCTTAGATAAACTTCGCAAACAAGCCATGACACAAGACCTTGATACTGTTATGATAAGTGCTTTTAACCAATCCATATTATTTATTATGCGTAAAGGACATACTATTCACCCATATACAGTAGCTGCGCGTAATGAAATTCTCCTCCAACGAGAATTATAATATGCCCCCAAAAAAGATTAAAACTTCAACAAAAACTACGAATAGAAAAACGAAAAAGCCACTTATTAAACGTATACGCCTTGGTCGTTTATTGCTTGTACTTATACTTTTATCTAGTATTGTATATGGCTCATATATTGTAATTTCTGAAATTTATTCTTGGGGTAGTTTTAAATATGCTCAATACCAAGAAGCACATCCTAGCAAACCACAAAAACCACCTATTCCACCGCAATTCACTGATAAACGTTTTGAAAATTACACTAATATTTTATTCATTGGTATAGATGATAAACCTGTTGAAGGTATTGCTGAATCTGGTCGTTATGCAGATGCTCTCATGCTTGTAAGCATGGATCATACTAATGGGGAAATACGTTTCTTATCTCTACCTAGAACAATCAAGACCTCTATAGATGGTCGCAAAGACCCAGAATATCTCAGCTTCACTTATTATTATGGTGGTGCACCTTTGACAGTTAATACTGTTTCCCAATTATTAAATATACCAATAACTCAATATGTAGCTTTAGACCGTAAAAGTATAGCTAAATTTGTAGATACTATTGGTGGAATTAATTTATATGTAGAAAATAATATGGATTATGAAGACCCTGTAAGTGGCACTTCCGTCCATCTCACTCAAGGATATCAACATTTAACTGGCGATATGTCTCAACAATATCTCATCTTCCGCAATGATGATTTAGGTGATATTGGTCGTATTCAACGTCAGCAAAAATTTGCCAAAGCTTTATTTGAAAAAATGATGTCCTTGGAAACAATTCCTACATTGCCAACAATTCTTGATATTTGGGAAAATAATATTGATACTAATATTAACATTTTAGATATTTCTAATCTGATAAATTTATTAGATACTCTTAGCACTACAGAAATAAAAATTAAAATGCTTCCAGGTAATCTCATTCCAACTGGCGATTGGGTACCAGATAATGCCCGCGTGGAACAAGAAATAAATGATATGTTCCCACCAGTTCCAGAAGATACCGCCAAGGACGCTGAAGAATAACCATAAATAAATTATTATAGAAAGGCAAGTGTTTATATGACCTTAACTTCTCAAGAAAAAAGCCAATTAATAGCAAAAGCTGCTAGCGATAAAAAAGCATTAGATATTATGATTATGAATATGCATGATTTGACTACTACTACTGATTATTTCATCGTATGTAGTGCTACTACAGCAACTCAAGTTCGTGCTATAGCTGACAATATTGAAGATGAAATGACTCAAGCTGGTGAAGAATTCTTGCATAAAGAAGGATATCAAAATGCTGAATGGATATTATTAGACTTTGGAAATTGCGTTGCTCATATCTTCACTGAAGAAGCTCGTCGTTTCTATGGTCTAGAAAGCTTATGGGGCGAAGCTCCTACTGTTGAATACGAAGATTAAACAACGAGGTTAAATAAATATATTGATAGAAAAACACCAAAAAAAATATCAACCAAGTACTGTAGTAACTATGAAAGTCGCACGTGTTGGTGAAATGGGCGCATTTTTAGATTCCCAAACAGGCAATACTAGTGATGATATTTTGTTGCATAAATTACAACAAACCTCTCCTGTAAAGCCTGGCGATAAAGTATCTGTGTTTTTATATAAAGACCCGCATGGACGACTTACTGCCAGTATGAGAACTCCTAGAATGCGTGAAGGACAGATTGCTCGTTTAAAAGTAATCAATACTAGCCGTGATGGTGCATTTTTAGATGTCGGTGCTGAACGTGGTATCTTTATGCCATATGCTGGTATGCGAGGAAAATTGCAAGTAGGCGAAGTCGTTTGGGCAAAATTATACACAGATAAATCTGGTCGATTAGCTATGACTATGAAGGTTGAAGATGAAATTCGTCGTGCTTCTCGTCCTGCTGACAATGTAAAAGTCGGCGATATGGTTTCTGGCTCTGTTTATAATTTTACAGAACAAGGTGCTTTTATCTTCACAGACGAACGCTTTATCGCTTTTTTAGATAAGCGTGAAATGACTACTAAACCACGTGTTGGACAGACTTTAACTACACGTATTACTTTTATTCGTGATGATGGCCGTATCAATGTTTCTATGCGACCAATCAAAGAAAAAGCTATTAATCTTGATGCTCAAATGCTTTATGATACACTTATGGCTCGAGGTGGCAAAATGCCTTATTGTGATGAAACCGCTTCTGAAGTTATTCGTGAACGCTTTGGTATCAGTAAATCTGCCTTTAAACGTGCATTAGGCCATTTAATGAAGGAAGGCAAAGTAGAACAAAAAGATGGTTGGACTTGTTTAATATCACAAGAATAACCTACAAGCTATCTGACAAATTTTGCCGGATAGCTTTTTTTGAGCAAGGAAAGGAGAGCATTTTGTGCTTACAATCAAAGAATTTCGCAAAGTATCCTCTATAGAAGAAGCTTATGAATTAAATCAAAAAAAGACTAATCGCATCATTGGCGGTATGTTATGGTTGAAAATGCAAACTGGTAATGTAAATATCGCTATTGATTTATCTGGTTTAAATTTAGATACTATCGAAGAAACTGATACAGAATTTAAAATCGGTGCTATGACAACATTACGCGATTTAGAACTTCATGCTGGTTTAAATCAATATACTAATAACAGCATGAAAGAAGCTATGCGTCATATTGTCGGTGTACAATTTAGAAATCTTGCTACTGTTGGTGGTAGTATATATGGTCGTTATGGATTTTCTGATGTATTGACTGTATTTATGGCTCTTGATGCTTATGTAGAACTTCATCATGCAGGTATCATTCCTATCAGTGAATTTGCTAAAATGCCTTATGATAATGATGTTTTAGTCAATATCATTGTGAAAAAAACTGCTTTAAATTGTGCATATTTATCACATAGACAGACAAAAACAGATTTTCCTGTATTGGCTGTTGCTGTATCTAAACTTCATGACAAATGGCAAGCTGTAATAGGTGCTACTCCTCATCGTGCAGTAATCATTGCTGATGAAGAAAATATCTTAGGTGAAAAAGTATCACCTGAAACTATTGAAGCATTTGCAAATTATGTAAAAGATAATGTAAAAACAAACTCCAATATTCGTGGTTCTGCACAATATCGCAAACATTTAGCATATGTTTTAGTCAAACGTGCTTTAGTATCTATAGGAGGAAATGCTTAATGATTTTAAATGTATGGCTCAATGGAAAAAAAATCAGTGAAGAAATTTCAGCTGATACATTATTGATAGATTTTGTCCGCAAACATGGCTGTAGTAGCGTAAAACGTGGTTGCGACACTTCAAACTGTGGGCTTTGTACTTTATTTGTTGAAGATAAACCTGTATTATCTTGCTCTATGCTCGCCGCTCGTGTTGATGGCAAGCATATAACTACACTTGAAGGACTCCAAGAAGAAGCTCGTGAATTTGGTGCTTTCATTGCCAATCAAGGTGCAGAACAATGCGGTTTTTGCAATCCAGGTTTCATCATGAATGCCATTGCTTTATTTAGAGAAAATCCTAATCCTTCCGATGAAGAAATTCTTGAATATTTAGCTGGTAATCTCTGCCGTTGTTCTGGTTATGAAGGTCAACTTCGTGGTATTCGTGCCTTTTTAGATTATAAAAATGGTAAAACGGAGGAACAAGCATGACTAATTTAGATAATTTAAAATATGTCAATCAACCTATCATGAAATCTGATGCTATGTCACTTGTTACAGGTAAACCTGTATATCTTGATGACGTTGCACCAAAAGATTGCTTGATTGTAAAAGTTTTACGCAGTCCTCATGCCAATGCTATCATTGAAAATATCAATACAACTATAGCTAGTAAAGTTCCTGGTATCGAAGCTATTTTCACTTATCAAGATGTATCTCAAAAACGCTTCACTATGGCAGGTCAGACTTATCCTGAACCTAGCCCTTATGACCGTTTGATTTTAGATAAACATGTTCGCTATGTTGGTGACCCTGTAGCTATCGTTGCTGGGGAAAATGAACAAGCTGTAGATAAAGCTTTAAAATTAATCAAAGTTCAATATCAAGTTTTAGAACCATTATTAGATTTCCGTAAATCTAAAGATAATAAAATTCTCGTTCATCCTGAAGATACATGGCGTTCTCTTGCTCCTGTCGGTGCAGATAATAAACGCAATCTCTGTGCTTGTGGCTCTGAAGGTGAAGGCGATGTTGATGAAGTATTAAAAAATTGCGATGTTGTAGTTGAAGGAACTTATCATACAAAAGCTTGTCAGCAAGCTATGATGGAACCATTCTGCACATACTGCTATATGGATACTTATAATCGCTTAAATATCATAAGTTCCACACAGATTGTATTCCATGTTCGCCGTATCGTAGCTCACGCTCTTGATATTTCTCAATCAAAAATTCGTGTAACAAAACCTCGTATTGGTGGCGGTTTTGGTGCAAAACAAACTGTAGTAGCTGAAGTTTTCCCTGCTTTTGTAACTTATAAAACAGGAAAACCTTCCAAAATGATTTTCACTCGTACAGAATGTCAAATAGCTTCTACACCTCGCCATGAAATGGAAGTTTCCGTGCGAATTGGTGCTACAAAAGAAGGTAAAATCCAAGCTATAGATGTATATACACTCTCTAATACTGGTGCTTATGGCGAACATGGTCCAACGACTGTTGGCTTATCTGGTCATAAATCCATTCCACTTTATCGTGGTTTAAAAGCATTTAAATTTGCTTATGATGTAGTATATACAAATGTAATGAGTGCTGGTGCTTACCGTGGCTATGGTGCAACTCAAGGTATTTTCGCTGTAGAAAGTGCTGTTAATGAACTTGCTAGCAAATTAAATATTGACCCTGTAAAACTTCGTGAAATGAACCTTGTCAAAGAAGGCGACGTTATGCCAGCTTATTATGGTGAAACTGCTACAAGCTGTACACTTGACCGCTGTGTAGCTCGCTGTAAAGAAATGATTGGCTGGGACGAAAAATATCCTGCTCGCGATATGGGCAATGGCAAAATCCGCAGTGTTGGTATGGCTATGGCAATGCAAGGCTCTGGTATCACATGTGTTGATGTTGGTTCTGCTACATTAAAATTAAATGATGAAGGAATTTACACTTTATCCATCAGTTCTGCTGATATGGGTACAGGCTGTGATACTATCTTAGCTCAAATAGCAGCAGAAGTATTGATGTGTCCATTAGAAAATATCTCTGTAATCGCAGCTGATACAGATGCAACACCTTATGATTCTGGTTCTTATGCATCTAGTACAACTTATGTAACTGGTAAAGCTGTAGAAAAAACTGCTCTTGGCTTAATCTCTAAAATCAAAGCATTTGGTGCTAATATGCTCAAATGTTCTATTGATGATGTTGATTTTGATGGTAAATATGTAATCAATATGCATACAAATGAAAGCGTTTCTTTAAATGATATAGCTGTAAGTTCTATGTGCGGTGCAACTCAATCACTTCAACATACTGAATCAAATTCTATGCCATCATCTCCACCACCATTTATGGCTGGCATGGTAGAAATAGAACTTGATAAAGAAACAGGTCATGTAGAAATTCTTGATTATTGCGCTGTAGTTGACTGTGGTACTCCAATCAATCCAAATCTTGCACGTGTACAAACAGAAGGTGGTATCGTTCAAGGTATCGGCATGGCATTATATGAAGATGTAACTTATAACAAAAAAGGTGTTCTCGCTGAAAATTCCTTTATGCAATATAAAGTGCCATCTCGTCTTGATATGGGTAAACTTCGCGTGGAATTTGCTAACAGCTATGAACAATCTGGTCCATTTGGTGCAAAATCCATCGGTGAAATCGTTATCAATACACCTTCACCAGCATTAGCTCATGCGATTTACAATGCTACTGGCGTTTGGTTTAAAGAACTTCCTATCACTAGCGAAAAAATTGCTATGGCTTTATTAAATAAACTAAAAATAGTCATATATATAAAATTTTTTTGAGATTTAAATAGGTTAGATTATATCTAGCCTATTTTTTCTATATATCCATTAGAAAAATCTTGCAACAATCGCAAAAAATAGGTAAAATATAGTTTATATATTTATAGACGGAAAAATTTTTAGGAGGAAAAGTCGCATGCGATTACTCGAAGAGAGAATACAAAAAGATGGTATCGTTAGAGAAGGAAATGTTTTAAAAGTTGATAGCTTTTTAAATCACCAAATGGATATCAAATTATTCCGTGAAATAGGTAAAGAATTTAAACGATTATTTGCTAATGAAGAAATTACAAAAATACTCACTATTGAAGCTTCTGGTATAGGTATTGCTTGCATTGTTGCTGAAATTTTTTTGATGTACCTGTAGTTTTCGCTAAAAAAAGTAAATCTAAAAATATTGCAGGTGCCGTATATACAAGTAAGGTAGAATCTTTCACTCATAATAAAGTTTATGATGTAATTGTTTCTAAAAAATTCTTAACTAAAGAAGATAAGGTATTATTAATTGATGACTTTTTAGCTAATGGAAATGCTTTAAAAGGTCTTATCGAAATCGTAAAATCCGCTGGTGCTGAACTTATTGGTGCTGGTATCATCATTGAAAAAGGCTTCCAAAAAGGTGGAGCTGATTTACGCGCTCAAGGTGTTCATT
>ENA-OQHF01001632-OQHF01001632.1-human-gut-metagenome-genome-assembly--contig:-NODE-1632-length-12112-cov-2.223363_pt1 | contig 12112 bp, 12 predicted proteins | sample MGYA00242559_ERZ504709 | MGnify/ENA primary metagenome ERZ504709 (study PRJEB26092, sample SAMD00036203) | human gut metagenome | host: Homo sapiens | study: EMG produced TPA metagenomics assembly of... | reverse complement strand
GAATATTTTGCGATAGTTACAGGGCTTGGAACAGATACAAAAAAGGAATTATAGAATGAAAAAATATCTGCTGTTTGATCTGGACGGTACACTGACAGATCCCAAAATTGGAATTACGACCTGCGTGCAGTATGCGCTGCACTCTTTCGGTATTGAGGAACCGGATCTGGACAAGCTGGAGCCTTTTATCGGACCGCCCTTACGGGACAGCTTTATGGAATTCTACGGTTTTACCGCTGAGCAGGCGGAGGAGGCCGTGGCAAAATACAGAGAGCGTTTTCAGAATACGGGTATTTTGAAAATGAAGTTTATGCCGGTATTCCGGAGATGCTGAAGAACCTGCAATCCAAGGGCTATTTTCTGGCACTGGCTTCCAGCAAACCCCAGATCTATGTAGAACGCATACTGGAGCATTTTGATCTGAAAAAATATTTTGCCGTGGTGGTAGGCAGTGAGCTGGACGGCACCAGAGAGACGAAGGATCAGGTGGTGCAGGAGACCCTGCATCAGCTGTTCAAGGAGAATCCCATAGAGCCGGATCAGGTCTACATGATCGGTGACAGAAAGTTCGATGTGGAAGGAGCCAGAGCGTTGGGCGTGGAGAGCGTGGGCGTGACTTATGGCTACGGAAGCAAGGAAGAGTTAAAGGAAGCAAAAGCGGACTACATCGTACAATCCGTGGAAGAACTGGAAAAATTTCTGCTTCGCGGCAGCGAGGAACTGGTGAACAGCAATCCCGACAATAAAAAGAAAAATCCCATGTACCAGAGAATCTGGACCATGGTGTATTCGTTTCTGATGTTTATCCTGGTGCGCAATGCGGTGCAGTATGCGCTGCTGGCACTGTTGTATCAGCTGGCACAGTCTGGTGCTTCCGGTGGACTGGTAGATCTGCTGATCCTGCGGGATGAGACCGGCGCCTATAACGGCTATTCCGGAGATGTCTCCAGTATCATAGCGGCACTGGGCTTCATCGGCGGAGCACTGGCGGTATGGTCCACGGCAAAGCTTCTGATCACGAAGAACAAAGAGGATATGCATTTAAGCCATCTGAAAAAAGAAGGTAAGGCAAAATATGCCCTACTGGTGGCAGTCACCATCGGTGCCGTTATCGGTTTCAACCTCCTGTTTGAACTTCTGGGTGTGACCAACAAATCCGAAGCCTATACCGAAGTTGCAGCCCAGCAATATTCCGCACACTTTATCGTAGGAATCCTTGTATTCGGCTTCATCTCCCCCATAGCAGAGGAGCTTCTGTTCCGCGGAGTTATCTACGGATATCTCCGCAGATTCATGGATATCAAACTCGCCATAGCCCTGTCTGCACTGATCTTCGGTGTGTACCACATGAACTACGTGCAGGGCATCTACGGCTTTCTCATCGGCTGCCTCATGGCTTACGCTTATGAGTATTTCGGAGAATTCAAAATGGCAGTGTTCGTTCATGTGGCATCCAATGTCCTCGCCTACTGCCTCTCCTATACCGCCATCGCCGTCACCGGCTTCGTCAGCTGGCCCGTATGCGTGATTTTCCTGACAGTGGCAGCAGTATCCCTCGGGATGCTCCATAAACAGAAAATATATTTTAGGCAATAAAAAGTACATTTGTCACCATCCAAATACTTGATAAGATATACAAAGATGGACAACGTAACCCAGCAGCCGAAAATCAGGGTAAGGATAAGCAGGCCGTAAGCAGACGTCGGCACTTAGTGACCGTACTTTGGTCACTTACGTGCCGCTACGCTCTGCGACAGAGTGCGAACGTGCCGCGTTCCTTGCCCTGTTCTCGACTGCGGAGATATTATATCTTAAAAGGAGCAACATATGAAATTCAGCATTATCGTAGTATGCCTGAACCCCGGCACCAAACTGAATCAGACCCTTGACAGTATCCTGGCCCAGACCTGCCCAGACTTCGAAGTCATCGTCAAGGTACGGTGGCAGCCGTGACGGATCCATAGAGTCCATGCGCACTGACGGGCGGATCCATCTCTACCAGGAACCGGATCACAGTATCTACGAGGCTATGAACCAGGCGGTCTCTCATGTGACCGGAGATTACATTCTGTTCTTAAACTGCGGTGACCTCTTCTATGACAAGGAAGTTCTGGCACACACCGCACAATTCATGGAACAGCACCCTATGAAACTGCAGGGCATCTATTACGGAGATACCTACAGCGCGAAAACGGACACGAAGATATCATCCCCGCCCCGAATCACCGGCTTTGTCTGCTACCGCAACATTCCCTGCCATCAGTCCTGCTTCTATGCCGCAGACCTGTGCCGACAGAAGCCCTACGAACCAAAATACAAGATCCGCGCAGATTATGAACATTTTCTGTGGTGCTATTACCGGGCGAAGGCTCCCATGCAGTATCTGGGGCTTACCGTATCTTCCTACGAAGGCGGCGGCTACTCCGAGACAAAGGAGAACCTGAAACGCAGTGCCGCAGAGCATAAGGAGATCACGGCAAAATACATGAAACCCGTAGAACTGTTCCGTTACCGCGCTGTGATGGCACTGACCCTGGCACCTCTCCGGACCGCAATGGCAGAAAGCAGACATTTCTCTGCAATCTATCAGGGACTGGCAAGCAAAGTGTATGGTCGGAGACAGGAAAAATAGGGAAAATCCCCAAAGAGTTGTGCTAAAAGCATGGCTTAAAAAAGAAAATTAGAACAATTCACAGACAACAGCCGTGTGAATAACTGAATTGACAAATTATCTGACAATTCAAGGAAAAATCTATATTTACAAATGAGAAAAATAGGTGTATAGTACAGAAAAGGTCGCAATGAGGCGCTCGAAAGAGTCTCATTGCGACCTTTTTTAGTTGCAGGAAAGTGCTGAAAGCACGGTCTTGCAAATGAGGTTATGAATAGTAACAGACAGATGAAAAAGAGAGAAATAGAAACCCGGAAAGGAGAACTATATGTTTGATGTAAAACAGGAGCTGCCCAAGGCACCGTAGTATCGGGAAGAATTTGAGCATGATAACTGCGGTATCGGAGCCTGTGTCAATATTCACGGAGAGAAGAGCCGCGCGACCGTGGAGAATGCACTGAAGATCGTAGAGAATCTGGAGCACAGAGCCGGTAAGGATGCGGAAGGCAAGACCGGTGACGGTGTCGGTATTCTGACCCAGATCCCCCACAAATTTTTTGCAAGAGTCACAAAGGCTCTGGGCATGGATATCGGCGGAGAGAGAGAATACGGTGTCGGCATGTTCTTCTTCCCGCAGGAAGAGCTGCGCCGCAATCAAGCCAAGAAGATGTTCGAGATCATTGTGGAAAAAGAAGGAATGGAATTCCTCGGCTGGCGTGAAGTGCCTACCTTCCCCAATGTGCTGGGACATAAGGCCGTAGAGTGCATGCCCTATATCATGCAGGGATTCGTGAAAAAGCCTGCCGATGTGGAAAAAGGACTGCCCTTTGACCGCAGACTTTATATTGCAAGACGTGTCTTCGAGCAGTCTTCCGATGATACCTATGTAGTTTCTCTTTCCAGCAGAACGATCGTATATAAAGGAATGTTCCTGGTAGGCCAGCTGCGTACCTTCTTCGCAGATTTGCAGAGTGAAGATTACGAATCCGCCATTGCCATGGTACACTCCCGTTTCTCCACCAATACCAATCCCAGCTGGGAACGTGCTCATCCGAACCGTCTGATGGTACACAACGGTGAGATTAACACTATCCGCGGCAATGCCGACAAGATGCTGGCCAGGGAGGAGAACATGGAATCCGAGCATCTGAAAGGCCAGCTGCACAAAGTACTGCCTGCCATCAGCAAGACCGGTTCCGACTCCGCTATGCTGGACAACACGCTGGAATTCCTGGTAATGAGCGGCATGGAACTGCCTCTGGCGGTCATGATCGCTATCCCCGAGCCCTGGGCGAACAACAAGGCCATGTCCCAGACCAAGAGAGATTTCTACCAGTATTACGCTACCATGATGGAGCCCTGGGACGGCCCCGCATCCATCCTGTTCTCCGACGGAGATATCATGGGTGCGGTACTGGACAGAAACGGCCTGCGTCCTTCCCGTTATCTGATCACTGACGATGATACCCTGATCCTGTCTTCCGAGGTAGGTGTCCTTCCTGTTGATCCCACGAAGATCAAGTTAAAGGAAAGACTTCGTCCCGGCAAGATGCTCCTGGTCGATACCGTACAGGGCAGAGTCATTGACGATGAGGAGATCAAGGAAAAAATATGCTTCCAGACAGCCCTATGGTGAATGGCTGGACAACAACCTGACAGAATTGAAGAGTATTCACATCCCGAACCAGCGTGTCCCTGAGTACACCTACGAAGAGCGTCAGCGGATGCAGAAAGCTTTCGGTTATACCTACGATGAGATGAAACAGAGCATTCTGCCTATGGCAAAGAACGGCAGTGAAGCGATTGCCGCCATGGGTGTGGATACGCCGCTTCCCGTCTTAAGCAAGACGAACCACCCGCTGTTTCATTATTTCAAGCAGCTGTTTGCACAGGTAACCAACCCGCCGATCGATGCGATCCGTGAGGAGATCGTGACTTCCACCACCGTATACATCGGTACCGAGGGCAACATTCTGGAGGAGACCCCGAAGAACTGTAATGTTTTAAAGGTCAACAACCCGATCCTGACCAACACGGATCTGTTGAAGATCAAGAACATGAAGGTAGACGGATTCAAAGTAGAAGTCGTACCTATCGTATATTACAAGAACACCAGCTTAGAGCGTGCCATTGACAGACTGTTCGTGGAAGTGGACAGAGCTTACAGAGACGGCGTGAACATCCTGATCCTGTCCGACAGAGGCGTGGATGAGAACCATGTGCCCATTCCTTCCCTGCTGGCCGTATCCGCCCTGAACCAGTATCTGGTACGCACCAAGAAGAGAACCAGAGTCGCACTGATCCTGGAATCCGGCGAACCCAGAGAGGTACACCATTTTGCTACGCTGCTAGGTTACGGTGCCTGCGCCATCAACCCTTATCTGGCACAGGATACCATCAAGGAACTGATCGAGAGCAATATGCTGGATAAGGATTACTATGCAGCAGTGGATGATTACAACAATGCTGTCCTCCACGGCATCGTCAAGATCGCATCCAAGATGGGTATCAGCACCATCCAGTCCTATCAGGGTTCCCAGATCTTCGAGGCTATCGGTATTGCACCGGAAGTGATCAGTAAGTATTTCTCCAACACCGTATGTCGTGTGGGAGGTATTACCTTAAAAGATATTGAGCAGCAGGTAGACGACCTGCACTCTCAGGCATTTGATCCTCTGGGACTGAAAAACGATCTGACCTTAAACAGCCCCGGACATCACAAGATGCGCAGCGGCGGTGACGAGCATCTGTACAATCCCGCTACCATCCATATGTTACAGGAATCCACCAGACGCGGTGATTACCAGATGTTCAAACAGTACACTGCCATGGTAAACGACGAAGATTCCATCAAGAATCTCAGAGGACTGATGGACTTCAATTATCCGAAAAAGGGTGTGCCTATTGAGGAAGTAGAGCCGGTAGAGTCCATTGTGACCAGATTCAAGACCGGTGCCATGTCCTACGGTTCCATTTCCAAAGAAGCCCATGAGACCATGGCCATCGCCATGAACCATCTGCACGGCAAGAGCAATTCCGGTGAAGGCGGTGAGGACCTGGATCGTCTGACCGTCGGACCGGACGGACTGAACCGTTGTTCCGCCATCAAGCAGGTAGCCAGTGGACGTTTTGGTGTTACCAGCCGTTACCTGGTAAGTGCACAGGAGATTCAGATCAAGATGGCACAGGGAGCAAAACCCGGTGAGGGCGGACATCTGCCCGGAGGAAAGGTATATCCCTGGATCGCCAAGACCAGACACTCCACGCCCGGTGTGTCCCTGATCTCTCCGCCCCCTCATCACGACATTTATTCCATTGAGGATCTGGCGCAGCTGATCTATGATCTGAAAAATGCCAACACCCAGGCAAGAATCTCTGTAAAACTGGTATCCGAAGCCGGTGTGGGAACGGTCGCAGCCGGTGTAGCCAAGGCGGGAGCCCAGGTCATCCTGGTATCCGGCTATGACGGCGGTACCGGTGCGGCACCGAGAAACTCCATCCACAATGCCGGACTTCCCTGGGAACTGGGACTGGCAGAGACCCATCAGACCCTGATCATGAACGGCCTGCGTAATAAAGTCCGCATCGAGACCGACGGTAAGCTGATGAGCGGCAGAGACGTAGCCATCGCAGCCATTTTAGGTGCCGAGGAGTTCGGTTTTGCCACCGCACCCCTTGTGACCATGGGCTGTGTCATGATGAGAGTATGTAATCTGGATACCTGCCCGGTAGGCGTGGCTACCCAGAACCCGGAGCTGCGGAAAAACTTCCGCGGTAAGCCGGAATATGTGGAAAACTTTATGAAATTTATCGCACAGGAGCTGCGGGAATACATGGCAGCACTGGGCGTGCGTACCGTAGATGAACTGGTGGGCAGAACTGATCTGCTGAAGAGAAAAGAGCATCTGACCGATCGTCAGGAGGAAGTGGATCTGACCCAGATCTTAAGCAATCCTTACGAGGGCAGCAAGCAGAAGGTGACCTTTGATCCCAGGCAGGTCTATGACTTCCAGTTAGAGAAGACACTGGATGAGAAGGTGCTGTTAAAGCAGTTAGGAAAAGCCATCGACGCAGGACAGAAGCGCAGCATCGAAGTAGACGTCAGCAACACCGATCGTGCTTTCGGTACGATCCTCGGAAGTGAGATCACCAGAAAATTGGGCGATGATGTGGAAGAGGATATCTACCATGTACTGTGCAAGGGTGCCGGCGGACAGTCCTTCGGAGCCTTTATCCCCAAGGGCCTGACTCTGGAACTGGTAGGCGACAGCAATGACTACTTCGGTAAGGGCTTATCCGGCGGTAAGCTGGTGGTATATCCTCCTCAGGGCAGCAAGTTCAAGGCTGAGGAAAATATCATCATCGGTAATGTGGCACTGTACGGTGCAACCTCCGGTAAAGCATTCATTAACGGTGTGGCAGGCGAACGTTTCTGCGTACGTAACTCAGGTGCCATCGCAGTTGTCGAAGGTGTAGGTGATCATGGTTGTGAATACATGACCGGCGGACGTGTGGTAGTCTTAGGACCCACCGGAAAAAACTTTGCAGCCGGTATGAGCGGCGGTATCGCTTATGTACTGGATGAAGGCAACGATCTGTACAAGCGTCTGAATAAGGAAATGGTATCCTCCAGCGAGATCACATCCAAATATGATGTGCTGGAGTTGAAATCCATGATCCAGGAGCATGTGGCACTGACCAATTCCGCCAAGGGTAAGGAAGTGCTGGACAACTTTGGAGAGTATCTGCCCAAGTTCAAGAAGATCATCCCTCATGATTATGAGAGAGTCTTAAAGACCATCGTCCAGATGGAGGAAAAAGGACTGAGCGCAGAGCAGGCACAGATCGAAGCATTCTATGCCAACACCAGAAAGTAGGAGGCCAGTGTGAAAAGTAATCTTGATAGATTGCTTTTCACACGACTAATTTGTGCCGCGGGCGCCACAAATTAGTTTATCGCAGAACTAAATCTGAAATTTAGTTCGCGATTCTTCCGACGCCGATGCGTCTGCAGAATGGAGAGAGTCATGGGAAAACCAACGGGATTTATGGAATATAAAAGGGAAGTCAGCGTGGCTGAGGATCCGAAGAAGAGAATACAGCATTTTAATGAATTCCATGAGCATCTGCCGAAGGAAAAGCAGCGTTTACAGGGTGCCAGATGTATGGAATGCGGTGTGCCGTTCTGTCAGTCGGGCATGATGATCTGCGGTATGGCCAGCGGATGCCCCCTGCACAATCTGGTGCCGGAGTGGAACGACCTGGTATATACCGGCAACTGGCAGCAGGCTTACAACCGCCTGAAGAAGACCAACAATTTCCCCGAGTTCACTTCCAGAGTATGCCCTGCCTTGTGTGAAGCGGCATGTACCTGCGGGTTGAACGGGGATCCGGTCTCCACCAAGGAGAACGAATATGCAATTATTGAAAACGCCTACAGCGAGGGTTATGCGGCAGCCAAGCCCCCTGTGGTGCGTACCGGCAAAAAGGTGGCAGTCATCGGCAGCGGTCCTTCCGGACTGGCAGCGGCGGATCTGCTGAACCAGAGAGGACATCAGGTCACAGTATTTGAGCGCTCCGACCGTGTGGGAGGACTGTTGATGTACGGCATCCCTAACATGAAGCTGGAGAAACAGATCATTGACCGTAAGATAGCCATCATGAAGGAAGAGGGCGTCACCTTTATCACCGGTACGGATATCGGTAAGGACATCAAGGCATCCAAGCTGTTACATGATTTTGACCGTGTCGTACTGGCCTGTGGTGCTTCCAATCCCAGAGACATCAATGCGCCAGGCAGAGATGCCAGGGGAATCTATTTCGCGGTGGATTTTCTGAAAGCCAATACCAAGAGCCTGCTGGATTCGAACTTTGAAGATAAAAAATATGTGGAGACCAAGGGTAAGAACGTGGTCATCATCGGCGGTGGTGATACCGGTAATGACTGTGTGGGAACTTCCATCCGTCACGGTGCCAAGTCTGTAACCCAGATCGAGATGATGCCCAAGGCTCCGGACAAGAGAGCAGAGAACAATCCCTGGCCCGAATGGCCGAAGGTCTGCAAGACCGATTACGGTCAGGAAGAAGCCATTGCAGTCTACGGACATGATCCGAGAATCTATGAATCTACGGTCAAGGAATTTATCAAGGATAAGAACGGTAACCTGAAAGCCGTGAAGATCGTGAAGCTGTCCTGGGAAAAGGATCCGGCTACCGGACGCATGAAGATGCAGGAGATCGCCGGAAGTGAGCAGATCCTGGATGCGGAGATCGTACTGATCGCAGCAGGATTTTTGGGAAGTCAGAAATATATTACGATGCTTTCGGGGTGGAATTAAATGAACGCACCAACGTAAAAACTGCCCCCGGCAAATACCAGACCAGTGTGGAAAATGTATTCGTCACCGGTGATATGCACAGAGGACAGTCCCTGGTGGTGTGGGCGATCCGTGAAGGCAGAGAAGCCGCACATGCTGTGGATGAGAGCCTGATGGGCTACTCTAATCTGGTGATCCAGTAGAGGTATTATTCTCGTAGATGGATCTCAGACCTTTCATAAGAAGATTCTGATCGATATGGATCTTCGTTTCACAATGTGGAATGACGGTCGTTGCGTACCCTCCGGTGGCAACGACCGTTGCTTTTTGCCCTAACTCTGTCTGGATACGGCGGATCAGTCCGTCGATGGCACAGGCGTTGCCCAAGAGCATTCCCCCGGTGATGCATTCCTGCGTATTCGCACCGATGGTGTGGGCGGGCATATGAATGTCCCCTTTCGGGAGCTGGGCGGTCCTGCCTAAAAGTGCCCTGTGGGCGGTTCCAACGCCGGGAAGGATCAGGCCGCCTAAAAAGCGACGGTTCTCATCCAACACGTTAAATGTCGTGGCGGTGCCCAGATCAATGGTGATCAGTGGCAGAGGATAGCGGGAAATGGCTCCGGCGATATCTGCCAGGCGGTCGCAGCCCACCTTTTCCGGAAATTCCGTACAGATCTCATAGCCAAGATCCAGTTCATGGGTAAGAAGCAGAGGCTTCTGCCCCAGAAAAGCTTCCAGAGCAGAGGAAAAAACGGCTGTCACCGAAGGCACAACCGAGGAGATCACAGATCCCTCAAAGGCTTCGGCGGACAGACCGTGTTTGTCTAAAATCATATTCAGTTTTTTTCTATATCCGGCATCAGACAGGGGACGGCGGGACGATATCTTCTCAATAAAGAGCAGCTTATTTCCCTGAAATCCCCGATGCCGATCGTAGTATTTCCGATGTCGATTGTCAGTACCACGGGTATACTCCTGTTATGCTGCAGACTCTGCTTTCTGATATACAGGAATGACTTTTGCCTTGATCAGTGCCAGCCCTACCGCTCCGGTCAGGAACGTGGATGCACACATCTCGAAGACCGCATTCACACCTACAAAAGAGCAGATGAATAAAATCGCGTTTTTACCACCCATCAGTCCCTGCACATAGGAAGTATTGCCGAACAGCAGTACTAAAAGGGACATGAAAAATGCGGTGTTGAAAAATGCGCTGCAAAATCCGGTGATCATGCAGGCGATTCTGTCTCCTACGGCTTTGCGGCTGTAACGGAAGACATATCCCAACAGAAATCCGTCCAGAAGTCTGGGGATGAAACGCTGGATGAAGGCCAGCACAGGGTTGATGCCAAAAAGCATTGCTCCCATGGCGCTGGTGCCTCCCACGCCGATGCATTGCAAAAAGCTGGTCAATCCGAAAACAGCTCCCATGGCGGCTCCGCCTACAGGGCCCAGTGTGATCGCAGCCAGTGCAACGGGGATGACATTGAGGGTGATTGCCAGGGGGCCGATGTTCAGGTACCCGAGCGGGGTATAAGCCATCAGCAAAAGTACCGCAGCAAACAATCCCATCACGTGAGTCGCATTGTCTTACTTTGTTTGTTCATATGAAATTTTCCTCCTTGTTACCATTCTCCCTCTGGGAGATACAATACAAGCTGCCCCGGTGATTCGGGACACTCCTACTGTTTATATCATATCCCGGACAAAAAGAAAAGTGATATTTGCATAAAATATGCACTTATGGTATTTTAGGAGTACAGTTTTGAAGTATTTTTGATAAATCAGGCAAAAGGAGACGACTATGCTGAAGGGAAAGACCGTAGTTCTGGCAATCTCGGGAAGTATTGCTGCATATAAAATGGCCAATGTAGCGCGGATGCTGTTAAAACAGCACTGTGATGTGGAAGTGCTGATGACACAGAATGCCACGCAGTTCATTAACCCCATTACTTTTGAAAGTCTGACGGGACATAAATGTCTGGTGGACACCTTTGACCGCAATTTCCAGTACAGTGTGGAACATGTGGCACTGGCAAAGCGGGCGGATGTGGTTCTGGTGGCACCGGCTTCTGCCAATGTGATCGGCAAGATTGCAAACGGCATCGCAGATGATATGTTGACTACTACGATCATGGCATGTCCCTGCAAGAAGATTGTGTCCCCTGCCATGAATCATAATATGTATCACAACCCCATCGTGCAGGATAATATCGAAAAATTAAAGCATTTCGGCTATGAGATCATCACTCCGGCCACGGGAATGCTGGCCAACGGCGATATCGGTGACGGCAGAATGCCGGAGGAGTCCGTACTGTTCGAAGCCGTGGTGAAGGAGATCGCCTGCGAGAAGGATCTGGCGGGCAAAAAGGTGCTGATCTCCGCAGGTGCCACCAGAGAACCCATTGACCCGGTGCGTTTTATCACGAATCACTCCAGTGGAAAAATGGGTTATGCCCTGGCGAGAGCTGCAATGCACCGCGGCGCAGAAGTGACGGTGGTGGCAGCCCATACGGATGTGGAGCCGCCTTTGTTTGTAAAATGTGGTGCCGGTACAGACGGCAGAAGAGATGTACGATGCAATCGTGTCCAGAGCGCAGGACTATGATTTTGTCATCAAGGCAGCAGCCGTGGCAGACTACACCCCGGCAGTGACAGCAGACAATAAGATTAAGAAAAAAGACGGAGACATGTCGATCCCTCTGGTGCGGACGAAGGATATTTTGAAGGCCCTTGGGGAAACAGAGACCGGACAGATTTGTGTGGATTTTCCATGGAGACGGAAAATGTGCTGGAGAATTCCCGGAAGAAGCTGGAGAGCAAGCACTGTGACATGATCTGTGCCAACAGTTTGAAGAGCGCAGGAGCGGGCTTTGGTACGGACACCAATATTGTGACACTGATCACAAAGAATTCCGAGGAGAGTCTGGAACTGATGAGCAAGGAACAGGTGGCACATAAAATTCTGGATAAGCTGCTTGCAATAGTTCAGCCATAGAACAGCAGAATGAATGCGAGGGGGCTTGCACACAAAGCGTTAATTCTGTAGAAAAATCATTTGCTTCTATGCAAAAAGATGGTATGATAGAAGCAATGACGTATAGCCGCATAGACGGCGGATTGAGAGGACGAAATGGACAAAATTATTTTGACAGGTGACAGACCCACCGGAAGATTACATGTG
>ENA-OQHF01001631-OQHF01001631.1-human-gut-metagenome-genome-assembly--contig:-NODE-1631-length-12113-cov-1.902636_pt1 | contig 12113 bp, 16 predicted proteins | sample MGYA00242559_ERZ504709 | MGnify/ENA primary metagenome ERZ504709 (study PRJEB26092, sample SAMD00036203) | human gut metagenome | host: Homo sapiens | study: EMG produced TPA metagenomics assembly of... | reverse complement strand
ATTTTAATTAATCAGCCTGAACTTTTAAGAATCCTTAACAGTTTTGAAATTCAGGTATTAAACTTTGCAGCAAAATACAAAATCGTGACAAAAGACCTTGCCAAGCAGACAGCAGAGCTCATGATTAAGGACAAGGCATATAATGAAGGATACTTTAACATACTTGCAAGATTTTATGAGCAGACTAAGGAAGAAGAGGTTCTTACATGTATATGTACAATGATTATTAATGGCAATAAGTTGGACCACAGCTATTCCAAGTGGCTTACAGAAGGTGTCAGGGAAGAACTTAGAATTACTAATTTGTATGAATATTATATTTATACAATTAATACTTCTAATTATAAGCCATTGGAGAAGTCAGCATATAAGTATTTTTCTTACGGAACAGATACTTTAATGTATAACAAAGATTATTTCTACGCAAATCTGTTAACTAACATTAGTATGTTAGAGGATGAATATTTAAAATTCCGTGACGGCGTGGAAAAATATGCAACAGAACAATTACTTAAAGGCAACAACAATGACCATTTAAGACTAATTTACTCTAAGTTAATAACAGATGATTTCCTTGTAGGTAATATGCAGCAGGCAATGCCACAGGTTCTTAATACTTACAAGATAACAGTAAAAATGAAAAAATAAAAACAGTTGTTGTACGTCATAAAGAAACAGAAAATATTATTACATCAACTGTGAATAACGGAGTGGCTTACGTAAGATTATATACAAAGAATCCTGTTATTTTATTTATGGATAACAAGGGCAGATTTATTTGGGAGTCTGACTATCAGATAAAACATTTAAAAATCGAAGCTCCAATTACAAAAAAAGGAAGCAGTAATCTTACTAAGCTTGTGGAAACGGAAAAGATTCTTGAACATCCTAATATGTACAAAGGTAAGGTTCAGGAATTAAAGGAAACAGTGGAAATTCCTGAATTATCAAAGCAATATCGTGATTCACTAAAGGAATTTATTGTGGATTATTATTACAAAGGCTACGATTTGGGAGAAATGGATATTTATATTATGCAGTTTAATCTGGCAGAGTTATCCAAAGTTTCCCGAAAGAAGATAATGGAGATTTTAATAGAAAGAAATCTTATGGAAATGGTTTATCCACATATTGCCAAGTATGGTTATGAAAGCATAAAGGTAAGCTTGCTTGAAAAACTTTGTGTGGAATTGGTTAAAGAGCCTGAGTTTGACAAAAACGAAATTCTTATAGAGATGTGTGCCGAATCTTTCAGAAATGGTTGCAGGGATGAGAATGTTCTTAAGTTCTTAGGCAAGTATTATGATTCAGGTTCCCTTGAATTATATCAGATGTTTTTGGCGGTTCAGTCAAGAAATATTAATGATAATACATTGGCTGAAAAGTTGTTGGTACAGCTTATTTTTGAAGGCAGTGTTGATAAGTCTATTTATGAAATATATGAAGAATACATTAAGGGACCAACATCTTCAGTTATAAGAAAGGCATTTTACACATATGTTTCTTATAATTATTTTATTAAAAAAGTTCAATGTCCTGAAAGAGTATGGGAAATAGTCGAACAGGAATTGGAAAACGGATTTGATGTAACATTAATTACAAAAATCGCTTTTGTGGAAGTAATGTCACAGAAAGATAAGCTTACTGAAAATCAAATTAAAATAACAAAGGACTTAATTGATACTTTAGTTAAGAGCAATGTTAATTTTGAATTTTATAAGAAGTTTAATAAATGGTACAAGATTCCGTTTAATCTTTTAGATAAGACAATTATAGATTTTAGAACTAATCCGAAACATAGAGTTGATATTACTTATGAGATTAAAAATCAGGAAGGAAAAACCGGAAAAGTTACAGAAGAAATGGGAAGCATTTATCCGGGAATTTTCTCAAAAGAAGTAATAATGTTCTACGGTGAGGAAATAGATTACAGTATAAAGGAGTATTCTAATGAATATCCGGAAGGTAAGGTTGTTGATAACTATTCAGTGAGAATATCAGAGAAGAATGCTTACAACGACGAAAGCCGTTTTGGAATAATTAACAGTATGATGATTTGCAAGGCTTTAGGCGAGGATGATGCAGCAAGAGATATGATGCAGACTTACGAACTTTGCAAGGAAGCAGGAAGAAAATTATTCAGATTATTGTAATCAGGGCAGACAATATAGGAGGATGAAACTTTGGGAAAAGGAATAATATTGGGAATCGATTTTTCCATAGACTTTACGCAAATGGCTGTGTTGGATGATGAAATTAATCCAAGATCCATTAGTATAGGAACAGAAGATAATTTTTTGATACCGTCTGTTGTATGTTATAACAGCGAATTAAATGAATGGTCAGCAGGTGATGAGGCTGTTAACAAAAGCAGATTAAATAATAGCACTGAATATAGAAAATTGCCGGAGATTTTAAAGCAGAACTATGGGGAAGATTTAACAAAACAGATTATTACAACGTATATGTCATATCTGCTAAAGGTTGCAGTAAATTACAGCAATGGCAAATTAATCAAAAATGTTCTTGTAACTTTAAATGAAGTTACACCGGAAATGATTGAATTAATTACAACCGCTTTTACTAATTTAGGTTACAATGCAAATGATATTAAGATAATAAGTCATTCAGAAAGTTTTGTATATTATGTTTTAAATCAGGGAAAAGATATTTGGATTAATCAGGTTTACTTCCTTAATTTTGACAGAAATGATTTTTCCTGCAGAAAGCTTAATGTTATAAAAGGCAAGCAGGTTCATGTGGCAGATGTTACAGTTGAAGACTTAAATGACAGGATGACATATGATTCGGTAAAGAATAACATGGATATGGCAGATGAAATTGTGGCAGATTATATGGAAGACCAGCTTAAGAAAAATGTTGTATCAGGTGTGTTTTTGTCAGGTGAAGGTTTTTATGCAGAAGGCTGGGCGAAAACTTTACAGACTATATGCAGAAACAGAAGAGTTTTTAAGGGAAATAACTTAATTGTAAAAGGTGCAGCTTACGGGGCAAAAGAGTTCTTTTATATGAAAACCCTTAAGGATTACATTATTTCATGTAAGGGCAGAACAAGAGTAAGAGTTACAATGTCTGTTAAACACAAAGAAAGAGACAGTATGGTAACATTGTCAGATATTGGTGATTATTGGTATCAGGCAAAATCAAAAACAGAATGTATAATGGAAGAACCTACAGAAGCTGTTTTTGAAATTCATAATATTATGAAACATACAACAGAAGAGTTTAGAATTGATTTGACGGAATTTCCAAAAAGACCACCGAAAACAACAAGAATCAGTGTTGATTTTAAATATTTAACAGAAAACAAATTTCAGATTACAATTACGGATTTAGGTTTTGGAGAGTTCTTTAAATCATCGGGAATGTCAGTTACAAAGGAAATAGAGATTGGCTAAAGGAGTAAATGAATATGAATGACATAACATTATGTACAATGCATACGGAAAAGCCTTATTATATTAAAGAAATTAACAAGAATATATATTCTATAGAAGAATTAAGTTATTACTTATTTAATTACCTTTATTTAATTGATGACCAGTTTTTCAGTGAAGGCTTAATTGATTATATTGAAAACGAACTTAAGCAACCTCACATTGCATCAGGTATAAGACAGATTAATGCCAACAAAGGAGCTTTGGGAGAAAAGATTTCTTTTCTTATAAAAAACGCTGGTTACTATACTGAGCGTGAAGCAGAAAAATTAGAAAACCATCTTGTTATGCTTAGTTCAAAAACAGCAGCAGAAAGAATTAAGGCTAAGGCAGATATTTTGATGGAAACAGACAAGTATAATATGGCAATTAATTACTATAATAGTATTTTAAGTAAGTCCATTAATACTGATTTGCCTGAAAGATTTTATGGTGATGTTTATAACAATCTTGGTGTGGCTTACGCAAGATTGTTTGAATACGACCAGGCTGCAACAGCTTTTAGATGTGCTTACAGGCTTAATGCTTCGGCAGAGTCTTTGGAATCAATAATAATGTGCGACCTTATTACCGATAATGAGAAGCGACTAAAAATGGATAAGGACAAATATGGTGTTTCCGACACTGTTATCAACAGAATTAAGACAGAAATAATTAAGCTTAATGCTGAAATTAAAACAGGTTGGAACAAAAAACAGGAAGATCAATATATGCAGCAGTGCAAGAAAGAATATATTGTAGAAATAAACAGTTAAATGTTTTGTGAACATAGTTGACAAACCAATTTAAAATTATTATTATTAGTTCATATATGGAAATGCGTAGAAGAAAAGGAGTAGCAGATAACCTTTTAAAGAGAGAGAGGGACGGTGGAAGCCTCTTAAAGCAGTGTCTGTGAAGGTAGTTTTGGAGCAGAGATGATGAATTAAGTAGTTGTCTACGGTTCGTCCCCGTTACAGGATATGATAAGTGAAAGATAAAGGTGGTACCGCGAGCAATCGCCCTTTATGCGGTACCGGCATTATACATAAGAAAGTCGTGCTGATACTGCAAAGGAGAGCACGACTTTCGTGTTTGTTCACGAAAATCCGGTGCAGACAAAAATGATAATAAATTAAAAAAATAGGATATGGTATGTTAATAACATTCCTATGAAAAAGGTTACGATTGGAGAAGAAAGATGAAAGAGATTGAAAAGAATTACAATCCGGCAGAGATTGAAGACAGATTGTACAGTAAGTGGCAGGAAAAGAAATACTTCCATGCAGAAGTAGACAGAAGTAAGAAACCTTTTACAATTGTTATGCCACCTCCAAATATTACAGGACAGCTTCATATGGGACATGCCCTTGATAATACAATGCAGGATATTCTTACACGTTTTAAGAGAATGCAGGGATATGAAGCTTTATGGCTTCCTGGAACTGACCATGCATCAATTGCTACAGAAGCAAAGATTGTAGAAAAAATGCGTGAGGAAGGCATTACAAAGGAAGACATTGGAAGAGAGAAATTTTTAGACAGAGCATGGCAGTGGAAGGCACAGTACGGTGGACGTATTGTTTCACAGCTTAAGAAAATCGGTTCTTCATGTGACTGGGACAGAGAAAGATTTACAATGGATGAAGGTTGTTCAAAGGCAGTTAAGGAAGTATTTGTAAACTTATACAATAAGGGACAGATTTATCGTGGTGAGAGAATTATTAACTGGTGTCCTCATTGTCTTACATCTATTTCAGATGCAGAGGTTGAATATGAAGATCAGGCAGGAAAGTTCTGGCATTTAAGATATCCTCTTACAGATGGCACCGGATGGGTTGAACTGGCTACAACAAGACCGGAAACATTACTAGGAGATACAGCAGTAGCAGTAAATCCAAATGATGACAGATATAAAGATTTAGTAGGAAAAACACTTACACTTCCTTTAGTTGGAAGAGAGATTCCTATTGTGGCAGATGATTATGTAGGGATTGATTTTGGTACAGGTGTTGTTAAGATTACACCTGCTCATGATCCTAACGATTTTGAAGTTGGACTTCGTCATAATTTACCTGTTATTAATGTATTAACAGATGATGCTAAGATTGTTGATGATTATCCTAAGTATGCAGGTATGGACAGATATGAAGCAAGAAAAGCAATCGTTGAAGATTTGGATAAGGAAGGATACCTTGTTAAGATTGAAGATCATGAACATAATGTAGGTACATGTTACAGATGTCATACTACAATCGAACCTAGAGTATCAAAACAGTGGTTTGTAAAGATGGAAGAAATTGCAAAACCTGCAATTGAAGCTGTTAAAAATGGTGACACTAAGTTTGTACCACCTCATTTTGACAAAACATATTTCCATTGGTTAGAAAACATCCGTGACTGGTGTATTTCACGTCAGTTATGGTGGGGACACAGAATTCCAGCATATTACTGTGTGATGATTGTGGGGAAATGGTTGTTACAAAAGAAGATCATGCAGTATGTCCTAAGTGTGGTAAGGAAATGAGACAGGATCCTGATACACTTGATACATGGTTCTCATCAGCATTATGGCCTTTCTCAACACTTGGATGGCCTGACAACACAGAAGAATTAGATTATTTCTATCCTACAAATGTACTTGTTACAGGATATGACATTATTTTCTTCTGGGTAATCAGAATGATGTTCTCAGGACTTGAACATACAGGAAAAGTTCCTTTTGATACAGTTTTGATACATGGACTTGTTAGAGATTCTCAGGGACGTAAAATGAGTAAGTCTCTTGGAAATGGTATTGATCCATTGGAAGTTATTGACAAATACGGTGCTGACGCATTAAGATTTACACTTATTACAGGTAATGCACCAGGTAATGATATGAGATTCTACTGGGAAAGAGTAGAAGCTTCAAGAAACTTTGCTAACAAAGTTTGGAACGCATCAAGATTTATTCAGATGAATATGCCTGAAGAAGGTATTGATGTGAAGAACAAACCTGAAAATCTTACAGATGCAGATAAGTGGATTTTATCAAAAGTTAACACTTTAGCCAAAGATGTGACAGAAAATCTTGATAAATTTGAGTTGGGTATCGCAGCAGACAAAATTTACGAATTTATTTGGGAAGAATTTTGTGACTGGTATATTGAAATGGTTAAGCCAAGATTGTACAATGATGATGACGATACTAAAAAGGCAGCACTTTGGACACTTAAGAAGGTATTAATCGATGCATTAAAACTTTTACATCCATATATGCCATTTATTACAGAAGAAATTTTCTGCAATTTACAGGATGAAGAAGAAACAATTATGCTTTCAAAATGGCCTGAATTTACAGAAGAATATGATTTCGCCAAAGAAGAAAAAGCAGTTGAAACTATTAAAGAGGCAGTTAGAAATATTAGAAACATCCGTTCAGAAATGAACGTTGCCCCAAGTAAGAAAGCTAAAGTTTTCGTAGTTTCAAGTGAAGAAGAAATTAAGAACATTTTCAAAAATGGTAAAGTCTTCTTTGCAACATTAGGTTATGCAAGCGAAGTTATTATTCAGGATGACAAGTCAGGTATTGGTGATGATGCCGTATCAGTAGTTATTCCAAAGGCTACTATTTATATGCCTTTTGCTGAATTAGTTGATATTTCAAAGGAAATCGAACGTCTTAATAAGGAAGTTGAAAAGCTTAATAAAGAATTAGCAAGAGTTAACGGTATGTTAAGCAACCCTAATTTTGTAAGCAAGGCTCCTGAAAAGAAGATTAACGAAGAAAAGGCTAAACAGGCTAAATATCAGCAGATGATGGATCAGGTAAAGGAACAGTTGGCAAGATTACAGAAGTAGGAGGAAACGACCATGATAAATTTTGAAGAGGAAATCAAGAAGTTTCACCCAAGTCTAGAAATAGAAGAAGCAGAGGATGCCATTTACAACAATAACATTTCTGACATTACAGATGTTATGATTCAGATGGTTGAGGAACTTAAAGGCGACAAATAAAAGGCAAAGGATGGGTGTATAAATGATATGCTACAATTGTGGAAATGTCTTAACTAACAGTGATTATTGCAGTCATTGTGGTATGGACGTAAGCGTATACAAAAGAATAGTAAAATTATCAAATACCTATTACAATGCCGGTCTTACAAAAGCAAAAAACAGGGATTTGTCAGGTGCAGCAGATACTCTTAGAAGAAGTGTAAAACTTAACAAGAGAAACATTGATGCAAGAAATCTGTTAGGTCTTGTTTATTTTGAAATGGGTGAGACTGTTCAGGCATTTTCAGAATGGGTAATGAGTACAAATATTCAGCCGGATAATAACCCGGCTGAGAAATATCTTGTTGCAATACAGCAGGATAAAGGTAAGGTTAGCGAATTAAATCATACAATTAAGAAGTTTAATATTGCTCTTGATTATGCCAAAAGCGGTACAGATGACATGGCAATTATTCAGCTTAAGAAAGTATTGAATCAGAATCCTAACTTTATAAAAGCATACCAGTTGTTGGCACTGTTGTATTTAAAAGGCGGACAGTATGAGCGTGCAAAAAAATTCCATAAAAAATTCTATGAAAATAGATAAATGTAATCCTCTTAGCATAAGATATTTAAGAGAGATTAACGAATATATGGATGAAGAGAAGAAAACTGATCCGGACAAGCGAATGGAAAGGAGAAGAAACCTTCGTGGAGTTATGGTAGACAGAGAATATCTTAGCGGAAATGATGTTATCATTCCTAAGAATAACTTTAAGGAAGCCATAACAGGAGCACAGAGTATTCTTCATATTGTTATTGGTTTGCTTTTAGGTGCGGCATTGGTTTACTTTATTGTAACACCGGCAAGAATGTCACATCTGACAGATCAGGCTAACAATGTAGGCGTTGAATACAATCAGAAGATTGCAATAAAAAATTCAACAATATCTGAATTAGAGAATCAGGTTGATACATTAAAAACAGAACAGAAGAAACTTAAGTCAGACTTGGCACAGTATACAGACACAGGAAATACAGTTGCATCAAACTACAGTAACCTGTTAAAATCAGTAAATTATTATTTAAATGATGACTATAAGAACGCGGCAACAGCTTTAAGTGATGTTGATAGTAAGCTTAAGATGGACTCTGAAGACTTTACAACTGTTTATAAATGGTTAAGCAGTAAATTATCAAAACGTATTTCAGAAGAAGCTTACAATGCAGGAATGACAGCAAGAGATAAGGCAGATTATGACACAGCAATTAAGCAGTTTAAGAAATGTATTGAAGCTGACTCAGGTAATGTAGACGCAATATACTATCTTGCATGGAGTTACAAAACAAAGGCGATTCAAGAATGCCAATAAGTACTTCAAAGAGATATATGATAACTTCCCTAATTCATCACACTATGACACAGCAAAGAGCCAGCTTAACATAGATGACAGTAGCAGTAGTGGAGATAACGGAGACAACGGCGATAACGGAGACAACGGCGATAATGGCGACGGTGGCACATTCAGAATAAGGGATAAAGATTACAATTGATAATACTAGAATCTAGGTTAGATTTTAGAAAAAGATTTACGAAAGAGAAGAGCGAAAGCTCTTCTACTTTCTGCGTTTTAAAGAATAAAGGGGGGATTTATGGGAAGTTTTATATGAAGTAAGAGGCGAGAATCTTTTGATTTATCTGCGGAGGAACTTGATCATCACAATGCGAAAACAATTACAGAGCAGTCAGATTGGTATATTGTTTCAAACCAGATTAAAAACATAATTTTTAATTTTAAGCGAACAATGTTTATGGATAGCTCAGGCATTGGAGTGATAATGGGCAGGTATAAGCTTGTAAAAAAGAGAGGTGGTAGCATTACAGTTACAAATATTAACAATTCAATTGACAGAATTTTTACTATTTCGGGGCTTTACAAAATAGTGAGCAAAACGGAAACACCCAGCTTGGTGAAATGGTAATTGGAGGGACGCATGGAAAATAAAAGTAAGGAAAACAATATGACTTTGGAGTTTGATGCAAAGTCCGAAAACGAAAGTCTGGCAAGAATTGCAGTTGCTTCTTTTTTGACGGAGATTGATCCAACCATTGAAGAAATTAATGATATTAAAACGGCAGTATCAGAAGCAGTAACTAATTCAATTGTTCATGGCTACAATGAGGGACCGGGGAAAATAACTTTAAAGTGCAAGCTTGTATGCAATCAGTACGAAAAGCAGGATACATATACGGTTAGTAGTTTTATTACCATTGAGATAAAAGATTTGGGAGTTGGTATAACAAATATTGAAAAAGCAAGAGAGCCCTTGTTTACCACAAAACCGGAATTCGAAAGATCCGGAATGGGATTTATGTTTATGGAAATGTTTATGAATAAAGTAGATGTGATTTCAGAGCCGGGAAAGGCACAACAGTTATAATGGAGAAAAAACTTAAAAAAGTTATAGAAAAAAAAACAGCATAAAAAGTAGTCAATATAATAGTAAGTTGATGAACCACACTAATTCTAAATCAATTGGGCTAGTTAATTTGAAAGAAAAGTCCGGCCAGAGGGCATAATGGATACGCTAACTTTGATAAACAGGGCTCATCAGGGAGATAAGTTAGCAAGAGATAAAATATTAATTGAAAATACAGGTTTGATATGGAGCATTGTCAGAAGATTTTTAAACAGAGGGCACGAAGGCGAAGATTTGTTTCAAATCGGATGCATTGGAATGCTAAAAGCAATAGACAGATTTGACACAGAATTTGACGTGGCTTTTTCAACCTATGCAGTTCCAATGATAGCAGGAGAAATCCGAAGGTTTATAAGAGATGATGGCATTGTAAAAATCAGCAGAAAAATAAAAGAAAATCAAATGAAAATAATGCACCAAAGAGAAATTTATATAAATGAAAAAAAGCAGGAGCCAACCATAGAAGAGCTTGAAAAGGTCTGTGATTTGACAAAAGAAGAAATAGTAATGGCGATGGATGCCTCAAGAAATGTTGAGTCAATTGACAAAGAAATGTATTCAAAAGACTCAGCACTACACTCTAATGGATTTGGCGGAGGATGACACTAATATAGAAGAAACGGTTTTGAATAAAATTATGGTTCAACAATTAATGGACATGCTGGAAAGTAAGGAGCGAAAAATCATAAATTTGAGGTATTTTAAAAATAAAACTCAAAGTCAGGTAGCAAAAAGAAATGGGAATGACGCAGGTTCAGGTGTCAAGACTGGAAAAGAAAATTTTAAACTCAATGAGAAATGAAAAAAGTACATAAACAAAAAATAGTTGCTATTGTAAAAGGAAAAAGTGCAGTGAAAGTTTAGAAATCAAATGTTCATTGCACTTTTTATTTATTTTAGAATAATTAAAATAAAAAATTGCATAATAAAAGCATAGAAGTTTAAATTTTCTAAAAAATAAAAATTTTTGGAGGTCTAAATGAAAGTATTAAAAATGGTGGCAATAATAGCAGTGATAATAGTGGCAATAGGCATTGGCTTCTACATGTGCAACGACACATATCAAGTGGAAGAAATACAGGAAGCAGTGATGATATAAAAGGTTGATAAGATTATATTTTTAAAAAAGTAATAATCCATATTAAACAATATGGGATAGAAAGGACATAAATGAGTGACACATTATATATAAAAATGGACCAGGCAGTGGAGATTACGAAAAAGCAGGTAACAGTTGGAGATGTTGCAAAACTTCAATGCAAAAACAAAAATATAACAAACAGGCTAAAATCAATGAAATTGTTGGAGGATACAACAAAGGAAAAAAGCGATATATAGTTTCAATAATGAAAATTATCGAAATGGCAGATCAAACATTTCAGAATGTAGATATACAAAATATAGGGGAAACAGAATGTGTTGTTGAATTTAAGACACCCAAAAAGATGACGGACCAATGTCAATAATTAAAACAGCAATAATATGTTTGATTTTGTTTTTCGGAGTGGGATTTTCCATAATGTCATTTAACAACGATGTGTCAATAGATGATATGTTTTCAAAAATAAGCAAGCAATTTACAGGGGACAAAGAGCAGGGCAGAAAAATACTTGAGTATTGTTATTCAATAGGATTGGGTGTGGGAATCATCATCTTTTATAATCATTTTGGACCGAAAAAATTAACTAAGGATCCAACGCCCATTGAGGTTGAAATGAGAAAATACGAAAGAGACATAAACCAGACTTTAATAGATGGGCATAACAGAGATGACGGAAAGGTGGATGTAAAATAGAAGCAGTGGCGAAATATGAAAGGTAGAATTGGAACAAAATGATAGGAAAAATAATTCTTGCAATTACAGGAATCGGGGCAGGTTTCATAATCTCTGCAGGAGTTTTTGCATTAATAACATCAACAGGAATAATAACAAGATTTGCAGACAAAACCCATACTGCAAAAAGTATACAATTATATGAAACAATAGTAATTGCAGGGGGAATACTTTGGAATATATTCTGGATAATGGAATCCCATTTCAAATTCACGGGACAGCCGGCAAAAATATTTCAGGGAATCATGGGACTATGTCAGGGTATATTCGTAGGTTGTCTTGCAGTGGCACTGGCGGAGGCCCTAAACGGAACAGCAATCTTTTGCACGAAGGGGCAAAACTGAAAATGGGGCTAAGTTTCATAGTGTTATCAGTAGCGGTAG
>ENA-OQHF01001630-OQHF01001630.1-human-gut-metagenome-genome-assembly--contig:-NODE-1630-length-12117-cov-3.121768_pt1 | contig 12117 bp, 12 predicted proteins | sample MGYA00242559_ERZ504709 | MGnify/ENA primary metagenome ERZ504709 (study PRJEB26092, sample SAMD00036203) | human gut metagenome | host: Homo sapiens | study: EMG produced TPA metagenomics assembly of... | reverse complement strand
TAAATACGGTGCAGTGACTGATTGACAACTCCAGCGCTTTCCGTATGGAAAACGATATTCCTCTGGTAGTGCCTGAAGTCAACGCAGAAGACGCGCTGAACCGCCCGCGTGGCATCATTGCCAACCCTAACTGTACGACTATCCAGATGGTTGTAGCTCTGAAAGCTATTGAAAACCTGACTCATATCAAACGTGTACACGTATCTACTTACCAGGCTGCCAGTGGTGCCGGTGCAGCAGCTATGGACGAGCTTTACGAACAGTACCGTCAGGTATTGGCCGGAGAACCTGTCACTGTAGAGAAATTCGCTTATCAGCTGGCATTCAACCTGATTCCTCAGATTGACGTGTTCACAGACAACGGTTATACCAAAGAAGAAATGAAGATGTACAATGAAACACGTAAAATCATGCACTCAGATGTACAGGTTAGTGCAACTTGTGTACGTGTTCCTGCACTTCGTTCACACTCAGAAAGCATCTGGATTGAAACAGAACGTCCGGTATCTGTAGAAGAAGCCCGCGAAGCACTTGCCAACGGCGAAGGTCTGGTACTGATGGACAACCCGGAAAAGAAAGAATATCCGATGCCGTTGTTCCTGGCTGGAAAAGACCCTGTATATGTAGGTCGTATCCGTAAAGACCTGGCTAACGAAAACGGTCTGACTTTCTGGATTGTAGGCGACCAGATTAAGAAAGGTGCCGCTCTGAATGCCGTTCAGATTGCTGAATACCTGATTAAAGTGAAGAATATCGGATAAATAGTTTATCGGTATTGATATAAAGAAAGGCATTGCCTGTGAGTCTTAAGCTCCAAGCAATGCTTTTTTATTTTTTTCCTGCCTCAACTTCTAAATCAGCTTTCTCATCAGTCGTCTTCCTCCATCGTAAAACGTCCTTGTGAATAGTGTATGAAGCAAAAAGGGTTTCTATGTTTCCCTGCCGGGAAACGTACAGTTTCTTGCTGGGAAACATAGGTTTTCGCTACGGAAAACATACGGTTCAGAGAAGGGAAACGTAAAAATGAAGTAAAATTCAGCCCTTAATACCAACTGGCTATGCAAAAAAGTTCTTACCATGCTTACCTTACAAGAAGAACAGCCCCTTAGAATACATTTATGGTCATCAGAATTTCCCATTGCCTATAACACTGAGAAATCCTGATGACCAATAATATTAGATACAGACTTAAAGCCGTCTCACAATTCTACCATTTCAAACGCTTCACGTTACCGTCTTTCAATACCACTTCAAACTGCTTTCTACTTTTGTCAAAGCAAATCTTGCTAACCGGATTCCAAACATCATCATCTTTTGAGCCACTTTTACTCCATAACTGTAGCGTAATATAGACTTTCTCTCCCTCACATCTGTCACTTGCGTCAATCACCACACTGTTCCGACTATCCGGATGCAGCCCTTCCGCATGGACAAACTCCATCTGCTTCCAACCTTCCCAAGTCGTCATACCCAAACGATAAACACCGTTATCAATTACATAAGTCTCCTTTCCATCCAATCGAATAACACTTTCACGGATTTTTCCCTGTTTTTCCGGTAAAGCATAATGTCCCATCCTCACTTCTACTGGAGAAGGAGACGACACTTTGTCAATCCTTAAAATTCCATCGGGAAGAGGAAGTTCTGCCAACTGGAAATAAACAGCCTCATCACTCTCCAGCCAAGCCTCCCGACAATAGAAACCGTCCTCATATTTCTTAAAACTATAATTACGGAGAGGCTCCCACTTTCCCTCTTTATTCTTCACCACGTAACTCATCGCCACTTCTCCGTTCTTTCCATCTGCTTGCCACGGGAATTCGCTGTTATAAGACAAGCGGTTATAGTTTTCTACACAATGGTAATTCGATGAACTATGAGAAGTCGTGCTACGAAGTTCTGATGCACCAATATTCGGATAATCAGTGACCAATATATGAGCATCCTCCGCATATTTGCAATATACCCTATCTTTCTCAAAATCCGTCCAAGCACCTTCATTTTCCACTGCATTCCAAAAAAGGATTATTAGCAGGAAGGTAAAGTGCCAAAAAACAGTTTTTCCCATCCAGAACACACTTCCACGGCAACTATAGCCTTGTATAGCCGGCTCAAAAGCCCCATAGAAACCCAGTGTAGGTATACGATCCTCCAAAAAATCAGGATGCTGCAAAAATTGCAGAATCGTGGAGGATGCAATACGTCTCATCCAGCCGTAATTGATATCAGGATCTTCCAACAAACCCGTCAAAGCAAGTGGAACAGACGCCCCCATCCGATAAGTAATGCTTCTCCCCCACATAATCATCTTCCCGTCCCTTGCAAACATGTAAGGATAGTTTTCAGGAATTTCACGGAAATGCTCCATAAACTGCCGGGCATAATCAGGATAATATTTTTTTCCGAACTTTTCAGACCACAAAGAACCATACATTTGAAAAGCCCACATACTATAATAATCAAACAACGGATTATCGTGATACCACCCGTCACCACGATAAGCAGCCAACAATATCTGCAACAGTTCTTCCAAATAAGCCTTGTCCGTATGATACCCCTGGCTCAGAAAAAAGCTCATAATATTGACATTAAAAAAACGCCAGTTACACTCATACGTGCCGCCTTCACCATAACTCAGCATACGCACAGCCAGACTATCTTTCACCTCCTGAGACAAGGGATTCCAGAATATCTCCGGAGCCATCATAAACGACAAAGCTAGTCCACCCAATTCCACAAGCCGCTGTCCACCATTCTTTTTAGGAGGATTCATCGGTACATAGACAGGAGTGCCGGGCTGAAGCATCAATTCCAACTGTCGGCGATAATAATCCCCCAACAGTATTCCGTTCACCCTCAATTCCGGATCTTCCTTCAATAAAGGCCCCGCAAGAAACATCGTCCGGCATAAAGCCTCAAGACGGGCCACAGGTTCTTGAGAAGGCGTCCGAGGATAACTTTTTCCCGGCTGTTTTGGAAAATCCAAAGGATCTTCCGGTGACTTCACATAACTGAATGCCCCTTCCAACAAATAAAGAGCGGCCTCTTTCCAATGCTCCCGTGTCATACCCGTATAAGGACTCAAGCTCATATTCTTATTTTTCAATCACAAAAACCGTCTCTGAAGTTTCGGTTGCACCAAGGCCAAAACATGATAAGCTCATCAGAGCAATTCCTATTATAAAAACATGTATTCTCATTTGATTAAATTTCAGATTACTTTCTTGATTTTATTTTTCTTCTTTCTCACAAGAATCTTTCCGAAAAGTAAAGGTAATATAAAAAATTTCTCCGACTCTATATTCCATTAAAAACAGAAAAATCAGAGAGTCATTTAAAATTTAGGATAGCCCTTCCGATTGTTGTTTTTATGGAATCTGTTTAGAATGAAAAAGTCGAAGTTCCCCTTCCATCCTGAGAAAAAAGAGAAACTTCAACTTTTTTATTTCACGGTCTTATCGAAATATTATAGTCATTATCAATATCCCGTATTCTGCTCAATCTTCGCATCCTTATTCAACTGAATTACACTCAATGGAATAGGAAGCAATACATTAAAATCTTTAAATCCCGTAATAACTTTTGACTCTGGAGCAGCAGGAACCACATCTCCATTTTTAGCTATACGTTCTTTCAAGGTATTTGTACGAACCAAAGTCATACGTCTATTCTCTTCACCAATCAATTCACGAGCACGTTCATCCAGAATAAAGTCAATATCAATTTGGTTTTCAGAAACTTTACCAGCATTAGGATTGCCTGAACTTGCACGATATTCCTTGAATGCACGATCACGCAATTTATTAATATCATCCGCAGCACCAGTTAAATTTCCTTGACGGAAACGTGCTTCTGCTCGTAACAAATAAGTCTCTCCCAAGCGCATTACAGGCCAATCTTTTACTCCTGCATAACCAAAATCATCCGTTTCATCATAACAGCCCCATTTAGTTGTATGCGGGAAGTAAACATTTAAAGAGTCACTTGGACCAGGAATAACTTGATCACCTGTACGAACAACCTTAGTTGATACTATATCAGGATTACTAATTTTCTGACCATCAACTTCTATTTCTTTCGGGATACTATAACCATTCGCATCTAAATACAAAGTTTCTTCATAACCCGGCCTATTATACCATAACACGCGACGATATTAAGTTAGAGTTACGAATATCTCCTTTTTCATATAACCCATACTTCATGAAGTTACTTAAACGCAAACGGCCATTTCCACGACCACCAATAGAATCGGCATTCTGCATTCCTGCATACTTATGGAAAGCAGGAGTCCAAACACGACGATGCTGTGGGTTATCAATTGTACCTCCAGTTACATTTCTATTATATTCCATTTCAAAAGTCCAAATTGCTTCTGTATTGCCTTCTGAACGGCGTTGATTATGCCAACGGAACATATCATGATAATAATCTCCTGCCTCACTTAAATACTTACCATATCGTGCTTCGATCAAGCGATAGGATGCATTAGCAATAATTGGGTCCAACGATTTTTCCGCTTTTTCAAAGAAAGAAGCATCTCTCATACCCATACGCAAATAGGCCTCTCCAGCTAACTGACGAGCGAAATCTTTATTAGCACGACTTTCTGTCACAGCTTTACCCATATCAGGTAAATTAGTCATCGCATACTGCAAATCACTATCTATTAACTCATCTACTTTAGCAACTTTTTCACGCGTATAATCAGTCTTTGGTATATTTGTTGTTTCTGTAACCAAAGGCACGTCTCCCCAAAGAGTCACTAATGTATTATAAGCATATGCCCGGAAAAACTTTGCTTCTGCAATCTTTGCCTTATCACCGTTTTCCCCCAGCATCTCAATTATTTGATTTGCTTCATTAATAAATTCATAACATTTCTCCCACAACCATGACACTCCTGCATTTTCATCTGTTAATTGTGCATATTGATAAAATGGCGTTTCTACTCCTTCCACATCACCAGCAGACGCAACATCGGTACCAATTTGAAAACAACTCAAAAAGCCTTGACGTCCAGAATATCCCCACAAGCTAGCATACGTATAATATAATCCTACCAAACGATTATCTACACTAGCTCCTTCAGGAGAATATTTTGAATACATTTCTTCATCCAAAAAACTGTCACTACAAGACATTGTTCCCATCGACAAAACTGACACTGCCAGCGTGCCGAATAATATATTTTTCAATTTCATATTTATTAAGATTAGAAGGTTACATTAATACCAAATACGTAACTCTTTGTCATTGGATAGTTACTAGAATCATAAACAGTCTCACCACGAGTTGCATCCCATGAGCTACTACCACGAGCTATCTGACGAGACTCTGGATCCCAACCAATCCATTTTGTAAAAGTAAACAGATTTCTTCCGCTAGCATACACAGTCAATCCTCCAATTCCCATTTTTTTAATGAGCTGTGCGGGGAAGTTATAACTTAATGTTACATCCTTTATACGTGTATAATTAGCTTTGCAAGGGAAACCATAACCATGAGGATTTGAGTTCTTGCTTAAAGAACGCCATTCATTACTTTTATTTTCAGGTGTCCAATAACCAATCTCAGTTGCAGTATTTCGACGTCCCATTTCATCGCCAGCCATACCAATCAACGTATTATTTTTCATGACTCCCTGAACTGTTTGTATGAATACACTTAAAGTTAAATCCTTCCATGTAAATGTATTAGTCAATCCACCAATCCATTTTGGAGTAGTCTGTCCTAAGACTGAACGGTCATCATCGGTAATCTTACCATCTTTATTTAAATCCAACAGCTTCAAATCTCCAGCTTTAGCCACCGGATCCCACTTCAGGTGTTCTCCTGCAGCAATTTCCTCTTCTTGCCAGATACCAACTTTAGTAAAATCATAAATTACTCCAATAGGTTGTCCAATAAACCAACGGTTAGCGATATCATCTTTTCCGTCACCATACAAATCCTTGATTTCATTCTTATTCCAAGAAAATACTAAATTAGTACTCCAAGTAAAATCTTTTGTAACAATATTACGAGAATTCAATGTCAGCTCAATACCTTTGTTAGCTGTTTCACCCATATTGGCATATACCTTATTAAATCCACTAACCGTAGGGAGGTTACGCTGCATCAACAAATCGGTAGTCCGAGAAAAATAAACATCCAAATTACCAGTCAAGCGATTATTCCAAAGTCCAAAATCCAATCCGACATTAAATGTCTTAGTTGTTTCCCAACTCAAATCTGCGTTTCCCATAAATTCATCAGGATATAATGCAAGATTAGCACTACCTCCCATAGCCAGCATATTATTTACCATCTTCATACGTGAATAATACACGCCAATAGCTTCATTTCCTGATTTACCATACGAAAGACGAAGTTTCAAATTGTTTAACCAATTTTGTGCAGGCTGCATAAACTCTTCGTTTGTTACATTCCATCCCAAAGCCACTGACGGAAATACTCCATATTTATTATTATCTCCAAAAACAGAAGATCCATCACGACGAACTGTGGCTGTAAACAAATAACGACTATCGTAAGAATAATTCAAACGCCCCATCTGAGAAACAGTTGTATACAACTCCGTATAAGAAGCAACCGTAGGAGTTGAAGCACTGCCTATATTATGCCATGTTTGATCATCACTAGGGAAATTCGTTGCTTTAGCCTGAGCCCACTGATACTTTTTACGAGAAGCTGCATACAATCCTGTCAAATCAAAATGATGCTTATTAAAATCACGTGCATATGTCACGATATTTTCAATCGTATAACTTTGAGTTTCTTCATTCTTAATTTCAGCAGAACCAGTATTATTATTTACAGACTTTCCCTCATAATTATTATACCGTTTAGGCATATACGCAAACCCAGCATTCAATTTATACTTCAATCCTTTAAGAGGAGCCCACAGTTTCTCAAAATCTAAATCAGCATATCCATTCAAGTTAATATTCCACTGACGACGTTCTGGAGAAGTTGTAGTCCACATCAACGGGTTTGTAAATAAACTTTCAGAATACATCGGATAAATGCAATATGAGCCATCATCCTCATATACTTTTCCATAAGGGCTCATAGCTTCTGCCATCAACAAGCTGGCACGTCCTCCATCCCGATTATGAGATACAATATAAGAATTAGTTCCTACCTTCAAATAATTAGTAACATTTACATCTATATTTGTACGGATAGAATATCGCTTATAATTAAACCCTTTGATAATACCTTTCTGACTCATATAGTCAGCAGAGATATAATATTGCACATTTTCAGCTCCACCACCTACGCTAATGTTATGATCCTGAATAATACCTGTCTGAGATACGGCATCAATCCAATCTGTCTCATATCCATTCTCATAGTTCTCCACTTCATTCTGATTTTTTACAAAACCATTGAACAGGGTTTCTCCTGGATTTTGTGCAACATAGTCTTTATATCTCTGTAAAATCTGAGCGCCATCACCGAATTTCAACTTATGTGAAAAATCTTCAAAACCGACATAACCACTATAACGAATATTAGGCTTGCCAGATTTACCACGTTTAGTTGTTATCAAAATAACACCATTTGCTCCGTTTGTACCATAAATAGCTGTAGCTGAAGCATCTTTCAGAATTTCCATTGATTCAATATCATTCGGATTAATATCATTCAATGTTCCACCTGACTTACTAATAGGCACACCATCTACCACAATATAAGGACCTGAATTGGCATTAATGGAGTTTTGCCCACGAACCAATGCATCCGGAGCATCACCAGGAATAGAAGATGTCTGTGTAATAGTTACGCCTGCGGTAGCTCCTTGAATAGCCTGCAACACATTTGTAACCGGCAATTTAGATAAACGATCTTTAGGTACAGAAGTTACAGAACCTGTTACATCCGACTTTTTCTGGACACCGTATCCTACCACAACCACTTCATCCAAAGTTTCAGTATATATCTGGAATAACGGCATAAAAGGCATAAAAATGCGCTGAATGGCTTAGTATAAAAGCATTTATGAAGCCAACCGGTGCCAAAGGAAAAAATGAGGTAACGCAAAGGAAAGCGGAATATTGAAGAAGAACGGTCTCCAAATCATTACCCGCTGAAACGTGATTTTTAACATATGGCACTGAAAGTTTCTCCGTATGGCTTCGATTGGCTTACATGGTCTAACTCGTTGAGTAGTAACTTTGCAAACAAAAAACGAGCATGGCAAGAAGTACATTCAAAGTGCTGTTCTACGTGAACGGCAGCAAGGAGAAAAACGGCATTGTCCCCATCATGGGACGGGTAACAATCAACGGGACTGTGGCGCAGTTCAGTTGCAAACAGAGCATCCCGAAAACGCTTTGGGACGTGAAAGGGAACAAGGCGAAAGGCAAGAGTGCGGAAGCACGAAATATCAACCTTGCCCTTGACAACATCAAGGCGCAAATCATCAAGCATTATCAAAAGTTATCCGACCGTGAAGCGTTCGTGACAGCGGAGATGGTGCGCAACGCCTATCAGGGTATCGGCAGCGAATATGAAACGCTTGTCAGGGCATTTGACAAGGACTGCGCCAACTTCCTCAAACGTGTGGGCAAGGACCGTACTATCGGCACATATAAAGTGATGGTGCGTTCGAGGAACTATGTGGCGGCTTTCATCAAGTCGTTCTACAAGCGTACCGATATGTCTATGCTGGAACTCACGCCCGACTTCATCAAGGAGTTTGCGGCATGATCTCACGAATGAAAGGGGTCTGAAGAACGCCACGATATGGCTTCATTGCATGTGGCTGAAAGGAGTAGTGATGCGTGCGCACTACAATGGACTGATACCGAGAAATCCGTTTGCGCAATTCCACATCAGCCCGAATGTGAAAGAGCGTGAGTATCTGACGGAGGACGAGATAAAGGCCATCATGAAGCACGAGTTTGAAAGTCCCACCCTCACGCTGGTACGCGACCTTTTCATCTTCGCCTGCTTTACTGCATTGAGCTTCGTGGATATGAAAGAACTTACCACAGACAATATCGTAGAGATAAACGGTGAGAAATGGATTATAGGCAAGCGGCATAAAACCGATGTTCCGTTCCAAGTGAAACTGCTTGATATACCTTTGCAGATAATCGAACGGTACAAGAACCGTTCGGAGGACAAATCCGTATTCGGGAAAATCAATTACTGGACGATGTGCAAGCAACTGAAAAAGGTCATACAGGAATGTGGCATAGAGAAGCAAATCTCCTATCATTGTGGACGACACACCTTCGGAACATTGGCACTGACAAAGGGAATGCCCATCGAGAGCGTAAGCCGTGTATTGGGACACACGAACATCGTCACGACCCAAATCTACGCAAAGATAACCACGCAGAAACTTGACAACGACCTGACCATGTTCGGTGACAAACTGAGCAAGACGTTTAACGGCATTACAATGTCATGAATATGGAAAGAGACATTATAACAATGAGTGAATCTGGCAATATCATCATGCCGGAGAATATCGCCGACATTTGGATGAGCGAGCTGGAATTGGTGGAGTTGTTCGGGGTAATTATCCCGACACTACGTGCCGCCATCAAAGCCATATATAAAAGAACGTACTGCAAGGAATATGAGGTGCAGAAGCATATCCGGCTGGAGAACGGTTATAATGCTGATGTGTTCAGTTTCCCGATGATAGTCGCGCTTGCTTTCCGTATCGACAGCTTCAGAGCGGAACAGGTGCGCAATACCATACTTAAAAGGCTATACTTGCGAAAAGAGAAAACAAGTGTCTTCTTTTCGCTGGTTAGCAACGGAACAAAAGTGCCTAATTATCAAGCATAAGGTATATGAATATGACGACATGGAGTAGTGAGACCTATGCGTATTCCCATTGCTAACAATGTATTTGTTCGAGTACATGAATAGGCGTATTTGCCATTTCGTACGTATGACCACGACAAGCCCGAAGAAGCGTCCATTAAAAGTTTGCTTCTTCGGGCTTGTTTTTGTTTGTTCCTTACCTGTTTCCAACGCAATTCACAGCAAGTTTTTTCCTTCCGTGTAAATTTTTGCGCCGTTCTGCTGCGATTTGCTTATCAGGCTTTCGTATGACTTGCCGTAGCTTTGCACACGGTTAATTATTAACGATTTAAGCAAAATATAAATGGCAAAGATAAAGAATGAGAAGGAGGAGTTTATCCGGGTAGGTACGACTCTCTACAAGTTAGTGAACCAGCCCCGTCTGAACGGCGGCTATGTGAAAAAGCGTATCGTGTGGAACAACGAGACGCTTCGGCAGGATTACGGCAAGGACTATCTCGCCATCGTGCCGAAGTATGACGGTTTCTGCACCGTGCCCGACCACGTGGACTACCGTCCCGTGGTGGATGGAACAACTTGAATCCCTATAACATCATTCTCTTTTGGTTGAATTGTTGAATAGGTATATAACCATGCTGAAAACAAACAACATACATCCTCAACAAATGCTCAACAATCGAAAAGAAATGTTGAGAGAGATACGACATCCGTTTGTTGGATTCTCTATTTGTGAGTGGTTTGTTGAGAATATGTTGAGGGTATAAAACATTAACATACAGAACAATACATACATCATTCATCAAATCAACGTTTTTACATCCATCATCAAATCCGTAGAAATAATATATCATGAACATCCAAGAAGCAAAACAAATCAGAATCGCAGACTATCTGCAAAGTCTGGGCTACACGCCCGTCAAGCAACAAGGCAACAGCCTTTGGTACAAATCCCCGTTCCGTCAGGAGACGGAAGCCTCGTTCAAGGTGAACACCGACCGCAATCTATGGTTCGATTACGGGCTGGGCAAGGGCGGCAACATCATCGCGCTGGCAGCGGAACTATATGCGTCCGACTATGTGCCTTATCTGCTTGGCAAGATAGCGGAGCGAACACCGCACATCCGTCCAGTATCTTTCTCTTTTCGCCAGCAGTCATCCGAACCGAGTTTCCAACAGTTGGAGGTGGGAGAACTTACACATCCGGCATTACTCCATTACTTGCAGGAAAGGGGCATAAACACCGATTTGGCAAGGTCGCAATGTAAGGAGCTGCACTTCATCCATAACGGCAAACCCTATTTCGCCATCGGCTTCCCGAATGTGGCAGGAGGGTATGAGGTGCGCAACCGTTTCTTCAAGGGCTGCATCGCACCGAAGGACATCAGCCATATCCGTCAGCAGGGAGAGCCGAGAGAGAAATGCCTTGTGTTCGAGGGCATGATGGACTACCTTTCCTTCCTCGACGTTGCGGATGAGGAACTGCCCGACCATGCCGAACATTGACGGGCAGGATTACATCATCCTCAATTCGGTTGCCAATGTCTCCAAAGCCATAGATGTGCTGCACGGGTACGGGCGTATCCACTGCCTGCTTGACAATGACGAGGCGGGAAGAAATGCGTACTTGGAATTGGCAAGGGAGTTCAGCGGACGTATCCGGGACTTCTCCGACAACTACAACGGACACAAAGACCTGAACGATTACCTGTGCGGAATCCGCCGGAATTTAACCGTTAATCCACCGCCAAGAACTATGCTAAAACCCAAGAAGAAGGGGCAGGGATTATGATTTCCCGAATGGGAAAAACGGGAGTTGCTCTAAACTCATTCCTTAAGGATTTGGAGGTAGCAAGTTTGTGTTTCGGGTGTACCGAAACCGCTTGCCATCCACCATCCATGTTGAAGGAGGTGGCATCCCGTTGGTCTATACAGTATAATCACTAACGTAATGGAATAAATGAAATATGGAACAAAATAGAGAACACAAAGAACGCAACAAGGGAGGTCGTCCCAAGAAGGAAGCGACCGAGAAACTGAAATACCGTGTCACGGTGAAGATGGCAACAGCCGATTACTTTCGTCTGCTGACACGGGCGTATGAGGTAGGTATATCGCCGAGCGAGTACATGAGAGAATGTTTCCGCAACGGTTATGTCAAGGGTCGGCTGTCGGAAGAACATGCCGGATTCATCCGCCAGCTCTGCGGCATGGCTAACAATCTCAACCAGCTTGCGCGTAAGGCAAACGCCGGAGGCTTCCACGATGAACGGTGGGACTGCAAGGTGGCAGTGGCAAGGATTCATGAACTTATAACCAAGATAGGGA
>ENA-OQHF01001628-OQHF01001628.1-human-gut-metagenome-genome-assembly--contig:-NODE-1628-length-12120-cov-2.915701_pt1 | contig 12120 bp, 4 predicted proteins | sample MGYA00242559_ERZ504709 | MGnify/ENA primary metagenome ERZ504709 (study PRJEB26092, sample SAMD00036203) | human gut metagenome | host: Homo sapiens | study: EMG produced TPA metagenomics assembly of... | reverse complement strand
TTTGACAGCAATTACAAAGTTGTAATTGCAACAAGCGAAACAGAAGCTAGACAGCAACAGCTGTAACAGCAAGCACAAAGATTACAGAAGCTATGCTTGATGGTAATCACAAGGTTTACGTTGTTTACACAAATGCAGGTAGCAATACACAATCTGTAGTTTCAGTTGCTACACTTGGTGCAAAGAAGATTAAGAGTGCAACAATTAGCGGTGGAAAGACAGCTTATACATATGGCGATAAGCTTAAGACAGATGACCTTGAGTTGAATGTTACATATGATGATAACTCAACAGGCAAAATCTCATATGCTGATTTGGCAGCAGCCGGTATTACAGTTAAAATCGGTGAAACAGTAGTTAATGCTGACACTGTTATCACACTTGATATGAAAGATAAGACAGTTGACTTTATCTATGACGGTAAAACACTTACTTCATCAGCTAAGATTACTGTAGCTGCAAAGACAGTTTACTACACAGTATCAGACGCAACAATTACAAAGGTATATGATGGCGGATTAACTATTCCTGCAGATCAAACACTACCTACAATTTCAATTAAGGATTTAGCTACAGCATTTGTAGGTGCTGACTCATACACAGTTACAGGTACATTTGCATATACAGATAAAAATGTAGGCACAGATAAGAAGATTAAACTAACAACTACACTACCGGAAACAAACGGTAAGTACACATTTGCACCGGATACAGATAAGATTAATGCTGACGGTACACTTAAGACAGCTGCAACAATTACAGCAAAGGCTCTTACAGTTAATGCTGATGCTATAAAAGTTCCTGCAGTTAAGGCTAACCCTAATGCTACAGCTGATGTAACTGCTGATAGCTCATTGGTACTAACTGAGGATAATTCATCTATAGTTGAAGGAGATAACGTAACACTTCCATTTACATATAAATATGCAGCTAATGATGTAAAGACACCGGGTACTCCTGATGTAGAAGTTACAGAAAAGGCTCTTACAGGTACAGATGCAGCTAACTATTCATTCACTCCTGCAACAGTAAATGTTAAGGGTAGCGTAACTCAAGAAGCTTTCTCAGATATAGAAATTTCAGGTCCTACAAAGGTAACATACACATATCCTGAGTTGACACCTGACTTGAGTGACTTGGTAGTTAATGCAGTATATGGTACAGGTACTTCGGCAATAAAGGCTCATGTTACAAACTACAAGCTATTGGATAAAGACGGTAACGAATTTGATAAGACTGCAAAGCTTCCTTATGGAGATACAGTAATAACAGTATCATACACAGAAGGCGTAGCAACAAAGACTAAGACAATTACTCTAACAGCAAAGAAAAAACCAATCAAACTTTCAGACATCACATTTGAGGCATCAAAAGCATATGGTGATAATAATGTAAATGCATCAGCAACATTACCAACAGATGCTATTATAGCAACTGATGCTGATAAGGTTAAGCTAACATTTAAAGCTGAATTTGCTACACCTGAACAAGTTGGTGACGCTCAAAAGGTAATATTCTCAGACTTTAAGTTCGCTAAGGTTGGAGAAGGTACAGAAGATGTATCAGGCAACTATGTATTGGTTAATGATGAAGGTAAAGAAATAGCTGCTGATAAGACAGTTGAAGGAACAGGTAAGATTACTCAAGGTACACAAGTGGCTCCTGCAGCTCCAACAGTAAGTGTTGACCAAAAGACAAACAACATTGTTGTAGCAGGTCCTTTGGGTGATAATATTGAATACTCAATTAACGGAACAGATTGGCAGACAGGAACAACATTTACAGGTCTTGAAAATGGTAAGGCATATACTGTTTCTGCAAGATATAAGGCTACAGAAACACTTGCAGCATCTCCTGCATCAACAGCAGACGCTACAACATATAAGAACCACCTTGTAGTTTACAAAGTAAATACTTCAACAAGTCCACTTGCTGAAATCTATACAAACGAGACATCAGCAACAAGTGATAACGATATTAATACAAAGATTCTTACAGCTAAGCCAAGCAAGTTCAAGGCATACTTCACAGATCTTGCAGGTAAGACAGCTATTACATATCCATTCACACTTTCAACAGAAACTACACTTTATATGTCTCAAACAGCCGGCGGCGGTGGCGGCGGCGGCGGACGCAGCGTATCAATTAAACTTGATAAGGATACTGTTTCCGGTGTTGTAGGTGATAAGATTAAAGTTACAGCTACTGTAACAGGCTCAACAGCTAAACCAACATGGACATCATCAAATGAAGATGTAGCAACTGTTGACGAAAACGGTAACATCACATTTGTTGGTAAGGGTACAGCAACTGTTAAGGTTAAGGTCAACGGCGTAGTTAAGAATATTCCTGTAACTGTTAAAGAAGCTACAGCAACACCAACACCTGTACCAACAGTTAAGCCGACAGAAGCACCTGTAATCAACACAGAATATACAAAGCCATACGCTTCAGGTTATGATGACGGTTCATTCCTACCAAATAACAACATCACAAGAGGCGAACTTGCAGCTATGATTGCAAGACTAAGCTATGGTGACGATCTACCTGAAGGTATGTATCAAGCATCATTCCCTGACGTTGATTCAGACGCTTGGTTCAACAAGTACATCGGTTATCTTGAAGATAAGGATGTATTAAGCGGTTATGAAGACGGTACATTCAGACCTATGGATACAATCACAAGAGGCGAAATCAGTGCAGTTATCGCAAGAGCTCAAAGATATGATTTGATTTCATACAATGGCATCTTCACAGATGTAACTGAAAATGATTGGGCTAAGGATTACATTGAAACTCTTGCTGACAAGAATATCGTTTCAGGTTATGAAGACGGTACATTCGGTCCATATTCACCGCTAACAAGAGCTGAAGCTGTTGCAATTATCAACAGAGTTCTTGTAGAATCAACACCAATCGTAACATTTACTCCTAATGACATTGCAGGTCACTGGGCAGAGGCAGACATTCTTCTTGCAGTAAATGAAAGAATGGTTGGCGCAAATGCAGTAGTTCCTACAGTAAAACCGGAAGAAACAGCAGCTCCCGAAGAAACTGTTGCTCCTGAAACAACAGTAACTCCTGAAGAAACTGTTGCTCCTGAAAAGACAACAGCTCCTGAAGCAACTCCTGCTGCTTAATAAATATCGAATTATAATAAATGCGATAAATAAAGCAATGTAATGACACAGGGCGGTTATCGCCCTGTGTTATTGCATTTCCAATGGCATTGTCCGTATCTTTGGACAATGCTTTCGGAAATGCAATAACAATTAAAATAATAAGCTGTGTAATTGATTTAACGGAAAAGAGGTGTAATAAATGAAAAAAATATCTGCATTTTTGATTATAATGATAGCAATGCTTATGGCAGGTGTATGTGCTCATGCGGCTGACTTTAGCGTAGATACAACGTCGCTTCCTATGGGTGAGGCATATAAGCCGTACTCAGCACAAATAACAATGAGCGGCGGAAGCAATGACGGATATAGTTTTGAATTTATATCGGGTTTTAAACCAACAGGTCTTACTGTCAACGAGGACGGTTCAATAACGGGTACTCCGACAAGTGCCGGATATTATGCTAATATGAATATCCGTATAAGTAATGTAGACGGTACATACAGAGATGTTACATTTAAGATTAATATAAGAGCGAGATCTATCAAGATTAATGTAACTGCTCCCAAGAATATTATATATGACGGAAACAGTTATACAGCGACGGTTAAATGTTATGATTTGAACGGTGGCGAACTGACAGACGCTGTACCGATTATAAGATACGGTAAAGATAATCTTTCGTCTGTAACAGATGCCGGAACATATTATATTGATGTTTATGTATCGGGTTGTATCATATCGGAACGTGAGGGTGATACGCATATTCAAATTGAACGTCAAGGTGCGTCAATTTCATTAAGCGGTGACAAAGAATATCAATATGACCAATTACCTCACCCGCTTACGGCAGCTGACGTAACGGTGACACCGCCTGCGGCAGGATATGTTATTGAGTATAGCAGAAACGGCGGTGAATACACAACCGATGTGCCTGTTTCAAGCGGTATATATACTGCAAGGGTGCATACAACAAACCCTAACTATGAAACGATATATGACGAATGTACAATTAAAATCATAGGCGAAAATGTAAACTTTACGGTAACAAATACATCGTTTACATATGACGGAAACAGTCATAAGGCAACTGTTTCTTCCGATCCCGCAGATATTGGATATAAAGTTACATATACTAATTCAAAGGGTGAAACTGTAGAAAATCCGACCGATGCAGATGTTTATACGATAAAAATTACACTTGATAATGATATAGTGTATTCAATCGGAAATGATTATGATAATAAACTTACAATAAGTCCGCAATCGGGTCACTTTACAACGGATGAAAGCTGGGTATATGACGGAAAGACGCACAAACCGAATATGACGGTTGACGCACCGTATGATGACAGTAAATATACAATAACATACCGTAAGCAAGGTACAGAAACTGACTTGACTGAAATTACGGATGCCGGTGTATATGATATAATAATTACTTTCCCGAACGGCAACTATATTGCAGATGAAACATCATCGAAAACAATAACGGTTACGCCGAAAACAGTTAATTTTACGGTTACAGACAATGTAGTTGATTATGACGGTAACGAACATACCGCAAAGGTTACACCGACTGAAGCTTTGGCATCGGATTTGTATTCCGTAAAATACGTTAAACGTGATACCGAAACAAAACTTAACAGTGTTACAAATGCAGGTGTGTATGATATAGTAATTGAACTTGCAAACAGCAACTATACTTTAGACAATTCTTTCAGTGCAACAATGACTGTTAATGTTACATATACATTTAATTTGGGTAATTCACCGGCTGCTATGATTTATAAGGATACGACGCATGATGCGGAATGGCAGAAAGAAGCGTTGGATTACCTAAAGGCAAATCACAAATTCAGTGAAAACTATTTGCCGAAGGACTGCAGTGCCGATATTACATATAATCCTATAAATAACATTGATGCAGACGGTAACAAATATACTGTAATAACAAGCGGTCTTGATAAATTTGTTGATCCGGGCGTGAATGTAAATGACGGTTCGACATCTGATACTATAAAAGGAACGGTCAGTGCCGTATCCGGAGTAGAAGGCTTGTATAAGGTTACATATCAAATCAACGATTCAACTATGGAGAGATATTTGTTAGTTGTGGACAGAAGAATAGGTGATGTCAACAGTGACGGCGCAGTAAACGGTATTGATGCAAATAATCTTGTTGGTAAGGATGCTGATGCGAACGGCGTAAAACAAGCGCGTATTTGGGATGTAAACAAGGATGGCAGGATTGACAATAATGATGTTAATGCAATCAGAAACAGATTCTCTGTAAGATTGGAAGCTTATTATCCTTGGTTATAATTTGACATTGGAGTTATGATGAAACAATTTTGGAGTTGATTTGTCATAACTCTTTTTTGTTAAAAATATTGAGAAACGGTGTTAAAAACAGTCGTTTTCAGTGTATAATATTGACAATTTCAAGTGCTTTGTGGTATTATAAAATATATAATAAGGATAACTATACATTGTTAAGATATATGAAAAGAGGAATTAAAATGAAAAGAAAAGCGGTTTCTATAATATTGGCTTTATCAATGCTTTTACCGACATTGAATTTTGCGGTGTCGGCTGATGAAATCAAAACAGAAATCAATTCGGAGCAGACTGAGGTTTTGGCAACTTCATCTCCGAATGAAAAAAGTACGGAAGAAAATATAGCGGCTACAAACGTACCGTTGGATAATTCAACGGATACTGTAAATATAAATAAAAATGATGTTGCACCTATGACAGACGGAACAGACCTAAGTTCAGATTTACAAAACGGTGATGTGACAATTAATACAGACGGTACATATTATATCGGTTCTGTTGATGTTACAAATATTGTGACGGTAAAAACAGGTGTAAAGGCGGATTTGACGGTTGAAAATGTAACGATGACGTCTGCAACAAGTTCGCCTATTATAATTGAATCCGGTGCAGTTGTTAATTTGCACATAAACGGCACAAATACCGTTATTGCTAAAAAAAGCGGTAAGGCAGGTATTAATGTGGCAGCAAATAGTATAGAGTCGGATTATTCGATTTTGACTGTTGACGGTGATGGTATTCTTAATGTAACAGGTACTGCACAAGCATCGGGAATCGGTGCAAATAAAAATCAAATACATGGTAAGATTATAATAAACGGCGGTACTATTAATGCTGGCGGAGGAATGAAAGGTACAGCTATAGGCGGAGGTATAAGAACATCTGGTAATGTCAGCGGATGTACAATAGAAATAAACGGCGGTATCATAAATGCAAGTGCAGGACGATACGGAACAGCCATAGGCGGTGTGGAGCGTCAGTCTAATGCGGAGATTATCGTAAATGGCGGATATATTAAAGCAACAGCCGATGCTTCGATGACTTATTCCATAGGACCGGGAAGAATGACTCCCACAACAGAACAATTTGGTGTAAATAATATATACATAAACGGCGGCAGTGTAGATGGTACGTTCAGAAGCACAGATTATGACAAAGTTCAAGATAAGTATGGAAATAAACTTAAACAAGTAGTTCTGACAATGCCGGATGCAGTTGAAATGGCAAATAAAGAAGTTACTGTCGGCTCATGGAAAACAGTAACAGACAGCGAAGCAAAGCTGTATGTATATGTAACAGAAGATACAACAGGCTATGCCGTAACATATGCCGGTAAAATATATCGTACAGACGATATAGAAAACCAAACAACACTGACAGAATATTCGGGTTCAGACTGTACATGTACAGATGCAAATTCATCAATTAAATTATCTGTACCTGATGAAATAACTGTAAATAAAATTGTCGGACAGACAAAAATCAAATTAACAACTGATTTTGAAAAATCAAGTGACTGTACTTATCCTACTCATATTCTTAATTGTACATATACATTAACAACAGCTGACGAAAATGAAACAGCAATAAGCAGTGATTTGGCAGAAGTTGTGGACGGATATATAGTTGCACATTATAAGCAGGGAACTCATAAAATTCGTGTTAAGGTAACAGCAACTTTAAATGGATATATTTTTAATAATTCAAAAGATATTTCTTTGACGGGTGATGATAAATCGCAGTTTGATATTTCAAAAGGAAATATCAAAATAACAAAAAACAATGATAATAACGATATAGTAACAGTTACGGTTGGTACAACAAGCTATGATATTCCAAAGAATATGGAAATATATATAGTTCAATCAACAAGTCAAACAAGTAATGTAATTGAAGTGGTACAGGGTGCAAATCCTACCATTGTTTTAGATAATATTAATATTTTATCTCGTTCATCTATAAACAATGCATTGACGATAGGTGACGATGTTGAGCTGACCCTTAGACTGAAAGGCACAAATAAATTGAGTCACAATCTGTAAATCTTGCGGCGGTAAGAGGTATAACGGCTACTTCAAAACTTATTGTTGAAGATTCGGGTGATAATGACGGTGTTATAACATTTAAGTCTGCAAACGGCGCCGGTATAGGTGATATGAAGCAATTTACTGTAAACAGCGGTACTGTATATGCTTATGGCGGAAATGGCGGTGCCGGTATCGGAGGCGGTAAGGACGGTTCGGGTATCAACGTACTTATCAACGGCGGTAATGTTTACGCATATGCCGATGATGATTCTGAAAGTAATGCGGCAGGTATCGGAGGCGGTACAGGCAGTGCATCGGGAACAAGCGGCCGAGGCGGAAATGTCATTGTAAACGGCGGTTATGTTAAAGCTGTCGGTAACGGCTCAGGTTACGGCATCGGTAACGGTGGAAATAAGACTCCGTATGGCGCTATTACAATTAATGGCGGAAGTGTAGACGCAACTCTCGGAACAACACCAAATAATGACCCATCATTTGATGCGTTTAATAATTCCGGAACAATTCCTGCAACTAAGTATAATCAGTATTTGGTAGAAACAACGGTTGACGGAATAACAGATGAGCAAGATGTTGAATACTCACTTGTTTCTGATAATGATACAGGTGCAGAAAAGAAAATAAAAACACGTACAGACAAAAACGGTAAGTTGTATTTGTATGCAAATGCCGGAAATCAATGGATTCGTGTATATAAAAACGGTACAACATATTACAGATATTCAAAAGTTGATTCGATGTCAAAGAATACATTTAATTGTACAAACAATACAGAGATAAGTGTTTCTTCTTTCAAAATTCCGGGTCAAATCGGGGATACTGTTATAGATAATGAGAACAGAGTAATCTCTGTAAAAGTACCTTATAACATCATATTGAAAAATATTACACCTAACATAGAATTTATCGGTGCATTTACTCAAAAAGATGCAATGAAATTTAATAATACAACATCAGCAACGTATAAAATAACGGGTAACGATAAGAGTGAAGTGACGTATACTGTAAATCTTACTTTGGATTCAGAACATACCGAAAAGCAAGCAGATGTTTATGATGTTTCAAATGGCAGTGTTTATGTAACTGATCTTTATGTAACCTATGGCGGTGTACAATATTAAAACCAACGATTTAGGATATGTAATAATGGGGAACATCAACAGAAAATATAGTTAACCTTGATTCGGCAACGAAACTTCCGCCTGTTACATTGAAGAATCTTGACATAAAAATGTCTAATTCTGCTACTCCGATAAATATTATGGGGAAATGTTGATATAACAATAGACGGTAACTGTACATTAAGATCAATGATGGGTAATGCCATTTCTGTAAAAAATTCATATTCAAACAATCCACAGCCTACTATAAAATCAACAGAAACAAATCCACTTGCCAATCTGCTTGATGTTCAAGGCGGAATAGGTGCAAATGCAGTAAATACCGAGGCGAATACGAAGCTGACAATAACAGGTGTACCGACAAATCTTACTGCTGTTACCGGAACTGCAGTCGGTGGTGACGGTGAATTTATTACAGACAGCAAGACGTATATTAATATTGCCGAAAACAGTACATCAACAGTTAAAAATGCGAACGGAGATAATCTTTATCAAGTAAAAGCAACATTGAATGGTGCAAAGGGAACAGAAAATATTTGTACATATGAAGATACAGATTATTATATTGGCGACGACCATATATTGTGCTTAATGCTTCCTAACGGTTCATATAATATGAGTGTAGGCTATAGCGAAGATGATTATTCAGGTACAATAGAAGTTGACAGTGCAATGGCAGAAGGAATTTTATATTCCGTATATGTAGAGTCGGTTACTTATGACAGCTCGCAAAAAGACAATAAAGGCGGTAAAGTTGATTTTACTGTTAAAGGTGTGTCAATTATAGGCAACGTTAAAATAAGAGTAAAGAGCCTGGAGGATATTCCTCTTGTTTTAGAAAGTGACGTTATTAAAGACTCAGACGGCAATTATGTTGCATCGATAACTCTTCCGGAAAACCAAAGTGCAGAAAAACCTGTTGTATATGAAGTATATTATGTTGTTAAAAATAAAGAAACAAAACTTAAAAATAACTTAATAGTCGATTATGATAAAAGTGTGTGCAGTATAACGAATTTTGAAATAGACGGTCAGCTTGGTCAAAGTACAATTTATGAATCGGAAGACAGTCATACAATCACGGTCTATATGCCATATGATCATGAGTATCAAGATTATTATACGCCTTCAAAACTTACATATATCGGCGGAAGAATTTCAAATGACCAAGGTAAACCGATACAATATACTGTTGATATAAACGGCTATGCGAGAACAAAATATACGGTAACTGCTCAAGACGGTACAACGACTGCCGATTATATGATTAAGATATATAAAGAGGCAACTCCGGTGATTACATCTCTGAGCCTTAGAAACCCAACATCAAGTGCGGCTTCTACCGTTACGGTAAAAATAATAGGACGTGCATTGAGCAGTATAAAGAATGCGGAAACGAGAATAACAGAAAGGTATATATTTATTCTGATGACGGACTTGATCCTGTCGAGGCAACATATGACCTTGTAAACGGTGTTGATACATATACGGCAGAAATCAATATTCCTGAAAATACAAGCGATACAGAGGATAAAATATATACATTAAAAGCTAAAATCGGCGATACCGAACAAACAAGTGTTAATTCAACTATACGAGTCCCGAGAAAAGAGCGCGGACTTATCGGTATAAATGATTTTACAATCAATAATCAAATAGGCGATACAAAAATATCGGGCGAACAAGGTAAAAATATAAGCATTACAATGCCTTTTGACGCGGATATTACATCATTGCTGCCGAATGTTGAGCTTGAAGATATGTATGCGACATATTCGCCGGCTACAGAGCAGGACTTTACATCTGATGTAGTTTATACGGTTACAGCGGAGGATAAGGTTACAACTAAGGATTATACTGTTCATGTTGAAAAACAGGCAGCACCTCAAGTGAACAGCATAACGTTTGAAGACCCTAAACAAAACTCGGAAAGCAGAGTACAGGTTCGGATTAACGGTGATAATCTTGATAATGCGGCAAATGCACTAAACCATGAAAAAACAATTACCGTAAGTGCAAAACTTGTAAGCGGCGAATCTGAAGGAAGCGGTATATCAACTGCAATCGCACAGGTTGACGAAACCGGTAATTACATTGCTACGCTTAATGTTCCGAAGAATGATAATGATACAAAGAGAGTTTATGAATTATCTGTAAGTGCTTGCGGTGAAAAACAGGATTTGTCTGGAAATACAACGCTTACCGTTCCGGAAAGAAAGTCGAACAGAAAAGAATTGACAGATTTTGTTGTTTCGGAAAACCAAAGTGAAATTTCAAGAAACGGAAATAAGTTGTACTTGTATGTACCGTACAACACGAATTTAAACAATGTAATACCTAAAGTAAGTCATACAGGTGTATCATATACACCTACAGACGCACAGGATTTGAACAGTACAAAAGAATACACCGTCATTGCAGAGGACGGAACAAAAAATGTATATCAAATCAATGTATTGAGAGAAGGCGTTGCAAAGGTAAACAACGTAAACATAAATCAACCTAAAACATTTAATGATACTGATATAACAGTTGATATAACAGGTCAGTTTATACCGTATTTAAGAGATGATGAGGTTAAGGATACAATGGAGGTTGTTGCAGTACCTCGCGGTGACGGAAAAACTCAAAAGGTAATGCTTGAATATGACGGCTACGGAGGTCATGCAATCGGTAAAGTTACATTACCTCAAAATGATACAAGTGAGGATAAGAAATATGACTTTAAAATAACGATTAACGGCAGAGAACAACAAATCGGTTTGTCGGGAATTGTTACAGTACCGCGTAAAGAAAGCTGTAGAATTACAGGCTTTAGAATTAACAACCAGACTAAGGACGCCGAAATCAATGATGACGACAATACAATCACGTTGTATATGCCTTATACGACTGATTTAACGGCGTTGACGCCTAAAGTTGATATAGACGGTAAGGATTACACACCAAAGGGAACACAGGATTTCACAAACCCTGTACAATATACCGTGACAGGTGACGGAGGTGTTTCAAAAACATATACTGTAACAGTTAAGCGTTCGGGTATGCCGACAATAACAAGTGTATCGGTTGCAAATGCTCCCGAAACATTTAAGGGCAGTGATGTTAAGGTTGAGATGTCAGGTATTTTCAACGAAAGTATGAAAGTTTATGCCGTATCGGAGGACGGAAATAGCAAGATTGAATGCCATGATGTAGTTGTCGGCGATGTAACGGACGGTTTCAGAAGTGCGTCTGCAAGTATAACAATGCCTGAAAATGATGATACTGAAAATTCAAAGAATTATACATTGGTATTTGATGTTGACGGATTTGAAAATGTATTGTATGTTCCGACTAAAAACTGTTACAGTTCCGAGACGTAAGACGAGGACTATAACTAATTTCTATGTTACAAAATCAAGTTGGCAGTGCTGATATACAGGATAAGGATGTTTATGTAAAAGTACAGTATGATACTAACATAAGCAAGCTTACACCGAATCTCAGAATTG
>ENA-OQHF01001627-OQHF01001627.1-human-gut-metagenome-genome-assembly--contig:-NODE-1627-length-12131-cov-8.559563_pt1 | contig 12131 bp, 9 predicted proteins | sample MGYA00242559_ERZ504709 | MGnify/ENA primary metagenome ERZ504709 (study PRJEB26092, sample SAMD00036203) | human gut metagenome | host: Homo sapiens | study: EMG produced TPA metagenomics assembly of... | reverse complement strand
ATGTTTGTTATGATTTATTTAAGAAAAAACAGTATGATAAAGTGATTCTTACGTATTTGGCAAACTTCTACTGTGGAGCAACACAGGAGATGAAGGAATTGTGGAAAGTTGCTAGAGAGTATGAAGTCCATACGCACAAACTGGCAGAACGGATCATTACACAGATGCTCTTTTCTGAGGAATTATTCCAGGAGACAAAAGTATTTGAAGCTTATTATGATGAAGGGGCATATTTCCGGCTCCAGCAGGCTTATCTGGCATATGTCTCCAGAGAATATGTTGTAGAAGCACGTAAGATTGAGAAATCTATAATTGATATTATCTGCAGGGAAGCAGAGAAGGGTGAGGCAACAATCGATATTTGTATGATTGCTGTTTTAAAATATTATTCGAATCAAGCGTATGAAACAAACCTTAAGAAGACGCTGAAAAAGTTTATGCAGGAACTTTGCGGCAAACAGATTTATTTCCCATTTTTCCTTAAGTATGATAAGGAGTGGCTGATTGAATTCCAGTTGTGGGATAAGACACTGGTAGAATACAAGGGTCAGAAGGATAGCCGTGTCATGTTGTATTATCAGTTGCAGAAAGGTGGAAACGGAGATTCTGATTATGCAACAGAACTTCTGACACCAATGTATGAGAATTTGTATGTGAAGAAGTTTGTGCTGTTCTCACATGAACGACTGATCTATTATTTTAAAGAAACAATTGACGGAAATTCTTACAGAAGTGAGAAAGAGCTCTGTCAGCATACGGTTGAAAAAGGTGAACCGGGCAGATATGGAAGGCTCAATGACATTATTCTGGAAGAAGATCCGGAAGAACGAGAGAAGAAGATGAAGCAGTATGCACTGGAAGATGCGGTTGCATCACATATGTTCATACAGTATTAAGGAGGAAATCTTTTCATGGGACAGGGAAGTATAATTGGATATGAGATAAATGAAAAGACATGCCAGATCAGTTTTTATAATGATAAAGAGATGGAGCCTCAGACACTGGAAGTTGATGCAGATAATTTTCAGATTCCTTTGATTATTGGAAAACTAAGAGACACATGGGCATATGGAAAAGAGGCAAAACGTCTTGCAACACTGAAAGAAGGATTTACAGTTGCCCGTCTGCTTTCGAGAAGTCTTGCAAATGAAAAAATTGAATTTGGAGATGAGACATATGATGCAGTATGGCTGCTTTCTCAGTTTATTCAGATGTCTTTACAGGCATTTCCCAAAATTGATGGAATTGTGTTTAGCGTACCGGTTCTTACAGAAGAATTGGCACAGATGCTTCGAAGGATCGCAGTTCGCATGAATATTGATAAAAGACATATCTTTATTCAGGATTATAAAGAGAGTTTTTGTAATTATCTCTTCTATCAGCCGAAAGAACTGTGGCAGTATGATGCAGCATTGTTCTGCTGTGATCGTAATGAGATCAAAGCATATATGCTGCGCAGACTGAAGCCGGGACTTGGTGGTGGAAAGACTACATTTGTTACGGTTGATGAAGTTGCAAATGCACATATGAAAGAACTGGCACTTGTTTATCCGGTTTTGAACGAGGACAAAGCAAAAGAAGCCGATGCGATGTTCTGTAAATTTATACAGAGCGTGTTTGATAAGAGGATTGTTTCTTCTGTATTCCTGACAGGAGAAGGGTTCGAAAATAACTGGTATCCGAAGTCATTGCGGGTGCTTTGCAATGGAAGAAGAGCATTTATCGGAAATAATCTGTACAGCAAAGGAGCTTGCTATACTGCATACAGAAAATTGTATATGCATATAGAGAATCCGGTTTATCTATCAGAGACTAAGCTGACAGATCAGATCACAGTCAATATGCGTGTGGATGGTCAGGAAATGTGGTATCCGCTTGTTTCCTGGGGTGCACACTGGTATGAGTCGAATAATCAGTGGGAAGTGATCCTTGAAGAGGGTGATGATATAGAATTCCATATCGAGTCACTGGTTCAGGGAACGGTTAAGACCGAAAAAATCTCTTTGGAGAGACTTCCGAAGAGAGCAGAGTATTCGATAAGACTTCAGATAGAAACGATGTTTCTGGATGAAAAAACCTGCAAGATTACAGTACGTGATGTCGGATTTGGAGATTTCTTCCTACCGACGGATTTCCGTGAGGAAAAGGTGATACATTTAGGAGGTAATGATGGGAAATTTAATTCTTTGTCATGACAGACACGCGGCACATCCTTATGAGATTTCCAGGATCCATTGCAGGATCTTTACGATAGAAGAATTGTGTTACTATCTGTGTAATAATTTATATTTGATCGATTATACGATCATGAATGAACCGCTTTGCACCTGGCTGGAAGAAGAGATTGGGATGAAAGAACTGGCAGAGCAGCTTCGAGATTTGATGCGTATGCGTGGATCTGTCGAGAATTTTGTTCTTACAATCCTGAAAGCTTCAAAGATCTATAAAGAATCGGAAATGATCCGTATCCAGAATGTTTTGGAACATCTGAAAAATCAGAAGGATGTAGAGCGTAAGAAGTATAAAGGCGATAATCTTCTCGAAAGCGGTGAGATTGAAGAAGCGATCATCGTTTATCAGGAAATCCTGAATCAGGAAAAAGATGAGAGTGTAGATGAAAAATTCTATGGAAAGATCTATGCATGTCTTGGAGCAGCATATGGACGATTGTTCCTTTATCAGGAAGCGGCCAAAATGTATGACAGAGCCTATCAGATCTGCGAAGATAAGGAATTACTAAAACCATATCTGTATGCGTCTTATAAGTATATGTCGCTGGAAGAATTTCACATTTTGCTTACAAAGCACAGTGAATATCAGGAAGTGAATGCACAGATGAGAAGCGAGATGGACGAAGTGAAGCAGAATCTTCAGATTGAGCCAAATGAAGTACTTTTGGAGAAGTGGAAGAGGAAACATAGAAGAAATCATACATAATACAGACTTTTTATGCAGCTGTTCACAGAATCTATGAGCAGCTGCATTGTTCTATACCTTTTGGGGTTTGACATATATTGTATGCTATGGTAGAATACAACAGTAACTTTACTGTGGTACAGTGACTCATTGGTAGAGAATAAAAGCCAAACTCAATGATGGAGGGTGTTATTATGAAAAGGAAAGTATTAAGTGTGTTATTATGTGCAGGACTTGCAGTTTCTATATTAGCAGGATGCGGTTCAGACTCTTCTAATGCGAATAAGAAAGCGGAATCAACAGGAAGCGACCTTGAATATGTAAAAGACAAAGGAACGCTTGTGGTCGGTGTTACTGACTTTGAGCCAATGGATTATAAAGATGACAATGGTGAGTGGATCGGATTTGATGCAGACATGGCGAAAGCATTTGCAGAGAGTATCGGAGTTGAGGCAGAATTTGTAGAGATTGACTGGGATAATAAAGAGCTTGAGCTTGATGGAAAGTCAATCGACTGCGTATGGAATGGTATGACACTGATTGATGAAGTGAAGAGTTCTATGGAATGCACAGATGCTTATATGAATAACGCGCAGGTTGTAGTTGTACCGGCTGACAAAGCAGATAAGTATCAGGATGAGGAAAGTGTGAAAGATTTAACTTTTGCAGTAGAAGCAGGAAGTGCAGGGGAAGATCAGGTTGAAAGAATTGGTGCACAGTATACATCGGTTACATCACAGGCAGATGCACTGATGGAGGTTGCTTCCGGAAATTCAGATGCAGCTGCAATTGATGCTTTGATGGCAGCAGCTATGATCGGAGAAGGAACAGGTTATGCAGATCTTACTTACACAATAAGTCTGAACAATGAGGAGTATGGTGTTGGATTCCGTAAAGGATCTGATCTTGCAGTAGCTCTGAATGATTACTTTAAAAAGAGTATGGAAGATGGATCAATGAAGAAATGTGCTGAGACTTATAAAGTACAGGCTGCATTGATTGAAAAATAAATTTAGGATGGAGCTTTAATAAAATGGAACTTATTATGGAACAATTTCCAATCGTTATTCACTCACTGAATGTGGGATTTTTACAGACGCTGAAGCTGTTTTTTGCAACGCTTCTTGGAGCTATTCCGTTGGGACTGGTTATTGCATTTGGATCGATGTCACATTTTAAACCGTTGAGTTATATTACGAATATTGTTGTATGGATCATACGTGGTACACCGCTTATGATCCAGATGCTTATCATTTATTATTTCCCGGGACTGGTCTTAGGAAACCCAATCTGGGGTGGCGGTGAAAGCGGAAGATTTCTTGCAGCTTCGGTTGCATTTATCTTTAACTATGCATGCTATTTCTCGGTAATTTACCGCGGAGGAATCCAGGGTATCCCACAGGGACAGACGGAGGCCGGACTTGTTCTTGGAATGACAAAGCATCAGATCTTCTTTAAGGTTAAGCTGCTTCAGATGGTGAAGAGAATTGTTCCACCGATGTCAAATGAGATCATCACACTTGTAAAAGATACTTCTCTTGCACGAATCATTGCACTGCAGGAGATTATATGGGCAGGACAGGCGTTCCTGAAAGGTTCTCAGGGAATCTCAGGTGCGATCTGGCCGATGTTCTTTACAGCTTTTTATTATCTGATCTTCAATGGTATTCTGACAGTCCTTCTTGGAAAGCTTGAGAAGAAGCTGGAATATTTTAATTAAATGGGGAGGAAGAGATAAATGGCAATACTTGAAGTAGAACATATTAATAAAACATTTGGACGGACAGAAGTATTGAAAGATATCAGCTTTTCGTTGGAACGTGGACAGGTACTTTCCTTGATCGGTTCCTCGGGAAGTGGAAAGACGACACTTCTGCGCTGCCTGAATTTTCTAGAGACACCGGATAAAGGTGTGATCCGTGTAAATGATGAATTATTGTTTGATGCTGCAAATCCTGTAACAAAACAGGAAAGTGAGATCCGTAAGAAAAGATTGCATTTTGGACTTGTATTCCAGTCTTTTAATCTGTTCCCGCAGTATACAGCACTTGGGAATGTAATGCTGGCGAAGGAACTACTTGCAAAAAGTCAGCCTGATTATAAGGCGCGCAAGAAAGAGATACACGCAGAGATTGAAGCAGAAGCAAAGCGCCTCTTAGATCAGATGGGACTTTCAGAGCGTATGAATAACTATCCGCATCAACTTTCCGGAGGACAGTGTCAGCGTGTGGCGATTGCCCGTGCACTTGCACTCAGTCCGGATATTCTGTGCTTTGACGAGCCGACTTCAGCGCTGGATCCGGAGCTTACAGGTGAAGTGCTGAAGGTAATCAAAGGACTTGCGGATCAGAATACTACGATGATCATCGTAACGCATGAGATGGCATTTGCAAGAGATGTATCGGACAAAGTTCTGTTTATGGATGACGGTAAGATACTTGAGCAGGGAACACCTGAGGAAGTGTTTGAGAATCCAAAAGAAGAGCGTACCCGTCAATTTTTGTCACGTTATACAAACGGATAGTGATTTTGTAAATACTGGACAAAAATGAAGGTGGTAATAAGATACGAAGAATAAAAACGACGAATATATTAGAAATACTAATATATTGAACGCAAATAAAATAATGAGCAGGAAGAAATACAAGGCGGAGGGAATGTTGATTTTCACTCCGCCTTATATTATAATCGGTTTTGTATGATACAGAAATCATGATAAAAACTAGCAGGAACTAGGTAAGGAGCATAAACTGACATGAGTGAATTTGAAAAAGCAGTGACGGGACTTGGGGAAGAATGCGGTGTTTTTGGTGCTTATGATGTGGATGGACAGGATGTGGCTGCATCAGTCTATTATGGCTTGTTTGCTCTGCAGCATAGAGGTCAGGAGAGCTGCGGTATTGCAGTGACAGACACTTATGGGAAGAGAAACGTTCTTTCAAAGAAAGGACTTGGCCATGTAGATGACGTGTTTAACGAAGAGGGACTTTCAGAATTGAAAGGAAATCTTGGAGTAGGACATGTGAGATATTCAACAGCAGGCGGAACACGTGTAGAGAATGCAATGCCACTTGTTATAAACTATGTAAAGGGAACACTTGCGATTGCACATAACGGAAATTTAGTAAATGCGATCGAGCTGAGAGAAAAACTCAGCCAGACGGGTGCTATTTTCCAGACAACAATAGACTCTGAGGTGATCGCATATCTTATTGCGAGAGAACGTCTTCATACACCGACAGCAGAAGAGGCTGTGAAGTGTGCGATGCAGAAGATCAAGGGAGCGTACGCACTTGTCGTTAGCAGCCCGAGGAAAATGATTGGCGCAAGGGATCCGTTTGGACTCAAGCCACTGTGTATCGGAAAACGTGACAATACATATTTCCTTGCTTCTGAGAGCTGTGCAATTGCAGCTGTAGACGGTGAGTTTGTAAGAGATGTTCTTCCGGGAGAAATCGTAACAATTACAAGAAAACATGGAATCCAGTCAGATACGAGTATGGTGATTGATTCGGAAAAACAGGCAAGATGTATTTTTGAGTATATTTATTTTGCAAGAACAGACAGTACAATCGATGGTGTAGGTGTATACCATTCCAGAATTCTGGCAGGAAAAGCACTTGCGGAATCTTATCCGGTAGACGCTGATCTTGTTGTAGGAGTTCCGGACTCCGGTCTGGTAGCAGCGAAAGGATATTCTGAGCAGTCAGGAATTCCGTATGGAATGGCATTTCACAAGAATAGCTATGTGGGAAGAACATTTATCAAACCGAAACAAAGCGAACGTGTTTCCAGTGTAAAAATCAAACTGAATGTGATTCCGGAAGTTGTAAAGGGAAAACGAATCGTAATGGTAGATGATTCCATCGTGCGTGGAACAACTTGTGCAAATATCATTAAGATGCTGAAAAAAGCCGGAGCAAAAGAGGTACATGTACGTATCAGTTCTCCACCGTTTTTACATCCATGCTTCTTTGGAACGGATGTTCCGTCAAATGAGCAGCTGATCGCACATACTCACACACAGGAGGAGATCCGTCAGCTGATTGGAGCAGACTCTCTTGGATACATGGAGATTGAGAAACTGAAAGACATGGTTGGAGATCTTAAGTATTGCGATGCCTGCTTTACAGGAAAGTATCCGATGGAAGTTCCGAAAGAGGATATCAGTCAGGCATTTGAACAAAATTGATTTTGAAGACTCAGTTTATGTGTTATAATAGATGAACAGTTACGATAAAGATATGAAACAAGGAGAAAAGAATTATGAGTAATGATCGTTATGTAAGCCCGCTTTCAGAGCGTTATGCAAGCCGCGAGATGCAGTATATCTTCTCACCGGACAAAAAGTTCAGAACATGGAGAAGACTTTGGATCGCACTGGCAGAGACTGAGAAGGAGCTTGGACTCAACATCACGGATGAGCAGATCGAAGAGATGAAGAGCCATGCGGATGATATTAACTTTGAGGTGGCAAAGGAACGTGAGAAGGTTGTACGTCATGATGTTATGTCTCATGTTTATGCATATGGTGTTCAGTGTCCGAAAGCAAAAGGAATCATCCATCTTGGAGCTACATCCTGTTATGTAGGAGATAATACAGATATTATTATTATGGCAGAAGCACTGAAACTGGTTCGCACAAAGCTTGTGAATGTAATTGCAGAGCTTGCGAAGTTTGCAGAGGAGCAGAAGAACCAGCCTACACTTGCTTTCACACATTTCCAGCCGGCACAGCCGACAACTGTTGGAAAGAGAGCGACTCTCTGGATGCAGGAGTTTGAAATGGATCTTGAGGATCTGGAATATGTACTTGGAAGCCTGAAACTGCTTGGATCTAAAGGAACAACAGGAACACAGGCAAGTTTCCTTGAACTGTTCGACGGAGATCAGGAGACAATTGACAAGATCGATCCGATGATCGCTGAGAAGATGGGATTTAAGGCATGTTATCCGGTATCCGGACAGACTTATTCAAGAAAAGTAGACACAAGAGTACTGAATGTACTGGCAGGAATTGCTGCAAGTGCTCACAAATTCTCTAATGATATCCGTCTGCTCCAGCATTTGAAAGAAATTGAAGAACCATTTGAGAAGACACAGATCGGATCTTCAGCAATGGCTTATAAGAGAAACCCGATGAGAAGTGAGAGAATTGCTTCCCTTTCAAGATATGTGATGATCGATGCACTTAATCCGGCAATCACATCTGCAACACAGTGGTTTGAGAGAACACTTGATGATTCCGCTAACAAGCGTCTGAGTGTTCCGGAAGGATTCCTTGCAATCGACGGAATACTTGATCTTTGTCTGAACGTTGTAGACGGACTGGTTGTATACCCGAAAGTAATCGAGAAGCGTCTGATGTCCGAACTTCCATTCATGGCAACAGAGAATATTATGATGGATGCTGTTAAAGCCGGTGGAGACCGTCAGGAGCTGCACGAAAGAATCCGTGAGCTTTCTATGGAAGCAGGAAGAAATGTAAAAGAGAAGGGACTTGACAATAACCTTCTTGAACTGATCGCAGCAGATCCGGCATTCAACCTGACTTTAGAGGATCTTCAGAAGACAATGAAACCGGAGAAATATGTTGGACGTGCAAGTGAGCAGGTAGATGCTTATCTTAAAAATGTGATCCGTCCACTGCTTGAAAAGAATAAAGAGATCCTTGGCGTGAAGGCTGAAATTAACGTATAGAATCCTTGGAATCTATCAGGACAAAGCGGAAAAATCAAAGGGATGTTGCATTTTGTTGCAGCATCCTTTTTTCTTTGATAAACTAAAATTATTTCGTATATTAAAATGTGGGGGAAAGAGAAAGGAATAAGAGAACATGGATATAGGACTGAATTGGAATGAATGGCATCAGGAAGCGGCGAGAAAACCATATGTCAGAGTGGGAGTGACTTTATTAAGTGGTGCGCTGATTCTGATGCCTGCACAGGAAATTGTTTCATTATATTTGGAAAAGAATCTGATTTCCGAAATAGAGGTCTGTGCGACAACAGAGGATATAAATGTGTCAGGAAATGATCTGCCGGAAAAAGTAACAATAGAAGCTATCCAGACAGATGTTAACCAGGCGGATGTTATCCAGGTAGCAGCTGTTCCGGCAGAAATTTTAGTGGAAGAACCTATGGTAGAAGAAATTGCGGTGGAAGAACCAGTAGTAGAAGAGATTGTGGCAGAAAAACCAGGCGTGAAAAGAGATACAACTATAAATGTTGCAAGTGAACCGGTAATTACAAATCCTGATTCAATGGAAAATGTAAAAAATGAAAATGAGGATGAAGAAGGGTCGATAGCAGTGGGAAATACAGATACCGGATATCTTATTAATGCGGAAGGTATGATCTGTGGACTTTCAGGAGACAAAGAAGTGATAAAGGATGGAGTATTGTACTTTCCTGAAGAAGGATGTTCCGGAATTGCGGGAGGAGCACTGTCGGGTCTTGGTTCTGCTGTAGAAGAGATTGAAATTCCTGCTAATATAACAAATATTCAGCCAGGAGCGTTTGTAGGGCTGAGTGATCTGGGATGGATAGAAGCAGATGCAGCAAATCCAGCCTATGTTACGGTAGATGGTGTACTTTACACGGCAGATGGCACAGTTCTTCTTGCATTTCCGGCAGCGTGGACAGGAACCTTTCAGGTGCCGGAAAGTGTGAAAAGTTTTGCGGAAAGTGCATTTGATGGAACAAATCTGGAATGTATTGATGCAAGATCCTGTACACTTGAACAGGCGGGAAGTATTCCTGAAACGGTGAAACTTTTGGAGTAAAAGAAAAACATTGATTTTGTTTGTTGAAGAATTTGGGGACTTGCGCTATAATATGACGAGATTGAACAATAACAAACAGGAATTGGAGAAGATAGAATGAGTAAGAAAGTAAGAACAAGATTTGCACCAAGTCCGACAGGAAGAATGCATGTGGGTAACTTAAGAACAGCACTATACGCGTATCTGATCGCAAAGCATGAAGGGGGAGATTTCCTCCTTCGTGTAGAGGATACAGACCAGGAACGTTTTGTGGAAGGTGCACTTGATATCATTTACAGAACAATGGAGAAAACAGGTCTCATCCATGATGAGGGACCGGATAAAGATGGCGGATATGGACCGTATGTACAGAGTGAGCGTAATGCATCAGGACTTTATCTTAAATATGCAAAGCAGCTTGTAGAGCAGGGAGATGCTTATTACTGTTTCTGTGACAAAGAGCGTCTGGAGTCTTTAAAGACACAGGTTTCCGAAAGTGGAGTAGAGATTTCTGTTTATGATAAGCACTGCTTAAGTCTGAGCAAGGAAGAAGTAGAGGCGAATTTGGCAGCAGGTAAGCCATGGGTTATCCGTCTGAATGTACCGAATGAAGGTGAGACAACATTCCATGATGAGATCTACGGAGATATCACAGTTCCGAATGCAGAGCTTGACGATATGATCCTGATCAAATCTGATGGATTTCCGACATATAATTTTGCAAACGTAATTGACGATCATCTGATGGAGATTTCACATGTTGTTCGTGGAAATGAGTACTTATCTTCAGCACCGAAGTATAACCGCCTTTATGAGGCGTTTGGCTGGGAAGTACCGGTTTATGTACACTGTCCACTGATCACAGATGAGAATCATAAGAAATTGAGCAAGAGATGTGGACATTCTTCTTATGAAGATCTGATCGAGCAGGGATATGTTTCAGAGGCAGTTGTGAATTATGTTGCACTGCTCGGATGGTGCCCGACAGACAACAGAGAAATCTTCTCACTGGAAGAGCTTGTTGAGGCATTTGATTATCATCATATGAGTAAATCTCCGGCTGTGTTTGATACAGTGAAATTAAAATGGATGAACGGAGAATATCTCAAGGCAATGGATTTTGATAAGTTCTATGTACTTGCAGAGCCTTATCTGAAAGAGGCAGTAACAAAGGACTATGATCTGAAGAAGATTGCAACACTTGTGAAGACAAGAATTGAGATTCTTCCGGAGATCAAAGAGCAGGTTGATTTCTTTGAAGAACTTCCAGATTACGATATTGCACTGTATACACACAAGAAGATGAAAACAGATCCTGAGAAGTCACTCGCACTTCTGAACGAGGTTCTTCCGGTTCTCGAGGCGCAGGAGGACTTTAGTAATGATGCATTGTTTGAGACATTGAAAGCATTTGCAACAGAAAAAGGATACAAAGTAGGTTATGTAATGTGGCCGCTTCGTACAGCAGTTTCAGGAAAGCAGAACACTCCGGGCGGAGCAACAGAACTGATGGAAGTACTCGGAAAAGATGAGTCTCTTAGAAGAATCCGTCTTGGAATCGAGAAACTTCAGTAAGGACAGCGAAAAGAGGTACAATGGGATTTAATGAAGCACAGGCGCAGGCAATCCAGCACACAGACGGCCCATGTCTTGTACTGGCAGGCCCGGGATCGGGGAAGACGCTTACGATTGTAAACAGAGTAAAATACCTTATAGAGAAACAGAAAGTAAGACCAGAAGAAATTCTGGTCGTTACTTTTACAAGATTTGCAGCGGCGGAGATGAAATCCCGCCTCTGTTTGGTTATGGGCAAAAGAGATCTTCCGGTTACAGTGGGGACATTTCATGGAATCTATTATGGAATCCTGAAATGGGCTTATCGGATGAATCAGGAAAATATTCTTTCGGAGACAGAAAAATATCAGATTTTACGTGGCGTGATTAACAAGGAAAGAATGGAGATCTTTGATGAAGAAGATTTTATTCAGGATATTGCGGCAGAAATTGGAAAAGTGAAGAATAATCGGATTCCGCTGGGAGAATTTGTATCAGAAAAGTGTAGTGCGGATGCTTTTCGCAATATTTACCGTAATTATGAACAGCATAGAAAAGAACTGAAAAAGATTGATTTTGATGATATGCTGGTACTTTGTTATGAATTGTTCCGGTCAAGACCAGATGTACTTGCACAGTGGCAGAAGAAATTCAGATACGTTTTGATTGATGAATTTCAGGATATTAATCGAATTCAGTATGATGTGATCCGTATGCTGGCCCAGCCGGAAAATAATTTGTTCGTAGTAGGGGATGACGATCAGGCAATCTACGGATTTCGTGGAGCTGATTCAGAATTGATGCTTGGATTTGGAAAGGATTACCCTAATGCAAAACAAATTCTGTTGGGAATGAATTACCGTTCGACAGCAAATATCGTACAGAATTCTTTGAAAAC
>ENA-OQHF01001626-OQHF01001626.1-human-gut-metagenome-genome-assembly--contig:-NODE-1626-length-12137-cov-2.763863_pt1 | contig 12137 bp, 25 predicted proteins | sample MGYA00242559_ERZ504709 | MGnify/ENA primary metagenome ERZ504709 (study PRJEB26092, sample SAMD00036203) | human gut metagenome | host: Homo sapiens | study: EMG produced TPA metagenomics assembly of... | reverse complement strand
TTGATAAAAATGCATCTGATTCATGCGATGCTTTTTATATCATTCATACTTATGACGCTGATAGTTGCGGTGTTTATTAATGCAGCAAGGACAGGCTATGAATGTGTTCAGATGTCGGTTGATATATATCAAGGCACTCTGCCCGGTGTTTTTTCCGGCAGTTGCATATTCGTGTGGGGCATCAAGTGCTGCAGCATATTATGAGATAATTCTTTTTCTTATGTACATAGTTAATGTCCTTGTGAAAAATGTTCTTATGAGATGCAATTATGTATATATGATATTAGGCATGTTTGATACATTCAGTGAAAAAGATAAGTTTAACAAAATGTGCCAGCTTATAACAAAGATTATAAATTGTCAGTAAAAGGAATGCTTATGTTTTTTCTGGGACTTAACGGAATAAAAGTCTGATACTTCCATTAAGCGATTCACTTAAAATGTCCGTTTTATTCAAAGCTGTTTCTATGATTCCTGGCATTGGAAACAGTGCACAGACTGTATCTAAGACAATTGCAGGGTCTGCTGTGCTTGTCAAGAATTCTATTGGTGTGGCTGCGGTTATTGTTATGGCTGTAATAATAGGAATTCCTCTTCTTAAGCTTGTTGTCATGGCATTGTTATATCAGATTCTTGGAGCAGTATTAGAACCTGTGGCAGACAGCCGTATAGTTAAAGCTGTTCTTGTTCTGTCAGGAAGTCTTGAAAATATGATATATATGATTGCTGTCACAGTTGTTCTTATGTGCCTAACAATGGCAATTATATGCTTTGCAACTAATATTAATCTATATGTTTAAATGTGGTAATGTGCAATGACAGGTATTATTAACTGGTTTAAAACAATATTTATTCTTGAAATTACAGGAGAGATTGCGTTAAAGCTTGTGCCACCAAAGTATAAGGAATTCATAGCATTTGTAATGAAACTGATACTTGTAATGGCGATAATAATTCCGTTGCTTAATATTAAGAATGCAGATATAAGTGAGATTACGGATGGTATAAGTAATGGATTTAAAACATATTCTAAGGAGAACGATAATGTCTCACAGGCTTTATATAATACTTCAGACAAGAAAATGGCTGAAAAAATTATAAGTGAAGATATCAATAGCACTGCAGCTTCTTACGGTCTGGAAACTGTTTCTGTAAAATGCAGCTTCACATCAGACATGACGGCGGTCAGTATGATAAATGTATATGTTAAAGAAAACAATATTGCAGGCAATGATAATATTGACAGATTAAGAACAGATATAGCTGGCAGGTATGAAATATCTGTAGAACAGATAGATATCAGGGAGGCAGGCGAAAGTGGATAATGGTGGTAAAAATGAAGCATTTTTTACAGGATTACTGAATAAAACAAGGAAAGACAAAATATTTATAGTAATACTGGCAGGGATACTTATGATGGTGATTGCAATGCCAACTAAAAGTTCATCTGCAAAAAGTTATACAACAGGTCCGGTTATATCCACAGGGTCAGAAGATTATGAGAAAAATCTTGGCGAAGAACTACAGCAGATGCTTGAAAATACAGATGGAGTAGGCAAAGTAAAGGTCTTGGTAAAAACAAATGATACAAAGAGGTTACAGGTGTATTAGTAGTGTGTGAGGGAGGTGATGATAAAAATCTGGTTGCTTATATCACAGATGCGATAAATGGCCTTTTAGGTGTTCCTGTACATAAAATTAAAGTGATGAAAATGTCGGAATAATTTTTTTGGAGGCAGTTTTGAAAAGAGTAAAAAAGAATCATATTATAATTACGGCATCTTGCTATAATGATAGCTGCTGCCGGGTATATTAATTATGCGGGTGACCATTGATAATATAATTAAAGCATCTCCTCCCACATATGAATTAATATAATCATCCGATGTCGTGTATGCTTTGTCTGGATTAGAATATGCCATCTTTTTATAAAAACCCATACTCAAAAACATTATTCCAACCATAATAAAAATTACGCTGATTCTTTTCAAAATACTCAAAACATTACTTTTTTTCATAATATCAACTGCTTGCTCTATTTTTTTAATGTATTGATACTATAATCACATAATTTAGAATATAGTTCACATGTTCCACATTCGAATATTATTTTTAAAAACAAATGTATTTCTTGATTAGAGTTGCTATACAATCTATGCAGATATTTGAATTCTTCTGTAATATATTCCGCATCCTCCATAGGATCTTCTAATATACTATTAGGCATATATTCCGCAAGTTCGTACATCCAATCATCAATGTATTGAATCTTCGTATATGACCATAATTTTTCTAACAGCCACCTCCATTCTTCTTTATTGCAGTTATAATGCAACAATACGTTTTCAAATGAGCTTATTAAATATGCCATTCTTCCTCTAATTGATATATTTTTTAATTCTTCCATTTACCTCTTCCTTCCAATTAATGAGAAAACACATCTGCAACTCTATCACCAAATATATATATACAATTTTCGCACACCGGTTTTGATACATTGTTTTTAGTATTAATAGTATACAAATATAAATCAGAAGCATTTGCTCCCGAATTCAATGCTTGATTTACAGCATCCACTTCAGCACAATTACCTAATCGATATTGATTCAAAGAACTTTCTGGCAACCATGATTCTAGCGATAAATTAAGCGTATCTCCACTCAACTGTACACCTCTGTTCATTCCATAATAATAATTACCAGTTCTTGCATCTGTTGTTGCGATGGTATAGTTGTTCTACCACTCTCTCCAGCACCACTTTCCCCCACACTTGTTTCTTCCTTGCATGGGGTCTGACGTTTATCCTTGTACCCACTCGGATCATAGTACACCACCGGATTATTCTTACAGTACGCATACAGATTCAGCCCGTCCCCGCGGTACCCATTCTCCTGCACAAACCTTCCCAGCACCGGATTGTAAAATCTCGCCCGCAGAAAATCGTTATGATTATCCTTGCTGGCTTTTACTAATTACTAATTAGTTACAATCTGCAAATTATCTTTAAGACATTCTCAATAATTGAATGAAGGATTTACATTAAAATCAATCCCCAATTCTTGTAATTTTGTAATTACTGGTTTAATCTTAGGTGCCTTAGCTTTTAATATACATGCTTCTCTTTTTTCAAGCATTTGCTTCGCAATAACAAAATTAACATTAGCTGTTTTTGCAACAAATTTTATTTTTTCTGCATCAACTTCTGTTACATTTTTTATATACAGACTGTATTCCGTTTCATCTCTATCTATATCTTCAATGTATGTTGTTATTATATTCCACCCACACATAGGGCATCTCCATCCTTGAGTAGCACCTTCGATACTCCAATTCATTTTTCCTTTACATTTTTCACATATCATTTCCTAATTACCTTCTGGAGAAAATAGTTGAAATGTCTCTCTATTATTCATGTCTGGCAATCTCAAATTATTCATACCTGCCCAGCATATCCACACTGCCGTTCACACAAAGACTGGATACCCCTTCTGCCAGTTCTGTTTTTTTCCGAGAAACAAGCAGCTCCCTTCCTTCATATGTTACCCTGTCCCCCAGCGACAGGCTTGTCCTCGTAACAACATCATAACAAATGAAATCTTCCCTATCAACAAGGCATTTTCCACTGACTGCATAATATCTCCCATCAAAACAGAGATCACAGGAAATGATTTCTCCCAATTCCCTTTTTTCACCTTCCGGCAATCCAAGGTAAAAGCGGGGATAATAATAGCTGGTATCCGGCACTAATGGAAGCCCAAGCTGGGACGCCATTCTTTTCAGAAATCTCCAGTCTGTTTCCTGATACTGTATCAGCGTCCCTCCGGTCCGCATGTCGCTCCCTGGCAGTATGCAGGCACTGTGCTCGGTATCTGCTGTTACGGTACTGGCAATCCCCATATAAGTCTGTACTTTTTTCTGAAATACCCGGTCACTTTTTTTCTGATCTAAAAGAATTGTTCCTGACACAGCCTATATGTCTGCAATCCTGTATCCTCTTTCTTCTTTGATTTCCACCTTTTCCGGATATCCGCTGAACAACGCTCCTGCGGTATTTCCATGTCCACAAAGCTGAATGGGCGCATTCATGCCGTTTATGCCTGTCTCATTTTCTGACAGCAGAAGCCGAAAATTTCCTCTGGCATGCTCCCCTGGATCCTCCCATGTCTGAAAATCAAGGATCTTTTCCATGGCAAAGGAACTGATAAATTTTAAATCGGAATATTCAATTCTCCTTTGTAATCCTTCTGCCATAAACCTCTCCTATTCTTCTTCCTGACCTGATGAAATGGGTTCTATTAATCCTCCATAGGCACAAACAAGAAATGATCTCTGTGTCAATGCAGACAGCTTATCTCCTTCACTTGTTGCATCTGCGTTATTTCTAAGAATTTTTTCTGAATCATATACGTCTTTCCATGTTCCAACAATACAGGGTGTACACGGATATCCTTTTACATTCTGTCCATCCTCTGTTTGCAAAATTATCTTTTCTGCATCATCATCCTCTTCTTGCTCTCCAATGAAAACCCTTTTTTCTTATCTCCCGCCTTTACAAGCCATGATTTCAAATCACTTTTCGACTGAAGTAACATCTGGAAATTGTCCGTCATTTCTAAACATAATTTTTAATATTTGTTCAGATGCCCAGTTTTCATATGCTTGATTTGAAATTCTTGAATCATTAACTTGATTCAAAATGTTAAAATTTTTTTTTCTTTGTCAAACTCAATTTCTCCCATCTGCTTTTCATTAGGTCCAAATTGATATACTACTCGTTTCTCATCATCAAACTTTTTTATCATTTTCACATATACTGCCATTAATTATTCTCCTTATATGGATCCCATATTCTTCCTGATTCTTCTGTTTTATTATGTGCCGTTCTATAATCAGTCTTATAAAAACTCTCAAATTTTGATTCAAAATACTCATGATTCAATAAATCAATATCATTTTGATTATAAGTTCCATTTGTCAATCTATACCATGCATCTGCAATTTCCGGATCAGCGTCAAACCTTTTTACTCCTGCATCAAGTATATGCTCATTAGAAAATACATGATCCTTTATTCTACTAATTTTCCATTCTGGCATTCCTGTATTTTGAGCAATTTTTGATATATCTGTAGTATCAATCCGTATATTCTCATATTCCATATCTATTGTTTCTAATCGCTTAATATACGCATTATAATCAATTTGCCGCCCCCCGTTTGTAATGTTGTTGTACCACTCTTACCTGCTCCAGCTTCCCTTTGCGCATTCAGCCTGTTCTGGGTTCTCCAGTCGGTATTCGGATTCTCTCTTGGAGAAGTCGCTGTGTAATCAGGACCGCTCTTCTTTACATTGTTGGCAGCATAGTTCTTTGCTTTCTCCTCGCCATGAACGATCTCATAATTTGCTATACTAAAGCAATATTTTATGAACAAAGGATTTTACTTCCAGAAAGTACACCTTGATAAAAATACTGAACTATTAATAAGCAATCATCAGTATGACCTTGAAGTTCAGTTCCAGTGGGCAGATATGAAAAAATACTATATAATACAAGAGCCAGATGATATTATTAATACACAACTGGCTCTGATGTCAAGACTGGTTAATAATATTATATTCTAAAACGCCCCTGTTATTACTATTCTTCCACAAAAACTCCTATTTGAGGAGCATTAATAATAACTATGTCATGATTGTCAGAACTAACCTTTAAAGTATTTTTATCAATTCTTTCAATTCCTGAAATGGAACTATGTTTTTCACTATATATAACATTTTCTTTATAAGATACTGAAACTTTAATATACATTTCATATGTGGAGATTACTAAAATAATTTTAAAATCTCCTTGTCTTCTAACATACATACATTCTCCTGCTTCCTCATCACCTATAAAAATGGGTTCAGATTCAAAAAATTCCATTAATTCAATTTCATCATATTTAATAAACATCTCAGTTCTCCTATTTTGGTATTACAGTAATTACTTTACCATTTGAATTTATAACTACTTTTACATCCAAAGTCTCATGTATGAATGTATCTGGACGATTTCCTGGTATAGCTTTTGATGAAGATATTGCATCTTCTATAACACTCGGTGGAATATTCCTTGGGTCTACATATTTAGTACAATACTCATAATATTCTTTAGTACCAACTTCTAATCCTTTTTGTTGGGCTGCTTTTTCAGCACGCCTACTTAATTCAGCCCTTACCGTCGGAGTATCTGGAGCCATCCTTTCCATTGCATGTTGAGAATACTCCCTTCCATTAATTACACCTCCACCTTCTGTCATATCCCATATTCCTGTATTACTACCACTCTGGTATGCTAAACACATAGGAATCAAAGCAGTCTTTTTCTATCTATTGCTTTTCTTTTATTCCTATTTCACAATTATCCTGTAATAGATAGAGGTGTGCGTCACCACTCTTGAATCACTTGTGACTTCGTTCATTGAGACTGCTACCTCTGCTTTGCAGGATTTTGCGTATTAGCTGGATGTTGACAGCATTTGTGCTGTACTTCGTATATCTAACCAGATTGTAACCCGCATTGAAGTGAGGATTCTATCTACTTACAATTCACATTAGAAAGGATTTCAATTATGTACATCGTAGGCATTGATATTGGCAAAAATCATCATGAAGCATCCATTGTTTCACCTGAAGGCAAACAAATCGGCCGTTCTCTTCGCTTTGCAACTACACACAAAGGTGCAGATTCTCTTATGAGCTTTATCTTCAAAAACATCGGTAATTCCCCTTGTGTATTTGGCATGGAAGCTACAGGTCATTACTGGTATCCCATTTATTCATTTCTAAAAGCAAAAGGATATACCATCTATGTAATCAATCCTATCCAGTCTGATTCTTTAAGAAAAATGTATATACGACAAACCAAAAACGATTCAATTGACTCTTTTTTAATTGCAGAAGTGATACGTTTCGGTCAGTTTGGGACTACTTCCATGGCTGATGAAAACATCCTTGCCATGCGTCAGTTATGTCGTTATCGTGATTCTGTCATTTCTTCCAGAACTGAAATTAAGCTCCGAATCGGCACAATTATGGAACAAATCTTCCCAGAGTACGAAAAACAGTTTTCCTCTCTTTGGGTGAGCACATCCATGGGCATTCTGGAAAAGTATCTCACCCCTGAGAATATTGAGAATACACCAATAGATGAGCTCTTTGAAATCATAAAAGATAAGAGCCACAACCGACTTACCAAAGCTAAAGCCATTTCCATCAAAGAAGCTGCAGCTGATACCTTTGGTATTAAGATAGCACAGGATGCTTTCTCTTTCCAGTTAAAACAGCTCATTGACAGAATGAATTTTCTTGATAAGCAGATTGAAGCTCTTGATATTGAAATCATGAAATACTACGAGCAGTTTGATTGTTATCTTCATACTATTCCGGGGATTGGCATGATTGCTACTGCAACCATTCTTGCCGAAATTGGTGATATACATAGATTTAAGAGTTCATCAGCCTTAGTTGCCTTTGCAGGTATTGATCCAACTGTACGTCAGTCGGGTGAATTTAACAGCACACATAACCATATGTCAAAACGTGGTTCACCTTACTTAAGACATGCCATTTTTCTTGCGGCTACCACCTGCTCTTTTCACAATAGCCCGTTGAATGCATATTACAAAAAGAAACGTGACCAAGGTAAACATCACTTAACTGCCACAGGAGCCGTGGCAAGAAAGCTTACCACCGTAATTTATGCCGTGTTACGGGATAGTAAACCTTATGAACCTAAGAAGTTCTGTTAAATGTCTGGTAGTGAGACTAGGATTTAAGCCTGCCCGTGGGGAGGCTTAGTTGTTGTGCTTATACTTGTCGTCCTATAGCAATATCAGCTTCCCTCTGAAGTTTTATTGTTATAGGTCCCATATATTTCTTAGCTTTTTCCAATATATTTTTATCATTACCCAATATTTCCAATGCTGTTATAGAAAAAACATTATTGAGATAATCATCTGAATTAATACATACATCCTCAAAATAGTCAAATATAACTTTTAGCTTCTTCGTATCCGCGTCTTTTTCCAAAAGTTCAATAATTTCTGGCATAATAATATCCTCTATAACAATAGTATCCAATCTTTCTCCTGAATTCTTGTATGTGTTCATCCAAATCTTTTTTTATTGTGGAAAATAAATTGTCATTTGTTTCAAAAAAATCATCTATAATCATAATTTTTTATTAATCTCCTTTATTTGAATAAGTCTATAGCGTATTCTAAATCATCTCTTAATGCTTCAGCTATATCTAAATCATTCAGTCCAAGTTTTCCTGAATCTATTATTCTATTTATACCGACTAATCTTTCTTTAGCTTTTGGCAAATGACGGGAACTTCCTTCATAAAACTCCATGATTAATTTATCAGCAGTTCCACCATCTCCAACAGATGCACCTGGTCTATACACTTCATTAATATACGCTGCTAATTTTGTGTCTTGTACCATAGATAATAATTTCTCTCGATTCGTTCCAGTCAACTCTGGACGATTTTCTAACAATTCAGAAATATTTCCGCTTGACTCCCCATAGCTGGTCTTGACAAAGACTCTTTACCCTTATGATTATCCAAGCCGATGCTCCTACCCCGAAAAATGAATACACTTCCCAAAGCCGACTGTTACATCCGCTTAAAAGTTTACCATATTGGAACTAAATATTCAGTTTTGATTTCGAATGTCCTTATGTACACCCAGAGAACAAATCTCGTCTTAAAATCATTAATCTACATGAATGAATCGCCTTCAGTGAGAGTAATTACAGTTAATATAAAGGCTGTAATAATTTTAGGTTGGTGTATGTCCTTTAGTGGAAACATAATTTAGACAAAAATAGTTATTCAAGATTATTTTCTAAAACACATGTACACACATCCTCTATGCTACATCCTTGTAAATCTGCTGTAGACAATATCAACTTAATTACCTTTGCTAACTCATCTTTTTCTTCCAAAGTAATCTTGACCATTGGTAGTAAAAATATTTTTTCAATATCATTCATATTACTTGTATATTCATAAAATTGTGCCAACGAGATATTTCTAATCATATAAGATGATCCTGTGCAACCAATCTGTATGTCATTTATATAATATATCGTATCCCCAGGATGAAATTCAACACAAAATTCATCTCCATTAGACAGCTTAATCGCAACAGCTTTAGGTGTATCAACATAACCATCATTTTCATCAAAAACACCATCATAATAGCTCGTCAAATTATCAATCCAATCTTTATCTAAGATACACTTTTCTTGAATCAGTTCAGTCAAGGAACATTCTTTAGAATTATCTATTTAAATAGGACCACCTAATGTTAATCCATCTGTTTCTAACAATGGCTGACATATAGCCTTACAAATATTACGTGATGTTCCACCTGCAATAATTGTATATCTGTCTCCTTTGTTATTCATTATTGTTTGCCCTGCATGCCCTTTGCCTTACCGGATGTCACCGGCTCGATCAGTCCGCCATAGGTCTGTGCTTCCCGTTTTTAACAGTATAACAACATCATAAATATTTTTTTACAGTCTGTATGATTTGATCATTTTTATAACGCTTTGCAATATCAAGTATCGTATAATTTTTCACATATTCATTCGTATATACAGCAACAAGATGCCGATGCTTCGTCATGAGCTCTTCTACTAATTCCCTACTTCCTATTTTTATCGCAAACAATAATGGGTTACTTTTCATTTCATCACCATCTGTAATAATTCCATGTCTTAATAATTGCAAAGCAATTCTGGTATTATTCATCTTTAATGCTGTTAGTAATTCTAGCCCGTCAAAAGAATTTATATCTATTTTTTCTTCAATCAGCCATTCTGCTATCTCGTTATCTTTTAACTGAATTGCATAATTTAAAAGTGAACCTTTTTTTGTGACTATATTGATCGCCTTATTCTCCAATACAAATTCTTTAAAATAATTATGATCTTGTTGAATAAGCAGACATGCTGTTTCTATATTTTCTATTACCTGCTTATTTTCTCCCCAAAAATTATGTTCTGTATAAGCTCTAATAAAATCCTTATATTCTTCCGAGGCATATTCCGGACAGTCCATAACAGCATCTATGAATTCCTTGGGTGGGAAATACAACCCATCCAAAATATCCAGCACAATAATATTTGGTGCAGCATATCTGATGTTATTTTTTATATCTATAATACGAATCTCCCCAAATCCTGTAACACACTTCCCCCCTTCTTTCGCATCCAAATATCTAAATTTTCCATTCAAATCTTTATTTACGGGATATTGGCAAAACACTTTCAACTTCTCAATAAATTCTTTCCCATAATCTTCTTGTTTACTGCTTTTATGATTATTCTTCCACCCTATGTTATATGCATTCTCAAAATGCTGAAAACAATACTTTGTCATATCAGTATTCACCTCTAGCCCCCCCCTTACCTGAGAATCCCAAATTTCACTCTTCTTACCAAAACCTTTTTTGAACCATGCGTCAGGCAGCTTATTCGCAATCCCGCCAACCGCCTTGCCTATCACAACACCTGTCACAAAATCCACTGCCATCTGCCCCGGGTCAAAGATGTACGCAAGCTTTTCTTCCAGCGTCATGTCCCCGTGACCACATCATAGCAGATGAAATTCTTTCTATCAACGGTGCATCTCCCACTGACCGCATAATAGCGCCCGTCAAAGCAGATCCCGCAGGAGAGAACCTCCCCGAGCTCCTTTTTCTCCCCCTCCGGCAGCCCCATGTAAAACCGCGGGTAATAATACCCCGTGGTCAAAAGACCTTCCGGCTGAGTGTTACAAGCGCCGCAAGTAAGCGGCGCTGTATTTGGCGTGGAGCGAAGAATTTGACCTTTACCTCATACAGTTTGATGGCATCTGAATCTACTTTCCTAACACGCATAATAAATTTAATTAATAGTTTTCTTTAAAAAATCCATATTATCCTCAATGATATACTCATCATTCAGTTTATTCTTTAGAAGATTGATTACCAAAAGCAATTCTCCGAAAAAATTTTCTCTCTTTTCAGCCTCTTTAAATCCAATATATTTGAATTCTTTTCCATCATCCAAATACAAACTATCATATATTTTTTGAATATTTAAAAATTTAGGGTCTATATCACTATCTCCTATTAAATATGGTGGCAAATCATTCTCTATCCATTCATTATTTTCACCATAAATCCACACAGGGAAGCATCCATATTCAAATTTGATTTTTATTACTTTCATACACGTTCCTCTCTACTTTGGATTAGCACCAACTATAAATCCATTATTACCTACTGTAATAGCAACTTTATGAATTTCTCCGTTATATGTAAATTCATATATAGGTCTTCCAGTACCTCTTCCCTGATATCCAACGATTTTTCCATTTTCTAGTGCATTCATTACATAATCAGGAATTTGCTCTTGCGTTATTCCTTTATTTAGAAAATCGTCAGCATGCTCAGTAATAATGTGATTTAATCCCGCAGTATCTGTTCCATTTTCTAACCACACTAATTTCCCATCCGCAGTCTTTGTTATTGCATTCGGTACTCTGTACCATTCTTTAACATTACCGCTTTTTTTGACCAGTTTTATATCTGAAATACCGCCTTTTGAGATTAGTTTTCGACAGTCATTGGATAGTTCTCTATTATCCCCTCTTCTACTTCTGTATTAGTCAATGTTTGATAGTTATATTCTCATATATACTTTCTTTCTGTATTTCATTGCTGTTTTTCACCTCAATAATAAATCTATGAGGTTCATAATAGTTATATTTTTTATATGCATTCTCTGGAACATCCAATTGAAATATTGATATATCTTCTGCATCATAAAAACATAAAATAATATCAGAAAACATCTTTAACATTTCTTCATGGCTCATATCTCGCAAATTACCTTCATATACAACATTATTATAAACATCACTAGAAGTATATGTTCCTTTGGAATTTTCATCAATAAACATTATTTCTGTATCATCCACAAAAATTGATGTATGAATGCCATAAAAATTAATAAATAAATTTTCGTCATCTCCATCAAATACTATAGTTCCTATTTTTTCCGATGTATTAAATTGAATTTCATCGCCATCTTCTGA
>ENA-OQHF01001624-OQHF01001624.1-human-gut-metagenome-genome-assembly--contig:-NODE-1624-length-12144-cov-2.220937_pt1 | contig 12144 bp, 13 predicted proteins | sample MGYA00242559_ERZ504709 | MGnify/ENA primary metagenome ERZ504709 (study PRJEB26092, sample SAMD00036203) | human gut metagenome | host: Homo sapiens | study: EMG produced TPA metagenomics assembly of... | reverse complement strand
GCGCCGCCCGCCGCTTGGCAGGCCGACACATAATCGGCAAATTCTTCCGGGGTTGCTGCGTCCACAAACGATAGACGGAACGCATCGGCGGTATCTGCCTGCACGGTCGTGTGGATCACGGCAAAAAATTTCATAGGCACAGCTGCCCAGCGCGGTATCGAACCAGACGGTTTTGTGTGATTGCCAGAAATCCTTGCTGCGGTACTTGGCAAGATCTGCGAACATCGAGCCGTCCTTCATGTTGTGGCCGTAGAGGATCAGGTTATCGGACGGGGCAAGCGCATCGCAGTCTGCCTGCATAAAGGGGCAGCCGTAGTCGGTGTAGTTCTTTTCAAAGTCGTGCTTCAGGTAATAGGTGGGGTCTGTCGGTGTCTGCATCACGGGATAGTCAATGTTGGTGTCCTCGATAAGAATCCAGCCGACCATATCTGTGTTTTCCCAATATAAGTTTTGGTATGATGCCTGTTTCTCTGGTTCCGAAGCCGTTTCCTGTTGTGTGTCCTGTTTCCTTACGGCGGCAAGGTCGCTGTAAAGGTGCGCCTGTTGTTTAGACTGTGCGGCATACATCAACAGGAATGCGATGCTCGTGAGAGCTGCAATACCGAACAGCCCAATAAAAAGCGAATATAGAAAGTTCTTCATCGTCTGCTCAACGCTCCCCATATGAAAATAAGCTCAGCTGTTCTCCCTCCAGACAGAACCGTAAATCTAAATCGTGCAGCGTATAACTGCGGTTGAACCGTTCTGTTGCCTTATTGGGGGCATCCTGCAATTCCAGCAGCAGCTGCCACAAATCGGGGTGGGCGTTGTACAGGTGCCGAAGTTCCCGCATGGACGCATTGGGGCAAAACCAGCAGCCGCCACGCCCTGTGAACGCATATAGCGGGGACAGCAGCCCCTCGGCTTGGCACATTGCCTGCGCGTCTTTTTCGGTCAGGTTGTACTTTGCCAGCAGAGAGGTTTGGTTTGCCTTTAGTCGTGCCAGTCGTATCGGTTCATCGGCGGCAATCCCCAGATAGTAAACCGTGTCTTGCGGCAGCGTTTTCTGGTAGGTGCGTATGGGTGGCAGTTTGCAGTCCCTTTGTATACTGCAGCGTCCGGTCAGCGGAAAGGACGCCAGCTTTCCCTCGGCATTACCGCGGCTTACGATGTGGTAAAAGCAGTCCAAATATGTCTTTTGCCCGCGCAGGACCCTTGTGGGAATGCCGCGCTTTTCAAAATACGGGATTGCTGTTTCATAGATGAACCGCTTATGCTCCGGCAGTTCTCCCGATACGGTATCGCTGAACATCACCTCGGAATAAACCAGTTCATCCAGCGGTTCGCCGTGCTGCAAGGCAAGCAGCGCCGTGGCGATGCTGTCTTTGCCAAAGCTGCAAGTCAGAATATGCTTCATTCGAGTTTCCTCATAAAAAACGGGTGGTCCTCGCGGGTCACCCATGGTGGTTGGATGGTTCATTTTTGTGTTCCTTATTTCGGTTTCAGTCGTCGTCCTTTTGGGCAACGGCTTTGCAGTGGACACACTTGAAAATCAATGCCGCCAACCCTGCCAAGGAAAGACCTGCCAGCGCCAGAAGCAGTCCCAGCGGGAAAGTATCGCCTGTCTGGGGAATCAGCGGTGTGGGGGTCGGGGTAGTCGGCGGTGTCGGTTGCACGGGCTGTTCGGGGATGGGGGCATCCTTCATAACCACGCGCTGTACCTCGCCGGTGGGAAGCACGGTAAAGGGAATATCCTCTGCAATTTCGTACCCGTTGGGGGCGGTGATTTCGGTCAGGGTGTACTCACCGGCAGGGAGCTTTTCGATATAGTGCGGCTTGTCGGTAGAGGTCCAATGTTCCACTACCTTGCCGTCCTTGTTGGTGATAATCAGCTCGGCACCCGGCAGCTCTTTGTTTGTGGTGATGTCCACCTTGGAAATCTCCACCTTGATGACATCATCCAGCATCTCAAACCGCTGCACCTCGCCGGTGGGCAGCACCGTAAACGGTACGCTTTCGGCAAAGGCATATCCATCCGGGGCTTTCACCGTCGGTCAGCGTGTAGTCACCGGCGGGGACCTTTTTCGAATAGTGCGGCTTGTCGGTGGATGTCCAATGTTCCACTACCGTGCCGCCCTTGTCGGTAAGGGTCAGCTCAGCACCGGGCAGTTCTTCCATTGTGGTCAGGTCCTTCTTGGAGATTTCTACCTTAATGACATCGTCCAACATCTCGAACTGCTGCACCTCACCGGTGGGCAACGCGGTAAACGGTACGCTTTCGGCAAAGGCATAGCCGTCCGGGGCTTTCACTTCGGTCAGCGTATAGTCACCGGCAGGGAGTTTTTCGATATAGTGCGGCTTGTCGGAAGATACCCAGCGGTCAATTTCCTTGCCGTCCTTGTCGGTAATGGTCAGTTCCGCGCCGGGCAATTCCTCCATTGTGGTCAGATCCTTCTTGGAGAATTCTGCCTTGATGGTGTCATCGCGCATAATCACGGTTGCATCGTCCAGCAGTTTCCAATCATCCCACGTCCAGAACAGCAAGGACTTCTTGGTCAAATAGTAGGCCTCGGCTTCCTGCAGGTTGCTGCCGTCCTCGTCCACCTTTTGCAGCAGACGGAAGGTAATTTCATCCGCCAGCGCGTAGCCATCGGCGGGGCGGGTTTCGGTCAGGGTATAGGCATCGCCCAAGTGCAGCCCGGTCACCCGGTGGGGTGTGTCGGTGGATACCCAGCTTTCCACAATGTTGCCGTCCATATCCTGAATGGTCAAAGTGGCACCGGGCAGTTCCTCGTCATTGGTCAAATCGCGCTTGCTTACCCACATTTCGGTGGGTTTGTCGGTACAGGTGCTTTCCAAAATACGCACAGTCTGCCCGTCGTAGGTAAAGGTGACTTCCATGGGTTCTTCGTTGACATAGTAGCCCAGCGGGGCACGGATTTCCTCGATGATATACTTGCCGCTGTTGGTGGCGGCGTCCTTGTGGGTGCTGCTGCCGTATTGTTCACCGCGGATGGGAATATCGCAATCGAAGTAGGTGGTGCCATCCGCATTGGTTTCGGGGCTGGTGGCTACCAGCTCACCGGCGGCAAAAACAAGGCTGCCGTCTGCATCGTAAATGTCATCGGCGGTGTACAGGTTGAACACGGCACCGGCAAGGTATTTGCCGCTTTCCAGATCGGTTTTGTAGATGCCGACTTTGGCCTTTTCGCGGTCATTGTAGAATTTTAAGGTCTGCTGCTCGGTGAAATCGGCGTTGGCATCCTTGCTGCGCACGACCTCAAAACTCTGGGAAGATGCAGCGCCGTCAACCTTGGCAATGCTCGTGGCCATAACCACATCGTTCCGTTCGTTATCCCATGCAAAGGTGACATCATAGCTTTCAGGGGTGCCGATATAGCCGTAAGGCGGCTTGGTTTCCTCAATGTGGTAGCTGCCCAGCGGCAGGGTCACACTGACTTCGCCAATCGTGCCGTCATGGATTACGGACAGGAAATCGTAGGTGGCCTTGGTGCGGGCAGGGGCAAAGGCGGCAATGTCTGCGCTGCCGTCGCCGGTGGTGACTACGGCGACTACATCGCCCTTGGCATACCAGAGCGTGCGGTTGCCATAATTGTCGGTCTGCCGATCCTGCGTATAAATATCCTCGGCGGCGGTGATGGTATACTCCGCACTGGCCAGCGGGCGGGTTTCATACACGAAATTGCCGTCCTCGGCCTCGCCGGTCATCCACGGGTCAAGTGCGCCAACTTCTGTTTTCCAGCCAGCTAAGACCTCGCCTGTTTTGCGGATCGTCAATTTGCCCAGCGTCTCATGGTTAGAGTAGTTTTCACCAATCACAAGGGTATCCATGCCGTTCTCGTTTTTGTCGCCGGTGGCTGCATAAATGCGGTCTGTGGTGATTTCAAAATCCACATAGTAGATGCCATCTGCATCGTCGGCCAAAATGCCGTTTTCATATCCGGCAGAATCCAGCCATTCGTTGTAGAATCCGTTCGGGCCGGTGACTTCCACAATGCGATATTTACCCAGCGGCAATTTTTCAGGCAGCGTTAAGATGCCCTCGCTGTTGGTGTAGAAAGTGTCTACATCTTTTGTCAGATGACCGTTGACAGTATCGGTCATCGTGACGAGTTTCGGGTTGCCGTTGCTGTCATAACGGTAATGCCCCTGCTCGTCCAGCCAGTAGATTTGGAAAGCGGTGTCGGGCAGCAGTACCGGTTTGCCGGTTTCCTCGTCAACTTTGGTGATGCGGAGATAAACTTCGATTTCCTCGTCCAGTACGGTGAATTTCTGATAACTGTCAGAGCCTGTCATTACGCTGTCCTTGGGGGTAGCCATAGCGCCCCACGGGTTGTTATCCTGTTCGGGGTCAACGTTGACAATAAAAGGCTCGGCTTGGAACAGGTCGTGCGGTACGGTGGTTTCCACGACCAGATAAGTGCCATAGGGCAAGCCCTGCACACGAATATTCCCGGTGTCATTGCTGAAGATTTCGGCAAGCTGGTATTCGTTGGCGCTGCCGGTGGGCTGCCAGCCATCGCCCTTGCCGTTCTTGTTTTCTCCTGCGGCAGTCAGCGTTTTGTTGTACGCGACAATTTCGTCAGCGTTGACCTCATAGGTCTTTGCGATGGCCTGCGTTTCCGCAGAAAAATCCCACTTCGGATGCTCGTTATCGTAGGTCTTATCAATGTAGGCATCCAAAATGCTTTGCAGGGTGTAGCTGCCGCTGCGGGTCTGCTCAAACTGCTTCAGTTTGGACAGGTCGGACACAAGGAAGAATGTAAAGCCTGCGCCCTCCAGTTCCAGTCCATTGCTTTGACCGCTGGAGGATACGATTTTACTGATTTCCACATTGCCTTTTGCTACTTGGTCTTGGCTTTCGACCAAAGCGTTATCCGCATGGATGTGGTAATTGGCGCTGTAGCTGGTCTTGTCGATCTGTTCACCGGCTGCCTGTCGATTGTCGGCAAAGGTGGTCTTTTCTACATACCAACCCTCATCAGAATAGGCTGGCGTGATGTAGTAGTTATGTTCATCGCAGAGGTAGCCGTCTGCAAAGGACAGGTAATAGGCATCGTAAGTCCAAGAGCCATCCAACGCTTTACCTTTAGAGACTGTAGAAACTGGTTCTTGTAAACCCAATCCGTGTACTGGCCGCTGCCGTTCTTGGCAAGCGCGGCGGTCTGCCCGGTGACTGCCTTGGTGCGGCTGTCCACGGTGGGATAGGTGCCGGAAACAGCAAGAGCGCCGTCACGCAGCGGGATAACCACGCCGGTGGAGCGCTCTACGACATAATATTTGCCGTAGGTACAAATTGCTGAAGCACAGCCAGCCATTCTCGATTTTAGCGCTGGCTACAAGGTGGTCTTTTTTCAGAACGGGTAAATAATCAGACACCCACTGCCCGCTGTTGTCGCGGATTGTGGTGTGCCAGATGGGATTGCCGTCTGCATCCACGATTTTGGAGTAGTCCACCACGCCGGTCACGCCATCGGGGTGCGTAATATCTTCGGCGGCGTAGAGGTCGTACACCGCGCCGTCCAGCGCGGCATCGCCGTGAGCTTGCCCGCTGGCAAGGGCTGTGCCGTGGGCGGCGCTGCCGCCCACATACCGCACGGCATCAAGGTCAACCTTGGAGATGCTGATTTCGCCCAAGGTGCGGTCATTTTCATAACGCCGTCTGAGGGTGTGATTGTGTAGCTGTCCTCGTTGGCCGCTTTGCCGCTGTTGTCGGTGTTAAAAGTGCGGCTGGAATCCTTGCCAGTGTCGTAGATGGTAACGGTGGTTTCTACGCCCGTACTGGTGACAAGTTTGGTGCCGCCTTTATCGGTAGCGGCAATGTCGGCATTATAGTCAGCGTTGTCCAGCCAGATTACAGAATTGTCGCTGTCCTCGGTGATTTCGATATAGTAACCGCGCTTGCCCAGCGGAGTGTTGACGATGCCGGGATGATTGATGTCTGTCCAATCGCCAAAATAGCCTGTGGGCGCTTTGCTTTCCACAATGATAAACTTGCCCGCATTACGCTGGGTATAGTAGAGAGTATGCCGCATGGAATCTGTGGTCGCATAGGCCGCACTGTTGATGACCGCGTAGCTGCCGTCGCCCTGACGCTGTACGCTGTAGGTGTTGTAGCCCCCGGTGGGCTGGTATTTGCCGGTCACCCACATCCCACTGATAGATCTCATTACTGGGCATCGGTTGCGATCTGGCTGCCGGTTCGCTGTCGGTTTTCTTGAGGTTGACCTGCAAACTCCACTCGTCAATTTTTCATGACATAGTCATTGTTGGTGTTCGCGGGTACCGAAATCGTTTGGCTGCTGCCGTTCGTGCCCCAGTACTTGCCGAATCCATACGGTACTGTGATTTCCTCATAGCGGAACTGGATGCTTCCCAGCTGCGCTTTAGCCGCCTGCTATAGCATTGTTGACAGCGTTCTGGGCCTCACCCTGCAATTCCGCAATGGCGGCGTCGCGGGCACTGTTGGCGGCCGCATCAGCAGCCTCCTGCGTGGTGAAAGGACCAACCTGTCCATTGCGAGTGCCCGATGTTTTGGTAACGGCATAGTGCAGGCTCCAGCTTGCACTGGCATCGCCACCGTTCTTCTGGTAGTTGTCATCGGCGGTATGACCGCTGGTGGTCACAGTTTGCTTTCCGGCAGGGGCTGATAGACCAGTTGGCCGCCCTCGATGCTGCCGGATTTGGTTGTAGGTTCGATTTCAATCGTTGCACCGTCCACTTTTTCCAGTGTGGCAGTCTGAATCTTGTCGGTGCGCACACCGTAGGAAAAATCGAAACTGCCGCTGGCGGTCTGGGCGGGTGCCTCCCAACTGGCGTAGTATTCCTGCACAACAGGTTCCGGCTCAGGTTCCCCCTCACCGATCTCAGGTCCGATCAGGGCAACGGTCTGCCATCCTGCGCGACCGGGATTATAGATGTAGGTGTAGTAACCGCGGGCAGAGGCGTAGGTTTCCACGCCGTTCAGCAGCTCATCGGCAGAGGCAAGATAAATTTCCGCGGTGGTGCTTTCGGGGAAGTTTTCGATGATATACATCTGTACATCGTCATAAATTGATGCACAGAAATCCAAAAGAGAGATTTCTTCACCCTCGTCAGCGGAAAAAACAGCGGGCAGATCGTCCGCATCGCCCAAAGAAAGCTGGTTCAAGCCGCCCCAGATGCGAATCTGGTTGCCGTAGTGGTCACCGGGGATGCACTGGTCTGCGTTGACCGTGGAAGTTTTCACATAGGTGTATGTCGGGCATCCTGCAGGCTGACCGTTGGCACCGTGGGTGCAGCAGTAGGCGGGTTCGCCGTTGAACCAAATCAGCCAAGTGCCGTTGACCTTGGCAACCTTGGTGATTTTGCCGCTTGTCACCGCAGGGGTGGGGCGCTCGGCAAAGGCGGCAATTTCGCTGTCAGGGAAAGGATACTCGGCAGTCACATTGCGGTCGATGGTCACCTGCAAGGTTTTGGTCAGGCAGCTGCCGTCCGGCGCGGTATAAACCAGCTGCGCGGTAAAATCCGCATCCGCCTGCACATACACGCCCAGCACCGCAGCGAAGTTTCGCTGTACTCATTGTGCAGCAGGCTTTCTGCGTTTTCAGCGGGTGCGCCGTAGTAGTCCAGCAGGGTCACTCCGTCCGGCAAAATTAGATCAAGGGTACTGCCATCGGCAGGGTACTCCACCTGCGCCAGAATCGGCACAATGGCGTAGTCGGTATCTTCCAGCAAAGGTGTAGTCAGTGTCAGGTTGTCACTGTCCAGCGCCTCGGCGCTCAGATAACTATCCTGCTCTAAATCGGCATCCCACGCGCTAAGCCCGATTTTGATTTCACCGGTCGCTACTGGCAAACCGTAGCTGCCGATGTAGGAGCCTGTGGGGGCGTCCGGCATATCCGCGTAGAGGATTTCACCGTCAAAGGTGTAAGGCTCGTTTTCTTCAGCAGGCTCATCCGTGGTTGGTGCTGCGCTTTCCTCGGTAGTTGCTCCGGGGTCGGGGTTGCTGGCATCGGTCTGCCCGTTGTCGGTTTCGGTTTCATCGGTCTGTTGTTCCTCAGTGGCGACCGTGCTTTCCTGCGGCAAGGGCGTTTCGGCAAACGCGCCGACCGGGAACACGGAGCAGCACATCACGGCTGCCAAAGCCAGCGCCAGAAGGCGGTGGCTCCATTTTGTTTTTCGATTCATGGGTAAACACCTCTTTTATCTTTCGGGGGCTGTTTTCTCGCGCTCCAGCTGACGCAGACGCGAAGTAAAAATATCGATCAACCCGGCATGAGATTGCAAATTGGCGTAATACACCGCCTTGTCATACCCATCCGCATTGATGTCTTGAATTGTTCGCACAGAATCCGCCCATCTTCGATTCTGCGGGGAAATTCGCGCATCGCCATCCCGCACTTGGATGGCTGCTGCAACAATATAGCGGGTGCGCTCTGCGCCGTATCCTGCCAATACCTGCTGCACGGCACCGTCATCCAAGCACAAGCCGTTATAGTTGTAAGAAATGGCGTCATCAATTTCATCGCGGCATTCCTCGTTCAACTTCATGGAGGCGCGGTATTGCGGCAGTTCCTCGTGCTTCGCGGCGTATCGACCGGTCTTGATAGTAAACGGGCGGCCAGTTCTTTTTCGTGCTTTCCAATCAGGTCGATGTCGGCGGCGATCCGCTATGCACAAGGTCATAACATCCAGTGTGTTGGTATCGCAATCGCGGTAGTCTTTGTAAATGTCCGCCAGCGGTGCTTGGGGATTCCAACAAAGCGCGCAGCTGTGCAGGACGCAGCGAAGCATTTTCAAGAGCGATGAGGATATCCTCACGGGAGCTGTACTCATACGCGTGGTTCAAAATTTCTTCGGGCGGCTGTGCAAGCAGCCACGCACGGTATTCGTTTTGCTCCTGCTGCATTTTGTTGTACAGCTTAGCGACAAGGGGATCGTTTTTCACATCGCATCACCGTCCGTATTGTGCAGAATTCTTTCCCAGAAATTCCGCTTTTCAGGCTCGGAAAGACTGCGATAGGCGGTTTCGATCACCGCATTCACGACCTGCTCGGCGGCATCCTGCGCGATATGCAACTGTTTTGCCGCATTTTTCCCCATCGCAAGACGGTGCAGCAGATTCTCTAAAACCGTTATTTTTTGCTTTTGCAGCGCGTTTTTGTGCTTTCGTCTATGTCGAGCGCAGCAACAGGGGTGTCGTATACGCTTTCCGGCACACGAAATACCAACTCGCTGCGTTCTCGATTGGGGGCAATGTCATTCAGCACGACCATGCAGCCGTTTTGCTCGGCTTTTCTAAGTAAAGTTTCAATGTCCATAGAATTCCTCCAATAAAAAAGCGCCCACAAATGTGAGCGCTTAAGTAAGATATTCAGTTACAGAGACTCAATCAGTTCAGAGATTTCCTTGACAGTTTCCAAGGTCTGCCCAAATGTAATAGCTGCTGCATAGGAATTGCTCATGCCGTAGCTATCCCATAACTGTTGCATAGACGAATCATCCCTTAGGTCATCCAAAATTTCTTTCCAATCGGCAAGATCTTCCAGAGATTCTCGCTTTTCAGCCGTATGCAGAACAGCATCCTTTAAGACTTGCGGGCGAATTTCTGACTTTCTGGTGCGATACAGCGTGTAAAGGTCATAAAAATCGCGCGCTCTTGTGGTGGTTGCACCGCGGCGGATAATGGTTTCATACTTTTCAGCAAGTATCGTTTCTATCGTATAAGCCATGATAGGAATTTTCTTTTCGGAATCAAAGCAGGGAAACTCATATTGTACCGCAGCAGGGGTGATTTTGTCGCCGGTGGTGATGTCGATTTTCATGGGTGTGTTGATTTTCCCATACAGAACATCAATATGGGCGCGGAAGTTGTTGTATGCATCAATTTCACGGATCGGTGCAATGGAACGATATTCAAAGCGGATACCGTCACCAACATCAACTGCCAAAATGGTTTTGAGGGCAGAAACGATTTCCTCTTCTTCCATATGGATACCGCGCACGGTGGTATCCATATCCATCGTAGTTCGACCCTCAAGCCCAACCATTGAGGAAATCAGAAGTCCTCCCTTGAGAATGAAATTTTTCTGATACGGCGAAGCCGCCAGTCGTTCCAGCAGACGTTCAAACATAAACATCTGCAAAATTTCCTGAGCGCGCAGATGCTTTTCGGCAGCAACATTGCGCGCCCAGCCTTTTAATTGTTCTGGTGATCTCACATCAGCACCTCCATGTAGGTACGCAATTTATCGTCAACCCCAAACTGTTTTCCATACTTTAGAAGTTTTCTGGGATTTGGTCTTGACGCAAAGTAGATCTTCAGTCCATGTGTAAACAGTTGCTTGTCGATTGCATTTCTGTCGCGCACCAAGTCGCAAATGCAGCGTTCACGGTCATACAGGATAACATTTCCGCCTTGTGGAGATCTGCAAGTGGTTTTGCCTATACCGTGAAGACTTCCTTTAACATAGTGAAACCGAATATTGGGATCGCGTTCTTTGATGCGACTGGTGTTATATCCTTGCGGCACACTGAATTCAAAAATGTGTGGCGTTCGGTCTGACAGTCCCCAAAAGTACATGGCACTGCCGTAAGAGTAGACAAGATTCTCGCTTCCGCTTTGCAAAAGCGTAAACTCGTCTGGAACAAATCCGGTCATTGTATATTGTCCGCGGGCAATGCGCGTCAGAACACCTTTGTCTGCGTATCGTTTTAATGTGACACGGTTTGTGCCTGCTCGCAATGCTTCTTCTGTAGTAACAATGCCGCCGTTCGCATCAGCTATCGTTTTCAATACAGCTATCGTAGCATTCACTCCACACACCGCCTTTCAAAAAGTTACTACTGTGCTTTAATTATAACATAATAAAGCACAACTGTAAACGGGCTTGTGGGAGATTTTCGTGGGAACTAGTTAAAGGTCACGACCCAATAGGTATATTGCCCCTCTGCCGTCTGGCAAAACCAGCAGCCGACACCCATGCTGGTAAAACTCGGCTCCATAATGTTGGCACAATGGGCGGGGCTGCCCTGCCAGCCTGTGCAAACGGCGCTGGCAGAACTCAGCGGACCGGCGGCGCAGATCTCGCTGCGGGTGGTCATACCGCTGTGATCAAAGGGCGCACCTGCCACAAAACTCTCACATCGGGCATCGGCAGCGGCGCTCAAACCGCTGTCCATCGTCAGCGGTGCCAGCCCACCGGCTGCGCGCATCGCGTTGATGTTTTCCTGCACCGCCCAATAAGCGGAATCCGAGCTGTCGATGCTCCACCACTGATCGGTGCCTGACGCCAAATCAAAGGGCACAGCACCATAGCTCATACTGACCTGCGCCGGGGCAGGTTCTGCCGTCGGCGCTGCCGTGGGTTCCGGCGTAGGGGCAGGAGTCGGCGCGGGGGTAGCGGCAGGTGTTGCCGAAGGTGTCGGCGCGGGTGTGGCGGTAGGTTCCGGGGTTGCTGTCGGCTCGGCAGTTGAAATCGGTGCAGGTGTTTCTTCGGCGTCTGCACTTTCGGATGTCGCTGCCGACAGCTCCGTCAATTCAGCGGATTCCGGTTCCGGTGTCTGTGCGCAGGCTGTCAATGCGGACAGCATTGCAAGCATTACGATCCATTTTTTCATCTTGAAAACTCCTTGCGGGGGCCATCTCTGACCCGGTTGCTTCTTCTTTCCTTCATCTTAAAACCTTCTACCTTTCTTGTCCACGCTGTCGATTGTCCGAACGACACTGTTGCTCTTCGTCCGGCACGGTATCCAGCACGATATCCTTTTCGTTCAGGTTCAAAAGTGCCTCCAACTCGGCAAGGCGCTTGCTCTTTTCAGCCAGCTCGTCCGCCTGGACAAAGGGCTGCGCCAGCTGTTCCTTGGCGTTTTCCAGCTGCTTTTGCAGCTGCACCAATTTGGATTCAAGGTCGGTCACGCTCTGCGGCAGGTTATGCAGGCAGTTGTCCAGGCGTACCGTGTTGCCGACCGCATCCGCGCCAGCTGCACCGGGTTGATACCGCTGCCCACAAGATACGCCAGATACATTTTGTCCATCGCAAAATAGGACGATCTGCAAATCAAAGCCCTTGTATCGCCCGATGGAAACCGGCTCGGTGCGGTTCATCGCCATACCCAGCAGCCCCAGCAGGGCTTTGCCCGCGTCCTCGCGCTTGGTGTAAA
>ENA-OQHF01001622-OQHF01001622.1-human-gut-metagenome-genome-assembly--contig:-NODE-1622-length-12151-cov-10.239355_pt1 | contig 12151 bp, 10 predicted proteins | sample MGYA00242559_ERZ504709 | MGnify/ENA primary metagenome ERZ504709 (study PRJEB26092, sample SAMD00036203) | human gut metagenome | host: Homo sapiens | study: EMG produced TPA metagenomics assembly of... | reverse complement strand
AGTTAAAGCTCAAGATGAGAAATGGCCAAAAATTGATAGAATATTAAGGCATTTAGTATTATCGAATTCTAAATTAACCCGTAAATAAAGCAATCTCTAGCACACAAATTGTTTACTCTTAGATTAATTTTATATTTTCCATAATCACTCTCCTTCTATAGGTAATGTTGTCATGACATCATTATAATATCATCCGTGTATTTTATTGTCAATATAATGTATTTATATAAGAAAAGTTTTCTTTATGTACTAAAATATATAAATATTCGCTTTTTGTAGTGACTTTTATTACACATTAAAAACGATCATTGACCAAGTAATCAAGAATCCATTATCAATCACATATAAAAAAGCCTTCAATTCGCAAAATTAATAGAATTTAACTTTCTACAAATACATCTTACAATTGAAGGTGTGTATATTCGTAATTACTGGATTAGGTAGCATTCAATGCTTAGAATAGATCATTACTCAATAAACTCACAAATAACTCCTTTATCTAATATGAATCTAACCTTACCACTCGCTTCTTCACTAATCTTATCATACAATCTTCCTGCACTATAGCTTTCTCCTAGTACTGTATAAGGGCTATTAGCAACATATCCAATCTTTCCAAGTCCTGGAAGGTTTACACTAATGGCTTCTTTATCATATTCATTATCTTTTTCTTTCTTTAAATAAACTGATCATTTCTTTTCTAGAAATGAATCTCCATAATAATGATGTAATCCTGTAACTGTGAAATAAGTGTTTGACATAAGTATGTCCTCCTTTATAATTTCAAGTTACAACATTAATTGACATTATGCGTGTCTAAATAGTAAATAAATTAAATTATTTTTTGAATAGATCATTGGACTATTTGGAAAATAAAGAATCATTCGATAAATATAATACACAATCATGAGTGCACACCAAATGATTAATATCATTTTTGTTTCTCGGGTTTTAACAAGCATAGAACGCCACAAATGATTGTGGGTATTAATAGAGCATGATAATACAAAGATAATTGAATATTTCCTTTAAGAAGATAATACAGGCTTGTTTTCATGTTGCATCCGGGGCATGGCAAGCCTGTAATGAATTGAAATGGACATTTATAGAATAATAAAAGAAGGAATAGTATGAGAACTATTCCTAAATATTTAGTCTTTTGCGAAACCATTAATATGACTCTGAAGGATGCAATAGGATACTAAAGATAATTGAAGTATAGATAATACCATTAATACAATACTATCATCACTAGGATGATGTCCATTACTTCTTGTAAGACTTGAAACCATCTTACCAGCCTTCCATAAGTAGTATAGTAAGTAGATTCCACATGTCACAATACTTAATACAACAACAAGTCCTGGTTCAGCACCCTTTTCTTGGTTTTGACTTTCACATAAATCATTTAAGTCATATGCGATTGTATATAGCCAATAAATACTATAAATGCCACAAGTAACTAGACTTAATACTACACAGAGTCCAATACTCTTTTCTTTTACAACTCCTTTAGTAAATGAAAAATTTGGTTCTACATGCACTGTTTCATTACCTGCAAGCTCCGTATTCTTTAATCTCTGCCAATCTTGCATGCCTGTTTTCCATACAAAACTATTTCCAGTTAATACACCACTATCAATAAATCCCTTCATGTCTGATTCACTAAAAGGACCTTTAGAATCATTATTCTCTACATAATACCAATCATTTGAAGATGATGAAGTAGAAATAAATTCGTTTAATTCCGTATTCTCTAGTCTTTCCCAGTCTTTCATACTTGCCTTCCATACTAGAGTACTACCATTGATTTCACCAGAAGTAATCTTAGCCTTCATCTCATCTATACTGTATGATCCTTTAGAGTCATTGTTCGATACGTAGTACCATTCTTTGACTGGTGTAGTTGATTCATTCTCATTTACTGATTCTTCTTTATTCGTTTCAACTTCAGATTGATTAACTTCTTCTTCAATCTTATCCACGACTGCAACAGGTACAACAATATCTTCTTCTACTTCTACCTTTGTTCCACAGTTTGAACAAAACTTAGAATCATCACTTATTTCGTGCCCACAATTTTTACAAAACATATTCAATCTTCCTCTCAATTGATTCAATTATAAAATGAATACCTTCTTAACTCAACCACTTAAGAAAAACTTAAGAAAAGTGATGCCTACAAAAGCATCACTTTAGTTCAATTTATTGATAATCTGATTCTTCGTAAGTATCCTCTTGATAATATTGATCATCTGGATTGTAGTAATCTGTATCATCATAACTTTGATCATAATCGTAATCATAATCAGTCTGTTCGTTTTCTGCTCCCATCGACTGTAACTCTTCAGTATTACCAACTGCATTATCTTCACTAGCTGTCTGCGAATAACCTGACGGATCTTCTACTGTAGTAGAACTCTTTCCGTTTAATACTGCCTTGATTTTCTTTCTAGCAACCTCGTTCATAATGTCATTTTGTTGAACAACAGATGCATAAGATTGCGATTGATAACAGAATTGGTAATCAGGTTCTGCAACGATTGCATATGATTCAATATTCCAATTTGGCATATTATTCAATTCATACTTCACAAATTTACTGATTTCATCACCAGATAAGTTTGTATCAAAAGCTACAGCTAAAGCATCCATAAACTTACCGTAGTTTGTGATCATCTTAGGAGAAACAATTCGATTAAAAATAGCTTTAAATACTTTTTGTTGGTTACGCACACGTTGATTATCTCCATCCAAATAGGCATGTCTTTCACGTGCAAAAGCTAAGGCTGTTTCACCATCCACATGATGTTTACCAACACTTAACCCAGGTTGACTATTTACATAGAAAATATCTACTTCTTCACCCTTCTTAATATCTAAATCAATTCCATCTAAGGCATCTACCAAGTTAACTACACTTGAAAAGTTGATTCGTACATTGTAATTAATTTTAATGCCCAAGGCCTTTTCAATTGTTTTTTCAGTACTCTTTATACCCATTAAACCAGAATGTGTTAACTTGTCATAACTACCTTCTGGACAAGCTAATTCAGAATCATCATCTGAACAAACAAGTTCAACATAATAATCACGAGGAATACTTGTCATTAAAATCGTTCCAGTTTTAGGATTTACAGTTAGTAATAAGTTGGCATCACTTCTCGTATTTGAATCTTGTAAAGTACCATAAGAATCATTACCACTGACTAAGACTGTAAATGCATCCTTAGAAATATCATTAACAGGATCACTTGGATTATCATTCTTTTCTACCTTTGTATAATGCACATTTTGATGAACGATACGAGTATCCGTTTGAAAAGTAAAATATGCTTGTGTTTCATGAAGAATATCTCTATACTTTTCATTTAAACAAATCGCATCTACCTCACCACTATAAAAAGCTTCCATTAATTCATCTAAATTTGAATAATCCTTAGTAGTATACTTGATATTATCCTTGTTTAAATCATCTAACATACGTTTAGTAGGTTTTTTATCCATATCAAGAATCGTACCAATCTTTTTACCCTTTAAACCCGATTCTTTTTTTATAGATGAACTCTTTAAAACAACGATTGAAGTTGTCGTTGCCTTACTATCCGCAAGACTTGTAACTACATCAAACGTATTATCTGTTTTATAAATGAAATAGTTACCATAAGCTAGACCCACACACATGCAAAGTGCAACGAACCCTGCTAATATTCTTGGCAAAAACTTTTTAGCTTTAAAGTGTAATATTAATAAAATAATCAAGCATAAAATAACCATTACCAATGAAACTAATACTATTAATTTTGCGGGTAATAAATTTAATTTTATGATTTGAAAGATCAATAAAGCCAAACTAACAATCATAAATATAGTCATAAACTTGCTGATTGGTCGTTTATTTTTCTTCTTTTTCTTTTTACCATTACCATTCACATTCTGTGAAAGTTTAACATCCTTTTTAGGCATAATAATAATCTCCTATAAACTCTTATATAGCTCACAATTTCATATTATATAATAAAATTCTTACAATTGGCAAATCTGCATACAAAATGGTGGTTGTTATAACCACCATAATCACTACATAAATCTTTCACAACGAAACGCAAAACCTTTAAATCCACTCTCTTTAGCCTGATATAAATTTTTCTCATAACTTAATAAATTCGCTTTATACTTATACTCTAATGACTTAGAAGAATAATTGTTTAATACATCAAAAAATAATAAGAATAGACCTGCTAATACCAATACGCATGAAGCAAGTATCAACCAAACAACAGGTACAATTAAATAAACTACATCAAGTATCACTACACCAATAAAACAACTAAAACATGCAATCATAAATGCAACATGACATCTATGATACTTCTTACTTAGTTCTTCATAGTGGCGAATATTTGTATTGATTCTATTTTGAATATAATCAACAGTTTCCATATTTAACAACACCTCACACTTAAATTATATACCCATAAATCAAAAAAGAGTAAAGATTTCTCCTTACTCTACATCATCCGCTGATTTTCCTTGCATTACAGCATTAATTTTGTTTGTTGCCTTTGTGACGGTACTTTCATCTGGAACCATTACATAAGCAGCATTTCCAAGTTCTGCACACATTTGTGTATCTCCAGTACCATCAACCATAGATTGTTCAATTTTCCATTTAGGATTTTTATTCAATTGATATTTAATTAAACTTGTAATTTCATCATTTGACATTGTAGTTGAGAAAGTATTGGCCATACTATCCATAATTGAAGCATAGTTAGTCACAATTGCAGGACTAGTTACTTTGTTTACAATTCCCATAAGAACTTGTTGTTGGTTCTTCGTACGCTGACGATCCCCTTCACTATATGCATAACGCTCACGAGCATATCCTAATGCTTGTTCACCATTTAAGTGGTTCACACCTGCATGTACACTAAGTCCTGGAGCATGCAAGAAATTATTGCATTCATAGCCAGGTTCTACATTTACATCAACACCACCAACGGCATCCACAATATCTGTTACCGTATCAAATCCAACTTTAAATGTATAGTTAATTTCAATTCCTAATAATTGTTCCACCGTACGCTTAGTTGTATTCGTACCATGAATACCTGTATGAGTAATCTTATCTAAAGCTCCTTGTTGACATCCATCACCTGTATCACAAGCTGTTGTAACATAATAGTCACGTGGAATTGAAGTTAATAAGATAGTACCAGTTTTAGGATTCACGGTAGCTACCATAATAACATCACTACGACCATTTTCATCAAATCCACCACGAGTATCTGAACCAGAAATTAGCACATTAAATGGAGTTGTAGTAATATTACTTACTGCATTGGCTTTATCCGTATTCTCTACTTCATAACTTGTTTGATAAACTACACGAGTGTTCTTATCAAATTCAGCATATTCTTCGATGTCTGTAATTTGATCACGGCTTGATTCATTAATGATAATTGAATCTACTTCACCATTATAGAAGGCAGCTAACATATCCGTCATACTTTCATATGGTGTTTGGTTCATTTCAATACCAGATTTACTTAAATCCTTTAATACTTTTTTTGATCCCACTGTTCCAATATTTTGTAGTACACCGATACTATGTCCAGCTAAATCATTCTTCTTTTTCAAATCACTGGATTTCTTAACAACTACACTTACAGTTGTTTTTGCATTGGAAGATACAGTCGTCATATTTGATAATAAATTACCAGTTTTTGACATATAGTATCCACCCATGCATGATCCTAATGCAATAGCTATTGTAAATATGATACAAATAATTTTAGACACAACACCCTTTGTGGCAAAGCACAATAATAAGATGAAAATTAAATCTAAAAGTACAAATACAACGGTTACTAAAAATAATATTTTCGTTGGCAATACATTCAATTTAACTAAATTGAATAATAAATACATAGTTGCTGCAACTAATAAAATAGAAAAGATGACTCCAAATACCTTTCCTACCCTATTTGGTTTCTTTTTATTTTTTCGCATATTAAACTCTCCTTAGACTAATTTATAATACTACAAAAAAAAGGGATAGGCAAACCTATCCCCGTTATATTACTTTACATCATCCGCTGATTTTCCAGCTAAAACCGCATTAATTTTATCCTTAGCCATCTTAACTGTACTTTGATCTGGAACCATAACACTTGCCGCATCACCAAGTTCAGCACACATTAATGTATCACCTGTTCCATCCACCATATACTGTTCCATCTTCCATTTAGGATTATTGTTGATTTGATATTTAATTAAATCCGAAATTTCTTCATTTGACATTGTTGTAGAGAAAGTATTAGCCATCGCATCCATAATAGAAGCATACTTTGTAATAACACTTGGTTTTGTGGCTTCATTTACAATTCCCATTAAGACTTGTTGTTGATTCTTAGTACGTTGGCGATCCCCTTCCGTGTATGCATAACGTTCACGCGCATATTCTAATGCATCATGTCCGTTCAAATGGTTAACACCTTCATGAACACTAAAGTATTGATTTGTAACTGCATATCCAGGTTCTACATATACATCAACACCACCTAATGCATCCACTAAATCGGTTACTGTATCAAATCCCACTTTAAACGTATAGTTAATTTCGATACCTAATAATTGTTCCACTGTACGTTTTGTAGTGTTTGTACCATGAATACCCGTATGTGTAATTTTATCCAACGCCCCTTGCATACAACCATCTGCCGCATCACAAGCGGTTGTTACATAGAAGTCACGAGGTACAGATGTTAATAAAATCGTACTTGTCTTAGGATTGATGGTAGCTACCATAATCACATCACTACGACCATTTTCATCAAATCCACCACGCGTATCCGATCCTGAAATTAATACATTAAATGGTTTTGATGTAATATCAGTAACGGCATTTGCCTTATCTGTATTTTCTACTTTGTAAGAAGTTTGATAAACAACTCTTGTATTATTATCAAAATCCGCATAGCTTTCCATATCTAAGATTTGACTACGACTCGATTCATTAATAATAATTGAATCCACTTCTCCATTATAAAAAGCTTCTAACATAGAACTTAAACTATCATATTCACTTTGATTCATTACAATACCATCTTTACTTAATTCTTTTAAAGCTTTAGATGATCCTTGAGTACCAATCGTACGCAATGTACCAACTGATAAACCATTTAATTGTGACTTATTCTTTATATCACTTGATTGTTTAACTACTACACTAACCGTATTTTTCGCATGTTTCGTTACATTCGTAATGTTTGTCAATAAACTTCCTGTTTTCGAAATATAATAACCACCCATACAAGAACCAAATATAAGTGCTAAAGTAATAACAACACAAATTATTTTTGAAACAACTGCTCTTGTATAATAACACAACAATAACGCAAATATCGCATCTAACAATACAAATATAATAGTAATTAAAAATAATAATTTAGTTGGTAACACATTAATTTTAATCAATTGATATAAAAGATAAAATGATGCTACAACTAACAGAATAGATAATGCAATTCCAATTCCTCTTAAAACTTTATTTTGTTCTTTCATGTCTATACTGCCCCTCTTCCATAAAGAACTTGCTTAACTGTTTTAAATAACAATGTTACATCCAACCAGAATGACCAGTTGCGATAATAATATTCATCTAAAACTAAGCGGTGGTCAAAGTCCACATCACTACGACCATGGCTTTGCCACATACCTGTAATACCAGGCTTACATGCAACAACATCGTCATAATATTGTCCCATATCTTCTTTTTCACGTGGCAAGTAAGGTCGAGGACCTATCAGAGACATTTGACCTAATAATACATTTATAAATTGTGGAAATTCATCCAAACTCTTTTCACGCAAGAATTTTCCTGCACTTGTAATACGAGGATCATTCGCCAATTTTTTATTCACAGTATATTCCTCGCGAATTGCAGGATCCTTTTCCATCAATTCTTCAAGAATCTTATCCGCACCAAGCACCATGGTACGATACTTATACATCTTAAATTCTTTACCATTCTTACCAATACGATTTTGAGTAAAGAAAATAGGACCTTTGTCTCCTTCTTTACGATTTTTCACAAACACAAAGACAGTTAATGGTATTAAAATTAAGATTCCGCATAGCCCAGCACAAATGTCCATTAAGCGTTTTAATACATAAGAACCAACCTGATTTACACCACGAGAATTTGAAATCATTAAGATTCCATCAAAGTCCTCAACCTTTGTATCAAAAGTAACCAAGCCATTCACTTGAGGTAAATACTTAATCACATTTACTTTGTTCTTAAATAATTCAAATAATGAATTCAAATTTTCCTGTTTCAATTCAGGAATCGCAATTAATACCGTATCAATATTATGTGATTTGATAAATGAATCCACATCTTCAATTCCTATTGTTCTATTCTCAGAAACAATTTGTTCCTGATGAATATCATATGATTTACAATTCACAAAGCCTTGTACATCTAATAATGAATAACTATTTCCTCTACATACAAAGGCAAGTTGAGCGGCTGTATGGCCAACACCCACAATTAAAGTATTATGTTTATATTTCTTTCTAAACCATTTATGAGTATATCTGGAACTAAATCCTGCAAAAACAAACAAAAGATTGTTAAAAAAATCAAAACCATATAATTTACGAAAAGACCAAGAATAAAATGGAAACACCAAAAAACTCGCAAAGAAAAAACCAACATGACTTAATACTAATAATCGTATTTCATCATACATTAACAATACTTTTCCTTGATAACGGCCAATTAGAATCTGCATCAAAAAATATAGTGCACATAACTTTATAGCTATTTCATCATCAAATCGTGCTATATTCATGGCCTGCAAGAACTGTATTAATATCCAGAAAAATACAAATTCAATAAATATTTTTAATCTTCCTATTTTTGACATATAGAATTCATCCTCACAATTTACACATAAACTATTGTACTAAAAAAAACGAAAAGAATCAAACAATCCGTCCTTTTTCAGTCTAAAAAAGCAAGGTACATCATAACCTTGAATAGAAGATAATACAGTGAATGTAGCTGCATCAACCATACAAGTATTTTTGATATCTTGGAATGTAAACTATAACTGTATATTGTTGTGTTGCCTCATCTAAAGTACAATCAATGTCTGTTACATCTTCTTGTCCTAGTCCTGCATTAGCTAAAGCCGCATTAATGGCTTGTTGTTGATTTTTATCAAAAGAAGTTGATTCTTTTTTTTTGCTCTTTTTTTTGGTTTCTGTTTCAGATTTAGTTTCTTCCTTCTTCTCTTTTACGGGTTCAGTTGAAGAAACTTCTTCATCACTATTGCTTCTTTTATAATTTCTTTCTTGTATAATACCATCTTTACCAATCTTATATTCATAAGATCCTGTAGTTGTATCAAAGCTAACTGTATAGTATTTCTTCTCTTCTTGAACAGAAACATTTGAACATTCTTTTTTAGTGGCATTCGCATCATCTCTTGCAACTTCTAGAATATCATTTTGCGTGATTTCTAATTCACTATTGCCACATCCAGTTAATAATAGAGTTGAAGCTAAGATAATAAAACTATTTCTTTTTCTTCTTTTTACCATTGTCTTCTCCTCCATAACCATATCCATAGCCATAACCATAATTACTGTCACTTGCTGATTCTACTTTATTTAATACAACACCCATGACGTGACCACCATTTCTTTCAACATCATTAATGGCTGCTTTTACTTTACGTTTATCAGATATCTTAGAGTCAACTACATATAAAACTCCATCACTTACGTTACATAATGGAATGGCATCACTAGCTACCGCTACTGGTGGACAGTCAATAATAATATATCCAAATTCTTGACGTGCTTGATTTAAGAATTTAGCTAATCTTTTTGATCCTAATACTTCACTAGGATTTGGTACTTTATGACCAGCAGTAATGACGGATAAAGGATATCCACCATCATATTGTACATCCTGTACTCCTTCAAATGAATGAATACTTACGCCTTCTTTAAATTCAGCAATAATGTTCGTTAATCCTGAACGATTTGAGATCTGTAGTGTTTTATGAACTGATGCATTTCTTAAATCACAATCAATTAATAAAACATTTTTATATTTAGCTGCCATAATACGAGCTAAATTACAAGCTACAGTACTCTTTCCTTCATTAGGAATCGTACTTACTACGTTGATTACTTGAATCGCATCATCCATCTGACTAAATTCAATATTTGTACGTAATCCACGATAGATTTCATCCACATCAAATTGATTTCTTTTCTTTCTTGCCATTTCTATCTCCCAAAGAAACCAAACAGTTTCTTTTTCTTTTCAACCTCAATATTTAATATCTCTTTATTACTCAATAATAATTTTGGATTCTCATAAAATAAGATATCCGCATTCTCAGAACCAATACGCTTAGAAACAACTGAATACACATCACTCAATTGCTCAATACGATTTCCGCTGGCTCTATGCGTATCTGTACAAATTACATCACAATATCCATTGTCTAATAATTCTAATGCATTGGCTTGGATTTTTTTTCCATTTACACCAAGAATCGAAGTACGATTCAATTGTAGAACACAACCCATATCAACCCAATGATCAGTGATTGAATAATCAAGACCATCATGGAAATATCTTTCAATATGAGCTAATACAGGAACAAAACCTTTCATCTTCAATTCATATAAACATTCATCTCTATAATCAATCGAATGAATATCACGAAGGACATTATATTCAACCAGCATATAACGTGAACTATTTAAAGTTGGATATAAATCTAATTCCAAGCCTTCAATAAATTCACTATTCATCATCACTTCCCCACCAAAATAGATAGGGATAGGACTCATCTTTCTTAATTCCAATTGACGAGTCACCATTTCATTATAAATATGAACATCTAATTGGCCAGGAATAAAATGAGGTGTACTACAAATACCTACAATACCATCCTTCTTAGCAGATTCTAATGAACTAACTGCATCCTCAACACAAGGCATGCCATCATCAATACCCCAAGCAATATGAGAATGCAAATCAATATACTTAGCCATTATAGTTCAGGAATCTCGCAGAATACAGGAATGCCTAAGTATTTTTCTGCCTCTTCCTTTGTACGTAAACGATTATCAAATAAGAATCTCAATGTTGCATAACCACAACCAAGTACAAAACCAACCATAGCCGCTAATAATGTATTCTTCTTCACATTCGGTCCACTAGGAATATAAGATAATTTAGCCTTATCAACAACTTCAATATTACGAACATTCAAATTCTTCTGCATAGTACGAATAAAAGTACTTACTGTATCATTCGCAATATTCTTAGATAATTTAGGATCTTTAGTCGTAGCTGAAATTGTAATAATCTCTGTGTTTGACTCATTTGTTACGCTAACAAGCTTTTTAACACTATCAGCACTCTCTAATCCAACATCTTTAGCTACTTCAGACATAATGTTATTCTGCGTTAATAAATTAACAGCATTCGTAACCAACTTACTATTGGCCATCTGTGAATTATAATCCAAAGAACCACTCTCACTAATCTGTGGAGTTAAATAAATTGATGTACTAGCCGTATAGGTTGGAGCAATCAATAACTTAGTTCCAAAGAAACCACCAACACCAAACAATATACATAAAACAATAATTAACTTAATATGTTTTAATATAGCCCTAAATAATTCTAATAAATCAATCTCTTCCATTTCACGTACATCACTCTGTGTACGATCCATTCTACTGTTTACCATAAAAGCCTCCCTTTCTCACAATAAAACATACTCTATAAATATAGCATAGATTCACTAATTCATCATAAAAAAAGCTAAAAAATTTAATTTTAGCTTTTATCTAACATTAGTTAATTAATCTCTTCTAAACAAATCACGAGTATATACTTTATCTTGCACATCATCTAAACAACTATCATAACGATTGGCGATAATTGCTTGACTCAAAGATTTGAATTCTTTCAAATCACAGACTGTTGACAAAGTAACTGTCGACAGTCTTTTTAAAATCTGATAGAATATCTGTGGCAGAAACGTACTTCATAAACCCAAAAATAGTCGACGTTTCTGCCATTTATTATGCCAAAAATGATATA
>ENA-OQHF01001620-OQHF01001620.1-human-gut-metagenome-genome-assembly--contig:-NODE-1620-length-12171-cov-4.607190_pt1 | contig 12171 bp, 16 predicted proteins | sample MGYA00242559_ERZ504709 | MGnify/ENA primary metagenome ERZ504709 (study PRJEB26092, sample SAMD00036203) | human gut metagenome | host: Homo sapiens | study: EMG produced TPA metagenomics assembly of... | reverse complement strand
AAAATCTTCTTGCCAACTTCTCCAAGATCTCCTGTATATACTGCATCATAATCTTCAGGCTTCGACCCAAAATCCACAAAATGCTGATAGATTACTTCTGCCGCTGCTGGTGCCATGCAAGCCCCCATATTCATCGGATCTTCATCCCATAATCAACGATCTTTCCTGTTGTGATCCCTTGAATCTTTACAGGACCAATTTCTTTTGACACAATAAAACCTCCAGATCCTGTCACTGTCCATGTCGCAGATAACGGTCTCTGATTTCCATATTCTAACGGAAAACGGAACTGTTTTTCAGCACTTCCGATATGACTGGAAGCAATTGCAAGTGAATGCTTTGCAAACCCTCCTGCAACGCTCATCGCTGCCAAAGACATCGCTTCTCCTACCGTTGAACATGCTCCAAAAAGTCCAAACAACGGTATCCCTAGTTCTTTCATTCCAGAAAACGTTGCTGTATTCTGTTCCAATAGATCACCCGCAAACGCGTAGCGGATATCCTTCTTATGAAGATCAGCTTTACTGATCGCAAGCATTGCTGCCTGTTTCATAAAACGGCCTTCTGCCAATTCCCAGCTTTCTTGTCCAAAGTATGGATCTTCAATGATCTGATCGATCAGATTTCCCAGCGGACCTTCCCCTTCTTTCTTCCCTGCAACTGATGCCCAGCCTTTTAAGTACGGCGCATTCTCAAACTTTAGACTCTGCATACCACAAATCGATGTCATAGAAACCACCCCCATTGCTTTGTGAATAAATAAATCAATCCAGCAACAAATGATGAGAAGATTCCATATAAGATCACTGGTCCTGCGATCGTAAAAATCTTAACGCCAATACCAAAAACCTGTCCTTCTTTCTGATATTCGATTGCAGCTGAAGCCACTGAATTTGCGAATCCTGTAATCGGCACAAGCCCGCCTGCACCGCCAAATTTTGTAATTTTTCCATAGAAATTAAATCCTGTTAATAAGACACTTAGTAAGATCAATTCAATTGTCACATATAATAATGAATCTTTCTTGGAGAGATTCAAATATTTCATCATTAACTGCTTCATAACTTCACCAAGAACACAAAATGTCCCACCCGTTACAAACGCTTTTGTGCAATTTAACAGACTATTATGTTTTGGTGTAAGATTTTTCACGATCTGTTGATATTCTTCTTTGCTTGGTTCTTTTTTCACTTGTATCACCCTTTCTTCATTTTATGAAAATATATAAAAATAAAGCCAACATCCTAGCATTTTTCCAAATGCGATCCCATAGATTACATATGGAATCCCTGATCTCAAATTTAATCTTCTTGAAAAGATCGGAAGACTTTTGATCGTTTCTGCCAAAGCTCCGATCATACATCCCACAAAGATTCCTCCAAACAATCCATACAGTACAAGAAGCGGGTATCCAGCTTTGATCTGCCATCGATAAATAAATACCAATGTCCCAAGAATCCCTCCAAGTGCCACAAAACTTTCATACATTCTGGCGTTTTTCATACTCTTCGTCAATCCTGCTAATCTCGGGATCACACCTAACATACTCAAAAATGCCAGAAAACTAGCTGCGATCAAGCCGCCTGCACACAATCCGTAAAAGATCAGAAACAAACTACGAATCCACATCTGCTTCTTCCCCTTTCCGCCCTGCATTGATCATCAATGTATCATTCACATCTCTCTCGTAAAGCCTCATCTGTACTTCAAATGGTGTCGGATCATCATTTAACTTGATCTTACCTGCATGATTAAAAAATAGAATGATCCCAATCGCTAATCCTGCCGCATAAGAAATATGAAGAATATTTGGACCATCTGGTGCCTGTCCCATGATCATTTCATAAACGTTATAAAACAATTCTTCGATTCCAACATCCGTGTTATATGTCATAATTGAAAAACTTGCACCAAAAAATGCGACTAAAATTACAAAGACTATCTTTCCATAATGAAAAATCTTTGATTCTTCTTGTTTTCTCTTGTAATATACAATAAAATCTTCGGCACCTAAATTGATCACATCTAATGTCTTATCCACCTGTTTTATCACTTCAACTAACATCAAAACAGAAAAACATTTTCTCTGATCATGATCTCCTATAAAATGATAAACACTTTGATTCTTTATTTTCTGTTCCAAATCCTTGTCGGTGCAGTACAGGGACATGATATCCTTTATTTTAATCTCTGGATGCACAAGACATACACTTTCTTGCGCTTTGATATAAACATTCACTTTGATATCCTCCTTCTCTTACAAATGCACCTTTCACTTCTTCCTTGTTATCTTTGGATACTAAGACACAAAACGCTGCGATCACAAAAATGATCAGTCCTGCACATAAGATCCACTGGTACTTTCTTTTCATTCTTATCACCTCAGCGTTATTATCTGTCATTTTTAACTTTTCATTCATAAGTTGCAAGAAAAATCATGTGGTGTTATAATTTTTCATAGTGACTTTTATCGATAAATCAAAGGAGATCAGCCATGGAACAAGAACAATTAACACTTTATAAGCTTATGATTTTATATTTAATTGAGAAGGTAGATTTCCCTTTGAGCAATTCACAGATTTCTGAATTTATCCTTGATAAGGGATATACCAATTATTTTACTGTTCAGAGAGCTTTTCATGAGTTAGAGGAAGAAAATATGCTCAGAGTCAAGCAGATTCGTAATATGAGCCACTACGCGCTCAGTGACGAGGGATCTGAAGCAATTGAGATGTTTGAATACCAGATTCCAAACTCTATCAAAGAAGATATCGCTCAGTTTTTAAAAAGAAAAAGAATATGAGCTTCGTAAGGAAGCCAATGTGACTGCTGATTTTTATCCATCCAAAGGAGACGAATATACCGTAAATCTTAAGATCAGAGAAAAAGAAAGCCCGCTCCTTGAGATCAACTTAAATGTCGTCTCAAGAGACCAGGCAGTTTACATATGTGACCATTGGGAGAAAAAACACTCCGATGTCTATTCTATGCTAATTGAAAAATTGTTATTTGACGAGCCGAATAAATAATTATTCGGCTTCTTCTTGTTGAAGCACCATTGACTCAATGAAATCCCAGATTTCATCTCTTCCCTGTTTTGATAATGCTGAGAATGGGAAAATTGGTGTTTCCTTATCCATCTGAAGCTCTGTGCGGATCTCTTTTAGATGTTTTGGCACCTGGCTTCTCTTCAGCTTGTCAAGCTTTGTTGCAATGATCACTGGACGATATCCATTGTGAAGAATCCAGTCATACATCATAACATCGTTCTTTGATGGCTTATGTCTGATATCGATCAGTAAAAAGACCATTTTTAGCTGTTTTGATGTCTGTAAGTAATTTTCGATCATGTGTCCCCATTTTTCCTTGACGGATTGTGTTACTTTCGCAATCCATATCCTGGAAGGTCTACATAATAAAGTTCTTCGTTAATATTGTAATAATTGATCGTCTTGTGTCTTTTCCAGGCTGTGCTGAAATCCTCGCGTAAGATTTGCGGTTCATCAGTGCATTGATCAGTGATGATTTTCCTACATTTGATTTTCCAGCAAATGCCACTTCTGGCAATGTATTGTCTGGTAATTTACTTGTGATCCCACAGACGGTTTCTAAATTTACACTTTTTATGATCATGTCATTCTCCTCACGTAAAATAAATCCTTTACCGAACATATTCTACGTGAAAGCCCATTATTTGTCAATGGATACATGATGGAGCGGCTTAGTATTTTTAGTGATCGGAAGGATCTGATACCCTTCTTTTTTCAATGTTTTGATCAGCGGATCTAATGCTTTCACTGTATTTGTTGTCTCATGAAGGTCATGCATTAATACAATACTTGTTTTCTGTCTCCTGACATCCTTTAAAATCTTCTTGTTTAACTGCTGAGGACTTTGTTCAAAATTAAGCGCATCTTCATTCAATGCATTCCAGTCAAAATAAAGTAATCCCTTTTTGTTCACATACTGGATATACGGTTTTATATTTTTTGCGCAATGATTACTGCTGCCACCCGGAAACCGGTAAATATATGGCTTTACATCTGTTAGCTCATATAAATATTTCTGTAGTTTCATAAGGTCTTTCGAAAATGCACCTACATTCGCATAAATCTGATCATAATTATGACTGTAGGAATGCATTGCCAATGTATGACCTTCTAACACGATTCTTTGATACATTTTCTTGGCATGTTCCGTTTCTTTTCCTACGACAAAGAATGTCGCCTTCACCTTATGTTTCTTTAGAATATCAAGAATCTGTGCCGTATGATCGGATGGTCCATCATCAAAGGTTAAATAAACTTTCTTTTGATTCAAATTACTGTTGGTTAAAAAGCCACTTTCCCCTTCACCCTGACTTGCAATCTGAAACCAGTATGTCTTTGTTCCCTTCCCTTGTGCCAGAAATGTGAACAGAAGAATCCCTATGATCATATATGCAAAAAATTTCTTTTTCATATTCTTCCTCTTTTCTAATTTTGTAAGATATTCTTTTTCTTTAGAATATGAAATTTCAAAAAATATATTCTGGAATATTTTTCAAACAATGGTTGATACACAAAAAGAAAGCAACAGATTTCTCTGCTGCTTTCTCTTTGTGTATTAAGAAGTTTTACAAACTATGTAATTATTATACTTCGAAAATCAGATCTCCGTAACTTGGCATTGGCCAGTCTTCTTTTGCTACTAACATTTCCAGTTTGTCTGCTGGTTCACGTACGGCACTCATATCTGTGAAAATCGTATCATGATAGCAGCGAGCCTGAGCTTCACTTTCTAATGCCTGAGCTTCTGGAATATCAGCTTCTAACTTGTTGATCGCTGCAAACAGATCTTTTAAGTTTGCTGTGATATCTTCTAACAATTTTTCCTGTACAGAGCTGTCAACACCAACTGTCTTTAATTCAGCAACGCCATTTGCAAGTTTTCTCTGGTATTTCATAACTGCTGGAACAATCTGTTTCTTAGCGATATCTAATGTTGCAAGTCCTTCAATGTTAATTGTATTAGAATACTGTTCATATAATACTTCAACACGAGACTCTAATTCTTCTTTTGTGTATACTCCAAATTTCTCAAACATCTTAACTGCTTTATCTGTTGTTAATGTTGGGATTGCATCTACCATGCTGTGTAAGTTTGGAAGTCCTCTTCTCTCAGCTTCAGCTACCCATTCGTCAGAATATCCATTACCATTAAAGATAACTCTCTGATGCTGTGTTAATAATTCTTTTGTGATCTCGTGAGCTTCCATAGTTACTGCTTCAACTCCGCCTTCTACTTTCTCTAATCTGTCACATACATCTGCAAAGACATCTGCTACGATCGTATTTAATACAACGTTTGGATCAGAGATAGACTGTGTAGAACCTACCATACGGAATTCGAATTTGTTTCCTGTAAATGCGAATGGTGATGTTCTGTTACGGTCTGTTGCATCTTTCTCAAATGCTGGTAATGAATGAACACCAGATGCTAATTTGTCTCCATGTTTGGATTCTGTCGCCTCACCTCTTGTTACAAGCTGTTTTACAACATCTTCTAACTGATCTCCAAGGAAGATAGAGATGATTGCTGGAGGTGCCTCATTAGCTCCTAATCTGTGGTCATTTCCTGGTGTGGAAGCTGACATACGAAGTAAATCTGCATGTTTATCCACTGCTGCGATAATAGATGCTAAGATCAGTAAGAACTGCTGGTTTTCATGAGGAGTTTTTCCTGGATCTAACAGGTTCTTTCCTTCATTTGTTACCATAGACCAGTTGTTATGTTTTCCTGATCCATTGATTCCTGCAAATGGTTTCTCATGAAGTAAGCATTTTAATCCATGACGTCTTGCTACACGTCTCATTGTTTCCATTAATAACTGGTTGTGGTCTGTTGCCACGTTGTTTGAGTTATAGATTGGTGCTAATTCGTGCTGTGCTGGAGCTACTTCGTTATGTTCTGTCTTCGCACTGATTCCAAGTTTCCATGCTTCGATATTTAAATCTTTCATGAATCCTTCGATTCTTGGTTTGATGATTCCAAAGTAATGGTCATCCATTTCCTGACCTTTTGGAGGCATTGCTCCGAATAATGTACGTCCAGTGAAGATCAAGTCTTTTCTCTGTTTATATTTTTCTTCATCAACTAAGAAATATTCCTGTTCTGGTCCAACGGATGTGCTAACACGTTTCACATTCTTATTTCCTAATACATTTAATAATCTTGTTGTCTGGATATCTAATGCCTGCATAGAACGAAGAAGTGGTGTCTTCTTGTCTAATGCTTCACCTTTGTATGAACAGAATGCTGTTGGAATACATAAGATACACGCATTATCTGTTTCTTTGATGAATGCTGGTGATGTACAATCCCATGCTGTATATCCTCTTGCTTCAAATGTTGCTCTTAATCCACCAGATGGGAATGAAGATGCATCTGGTTCACCTTTGATCAGTTCTTTTCCTGAGAACTCAAGTAAAACTTTACCATCGTCTGTTGGGTTAATGAAAGCGTCATGTTTCTCTGCTGTCACACCTGTTAATGGCTGGAACCAGTGAGTATAATGTGTAGCACCCTTTTCAATAGCCCATTCTTTCATCTCATTCGCAACTACGTCTGCAATTGCTGGATTTAATTCTGTTCCTTCTTCGATTGTCTTTTTCAGATCTTTGTAAACGGCCTTTGGAAGACGTGCTTTCATAACACTGTCGTTAAATACGTGGGATCCGAAGATTTCTGATACATTGATTTTTTCCTTCATAGAGTTCTTCCTTTCTTCTCTTACATTTGAAGCATAATCTATATATTTTTCTTCTATTATCTAACTGATAGTAGAAAAAAAGGGGCGACAAACAATATGAAACTAATTGTTTGACGCCCTTGTCAGTAACTTCACTGGTTATAGGATACAATGATTCTTTTTGAAAATCAAGCCCTTTTTTGTATTTTATCCAGTACTTCTATTTGATCGTTACGGAAACAGTTTTTCCATTTACCTTATTGATTCCTTTTAAACGGAATTTGTAAGTTGTTCCTACTTTGGCTTTTTTCTTTGTATATGTGATCGTTCCGCCTTTGGTTGTTGTTTTTACTGTCTTATATGCTGCCTTTCCTGCTTTCATCTGCACTTTGTAGCTTGAATATCCTGTGACATTTTTAAATGTTACTTTAACTGTCTTGCTTCTGAATTTGGCTTTGGCTGCATAGGCTTTAAAATATTTCTTTTTGTTTTTCTTTGTTAGTTTGTATGGTTTTACTTTAAATTTGTAGGATGAGTCTTTGTTGACTTTGATCGTCTTTGATGTTTTCTTTCCTACGGTTGTTACTTTTTTGTATTTACCTTTTCCTGCTTTGGCGTAAATGACATAGCCTTTGGCGGATTTTTTCTTTTTCCATGTCAGTTTTACGCTTCTTGTGCTTTTTACTGTTTTTGTGACTGGTTTTACTGTGATTATATCTGATTTTTTTGTATCTTCAACTTTTTTGCCTACTGACATAATATATTTAGAATCATTTGCAAAATAAATTGTACCATCTTCATCAACCACTACATCACTCATACATCCTGTATTCTTTATGTCCCCAGTTGGTTCATAAACTGTTTCCAATGTTGCTGATGTTGCATCTTTTGAATCTTCAATTGCATAAATTCCACCTGGTTCATCATTAATTGTGAAATATACACGTACAGAATTTTCCCCCGTTTTTACAATTGTTGGTTCACACTGAGAATAATTAGATAATTCTACTGTATAATTTACTTTATACTTATCAGAACTTACATCTGCAACTGCCATATATCCTTTATCTTGAAATGCTTTTCCTTTTGATCCAGATACATAAACTTTTCCATTATATACTTCTGGTGTAGTTGCGGAATATCCTGTTTCATATAATCTGACTTTTTTCTCATCTTTTAATTTTCCATCAGCTGATACTTTGATACCATACAGATCATTTGTTCCTGCTACAAAATAAATTGTTCCTGTCATTTCATCGTAAGTGATATTACCAGAAAAAGCTTCTCCGATATCCTTTGTATCTGTAACTTTATCATTTGTTGTATCGATCATTGTTAAAGTTCCTGCTGTATCAGAAATAACAATGTATTTTCCAAGAACTACGCCTTTTTTCGAATAAAATTTTCCTGTTTTTGATTCTACTACTTTTTTCATTGTTTTTTCTTCATCAGGTTTTGTTTTATCATCATCTGATGTCGTTACAACATAATAAGAAAATGGCGCACCATTATCATACCAATCTGTTGTCTTGGCTGTTGTCCCAAAATATAATTTTCCATTTGTAAATACGAAATCAGCGTTAATCGCATTCTTATTTTCATCTGTAATCCATAAAGATTCTAATGTGTTCTCATCAAATGCCTGTACACGACCATTGTCGTATCCTACATAAACCTTATTATCTCCATATCCAATACTGCTGACATATCCCTGAATATAAGATTCATCATAATATTTCTGTTCTTTTAAAATTGTTCCATCTTTCTTATCAATTTTCATGATACGATGTTTTGCATCATCTGCTACATAAAGGTAGTTTCCAACCAACTTGATCTTAGATACTGTGTTATTTGCATATGTTTTCTCATCAAATGGTTCTCCAACTTTCTTTGCCCACTTAAGCACCGCCTCACTACTATTCTTCGCTGGCTGCACATCTGTCACTGCTGCTTTTGCACTAACCCCTGATGTCATCAGCACGACAACAGACAATGCTACTGCCGCTACACGTTTCATCGTTCTCATAAATTCCTCCTTGTTATGTCTCATTGATTGATTAGTTTCCTGACTTCTTCATCTTTGAAGAAACCATATTTATATTTAACCCTGTTTAATTTCTTCACAAAAACAGGTGTTAAAATCCATAAAAATATCACATTCGATACGCAGTATTCAATCGTCACTGGAACCGAAGTTCCTAATACTGCCACATACCGCATCCACTGAAATCCATCTCCTGCTGCCAGAAGTGTCCAGATATCCATCACAAAAGAATATGAAATTCCTGAAAGAATTCCAAAAATCGTTAACAGTATCTTACTGTTTTCCAACCATTTTCTCTGATTTAAAATTCCTGAGATCCATCCGATCATTCCCCATGCAAGCATCTGAAATGGAGTCCATGGTCCTTGTCCAAAAAAGAAGTTCGATACCACAGCACTTAAAGATCCACATAAAAATCCAGATTCTTTTCCAAATGCCATACCACAGATGATTACCATTGCACTAACTGGTTTAAATCCTGGTGAAAATGCAAATAACATTCTGGATGCAACCGTCAATGCGATCATTACCGCAAGCACGACACTTTCTCTTGTCTGCGGTTTCTTCTTTTCATATTTAAAATAGTATGGAATACATGATATACACACCATAAAAATGATCACTGCATTTAACATACGCTTACCACCTCCTGTGGCAGAATGATCACTTTCTCAAAATCTCTCGTAATCTTTGCACACTCTGTCGTATAGAAATAATTTTGTGCAAAAAACTTGGATGGCTCATCAATTCCTTCAATTTTCCCATCAAACATCATTCCAACGCGATCAGCATACTCAGCACAAAATTCCAGATCATGCGATACGATAAATATCGTTTTTCCCTGATCTGTAAGTTTGCGTAAAAGTTCTCCAAACTTCCTGCTGTGTTCCCGGTCCATTCCTTTGGTCGGCTCATCTAGCAGCAAGATTTCTGGATCTGCAAGTAATACTTTGATCAACGCTGCCATCTGCTGTTGTCCTCCACTTAGATCATATGGATGTGACTTCTTTTCTCTCATTAGATCCGCCATTTCCAATAATTTATCGATTTTTACTTCTTTTTCTTTTCCCATCTCCAAAAGGTCTTCAAACAACTGATCTTTTACAAACAATAGTGTTGGATCTTGTGGCATATAGACGATTTTTTTCTTGCATTTTAATTTTCCATCAAATTTCATCTGCTTTACCATACAAGAAAGAAGCGTTGATTTTCCACTTCCATTTGCTCCGACAGCTGCAAAGATTTCACCTTCTTTAACTTCGACTGATAGATTCGAAAGAACATCCTTTCCTTTCTCATACCCTGCATATAAATGTGAAATTGAAAGAAACTGTTTTTCTTTCAAAAATGTGTTTTCTTTATTAACTGATATTCTTTTTTTCTGATCTGTTCTCTTGCTTCTTCCATCGAAAAAGGTCAGTTCTATCTGAAATTTCTCTTCCAACCGAAGAATCTGTGGCAGAGACTGTTCCAATGGATGATGTATTTTTTGAAGATGTCTTGCAACCTCTTTTCGGATTTCCATGTTCAATAACTTTTCCATCATCTAAGATCACACATTCATCTGACATTTCCATCACATCTTCCAAGTTATGCGATGTCAAAATAATCGTTAAACCAAATTCTTTATGTAATTTCTGAAGCATCACAAGAAAATCTTTCCTTGCCGCTGGATCTAACTGTGCGGTTGGCTCATCTAAGATCAGTACTTTTGGATGCATTGCCATAACTGCTGCCAGATTCACCAATTGTTTTTGTCCGCCAGATAGCTTGTCTGTATCTTCATGGTATATTTTCTGCAGATCAAAATAATTAACGATCTCGGCTACTGTTCGCTTCATCTGTTCATAAGGCATTCCGAGATTCTCAAGTCCAAATGCGATCTCATGCCATACGGTATCCATTACCATCTGTGCGGATGGATTCTGGAATAAATACCCAACTTCTTTTACAGAACGCAAATCTTCCAACTGCTCTATTTCATGACCATCATATAAAACTTTTCCAACTCTTTTACCTTTTGGCAGCAATTCTTTTTTTAGATGTCTTAACAGTGTTGTCTTTCCACTGCCGCTTAGCCCTGCGATCAGAGTGATCTTTCCTTTTTTTATTTTTAATGATACTTGCTTTAGAGAATTCCTGTCTGATAGCATATATCGAAATGTTAAATTATTAATTTCGTACATCAAAATTCCCCTTCCACATGCATGGTAATAAAAACTGAACTGTCATCACAAGCATCCACAACAGATCTCTCATCTGAAATACTGGCATAATGATCATCGGATAAAAGAAAAATCTGGAATAATAGTGGATGTATGCCCAGAGATTTAATATCGTCAAAATCACAATCTCCACGATATGAATCCAGTCTTTTCTCTCCCATGTAAATAAATGAAAATGTGTTCTTTTTTTTACTCCGTAGCCTCGTGCATTCATTGAATCCAACTGATCCATCGAAGACTCAAATGCCCATGTCATTTCCATTGACATGGTATGCATAACTCTCTGCACCGCACGTTCTGATTTTAAGGATTTTCGTGTCTTTAAAATCTTCTTTGCATGGTTTTGATATCTTGGGATCAATCCAAATGCCATGGATGTTACGACACCAAGTTTAGGGAAGAATCTGCCTGATAAATAGATCCACTGCTCTTTCTTTATATATTGGTTAAAGATTGAAAAGACCAGTAAAAGATTCACTAGCACACATCCGTAATGAATTCCATAAAGCAATGCTTCTTTCGTGATCCTTATGTGTGTGTCTGCATACAGGATTGTTCTTCCTCTTTGTACAAATAATGGATTCGTTACAGCCACGATCAAGATCAAAGCAAGAAATGGAAAAAACTTTTTCAAACTCCGATTATGATAAAAGTACAACAGGCATAAACAGATCATCTGCACTCCTGTCATCCATGGATGTCTGCTAAATGGTGCCAGCAAAAACATTCCTGCAAAATAAGTAAATACAACGAACGGATGGGCTCTTTTTAATGCCTTGATCATCTACAGATCTCCTCTGACACAGGTATACAGCCATTCCACTTTATCCCCATCATGAAGCTTACATTTCCCTGCCATATAGTTTGGAAACTTACCATTGACACGGTACATCCATCCACTGTTTTTTCCACAATCAAATTCGTATAAACCGTCAATTCCTGCTACATATCCTTTAGAAACATCAATATCTACTCCTGTTCTTTTGAGAACATCCATCACGGTATCGCCTTCTTCAAACTCATCTTCTTCTCATAAATTTTCCCGCCAGCTGGAACTTGGTAATTGGATTGCAATGCACTTTTATTAGAGAGAACTGTTTTACAGCTGTCAGAAATTCACAAGATTGTCTTGCTTTGCTTCTGTTGTCTGATTCTCTGCCGTCTGTACTTGT
>ENA-OQHF01001619-OQHF01001619.1-human-gut-metagenome-genome-assembly--contig:-NODE-1619-length-12171-cov-5.382265_pt1 | contig 12171 bp, 10 predicted proteins | sample MGYA00242559_ERZ504709 | MGnify/ENA primary metagenome ERZ504709 (study PRJEB26092, sample SAMD00036203) | human gut metagenome | host: Homo sapiens | study: EMG produced TPA metagenomics assembly of... | reverse complement strand
TTTTCCTTGCAAATCCTCTCCGAAAGCACTATAATGGATACAACGATGTGCGTCATGTGGGGTCTGGCTGCCCTGCTGAGCACCAAACGCCCCGTCTCAAGAATGGTATATGAGAGGCGGCGGCTCAAATGCCCGGAAAAGCAACAGGAGGACCGTTATGGAACATTTCAACCCCATTCTGGGCTACGAGACGACCGGACCGAAATTCATCACCTGCGGCGAGATCATGCTGCGCCTGACCCCGCCGAACTACGAAAAACTCCGCATGGCCACCAACTTTGAGGCCAGCTACGGCGGCAGCGAGGCCAACATCGCCCTCGCACTGGCAAACCTCGGCGTGGACAGCACCTTCTTCAGCGTCGTGCCGAACAACAGCCTCGGCAAAAGCGCCGTGCGCTGGCTGCGCTCCAACGATGTGCACTGCACCCCCATGATCCTCACCGAGCCGGATGAGACGCCCTCCAACCGTCTGGGTACATACTACCTCGAGACCGGCTACGGCATCCGCCCCTCCAAGGTCATCTATGACCGCAAGCACAGCGCCATCACCGAGTACGATTTCTCTCAGGTCGATCTGGACGAGCTGCTGGAGGGCTTCGACTGGCTGCACCTGAGCGGCATTACCCCGGCTCTGGCCCCCAACTGCCGCGGCCTCATCATCGATATGCTCAAGGAGGCCAAGAAGAAGGGCCTGACCGTCAGCTTTGACGGCAACTTCCGCTCTACCCTGTGGAGCTGGGAGGAAGCCCGCGATTTCTGCACCGAGTGCCTGCCTTACGTTGACGTTTTGCTGGGCATTGAGCCCTACCACCTGTGGAAGGACGACAACGATCACAGCAAGGGCGACTGGAAGGACGGCGTGCCCCTGCAGCCCAGCTATGAGCAGCAGGACGAGATCTTCCAGCATTTCATTGCCCGCTACCCCAACCTCAAGTGCATTGCCCGCCATGTGCGCTATGCCCACAGCGGCAGCGAGAACAGCCTCAAGGCCTTTATGTGGTACGACGGCCACACCTTTGAGAGCAAGCTCTACACCTTTAATATTCTGGACCGCGTGGGCGGCGGCGATGCCTTTGCCAGCGGCCTGATCTACGCCATGCTGCACAACTATAAGGCTATGGACATGATCAACTTTGCCGTGGCAAGCAGCGCCATCAAGCACACCATCCACGGCGATGCCAACATCACCGATGATGTCAGCTCCATCCGCAACCTGATGAACATGAACTACGATATCAAGCGGTAATCTTTCCGCTCTCAACCCGTTCCCGGATTTTCCCCGGGGACGGGTTCTTTTTTATTGCCCACGATGCTGGAAAAGCCTTTTCTTGTACATTCCTCCAAACTTTTTTGTGAGTTCCTACAATTCCATTGACAGAGAATTCCACGCATGGTATTCTTCAAATTGGTATTATTACCTTTTTTTGCCATACATTCTATGTCGTTTTTCTGCGGCACTCATCCATGAAAGCGAGGAAATCCATGAAAAAACGATTTGTCAGTCTATTAGTGGCACTCAGCATAACGTTAACATTCCTACCCATGGGAGCAGTAGCAGCGCCTCCGAATAAGATTACTAAAGGGGACCTCATATATACAGTTAACGCCGATGGAGAATCGGTTACAGTTTCCGGTACATCAGGAAGTCCTACACAACTTACCATTGAGAGCTCAATTTCAGACAAGGACAAGAACTATACTGTAACCAAAATTGCAATGTGGGCTTTTAATAATGCACGTAACACGCTTACGGAAGTTACATTGCCTAACACGGTGGACGAAATTGGATACCAGGCATTCTTTAATTGTTCCAATCTAACTAAGGTTATAATTCCTGAAGGTGTTAGAAAAATCGGCCAAGCTGCTTTTTATGGTTGTTCTCAGTTAACAAGCATTACGATTCCGAGTACCATCACAAACATGGATACAGCTTTTTCAGGAAATACTGCGCTATCTCATGTCACCTTAACAAATGGCATTTCCAAAATCAGTAGTAGCGCTTTTAAGGGTTGTACAGGGTTAACAGAAATAAAAGTACCCATAAGTGTGAATGAAATCTGCTCAGACGCGTTTAATGGATGCACCAATCTTAAGAGAGTACTCCTTGAAAAGAATATTAAAACTATAAATGTCAACGCATTCAAAGATTGTACGAATCTAAGTGATGTAAAATATAATGGATATAAAACAGACTGGGACAGAGTCACAGTTAATACAACAGGCAATGATACACTAACCAGCAAAGTTCAGTATCTGTGTGATATCACCTTTGATTTGAACGGTGGCACTATAAATGGTAGTGGCACTATGGACAAGCAGACTGTTTACAGCAACGAGAAGCTAGGGACTGCAAGCGTCCCCACCATAACCCCACAGCGTACAGGTTATGATTTTGATGGCTGGTATACACAGGCAGAAGGCGGCACAAAATATACATTTACAGAAGCCGTCAGCAGCAACATCATCTTGTATGCCCATTGGAACGCACATAGCCATACTGTAACACTGGAGAACGACGAAAACAAGGAAACGAACTCGTACGACTATGGTTCGTCCGTTTCTGTTCCTACACCCACAAAGAAAACCGGCTATAACTTTAATCATTGGGAAGTTACCGTTCCTGATGGAGAAACCGCCCCATCCTTGAACGGCCCAGATGAGAACGGCAATTATAGTTTCTCCATGCCGGACTATGATATAACCTTGACTGCAAAATGGACACAAAAAGATGTGATCGACCCGGATGTTGACCTCAAGTTTGACGCGGTAACCGGAGAAGTGACATCGAACAATACTCAAGTCAATGCTGATGATATCATCAATAGGAAGTTTTATGATGATAAGGGAAATGAAGTTCCCGGTGAGAAATTGAATGACCGCGGGCTCCCTACGGAACCGGGCGATTATATCGTCAAAGTTGATGTCAAAGAGACCGAAAAAACCGCTCCCGCGAATCAAGTCACTGGCAATCAGATTAAGTGGAGTTACAATGTTCCCCAGAAAGAAGAAAAGGTCACCTACACTCTATCCCTTCTTGGCGGTATTGCAAAAGTAAACGGCAAGGATACTACTATCAATGACAATGGTGACATTACCATTGAAAAAGGTGCAACAGTGGAAGTAACCTTTGATAAGAGCATTCTTTCCGATGCTCAGACTTTTGACCAGTGGACAATTAAGCCTGCCAGCGTGCTGAACGCTGTTGAACCCAAGGCTGAAACCATTACCTTTACCATGCCGGGTGAAAATGTTATTATCGAAGCCATGACAAAGGATGCAAGCATTGAGGAAGAGCCCAACATTCTGGGCACTACCCTTATCATTGGTACTGCCGCCGCGGGTACCGCGGTGCTGGCCTACCAGACCTATCAGTTGGGTACTGAGTTCTATCTGATTTGCGCGCTGCCAACCGGTACAGCTATTCCAACAACCCGAGGTGAGCTGGCTGAACTGGTGTGGAACAATGCAGGAAAGCCTGAACCCGCCGCCGTGCTGAACGCCAATGCCACTGAGACTGACAAGGCCATTGCATGGGCCGTGGAGAACGACCTGCTCAAGGCCGCGAAGAACAACGGCGAAACCTATGAAGCAACTGATCCTGTAAGCCGCACAGAGGTTATCAAGGCATGGAATCAGGTGCAGGCGTTCAAAAAGTAATTTGTACCGTAACGAGAAGAACAAATAACACCGCAAACCCAATACTCTAATAGAGAACCCCCCTGCCGGTGATCTCCCGGCAGGGGGGTTCTCTATGTTTTAAGAAGCAACTACTTTATTGCCGCTTCATCTTTTTTAAGAAAGGATCATGCGGTCGTTGGCGAACTCGCCGCCGGACGCGATCTGGAACTTGGCCAGCAGGTCGGAGACGTGCAGTTTCTTCTTCTCTTCCCCGGAGACATCATAGATGATGTGGCCCTCGTGCATCATGATCAGGCGGTTGCCGTACTTGATGGCATCCTTCATGTTGTGGGTGATCATCATGGTGGTCAGGTGGTTCTCCTCCACGATCTTGGCCGAGAGGGTCAGCACCTTGAGCGCCGTCTTGGGATCCAGAGCGGCGGTGTGCTCATCCAGCAGCAGGAGCTTGGGTTTGTTCATGGTAGCCATGAGCAGGGTCAGCGCCTGGCGCTGACCGCCGGACAGCAGGCCCACGCGGGCGGTCAGGCGGTCCTCCAGGCCCAGGTCCAGGCTCTTGAGCAGTTCACGGTAGCGCTCCCGTTCGGCCTTGGTGATGCCGATCCTCAGGCCGCGGCGCTTACCGCGCCGGGCGGCCAGGGCAAGGTTCTCCTCGATCTGCATGGTGGCGGCGGTACCGGTCATGGGGTCCTGGAACACGCGGCCGATGTAGGCGGCGCGCTGGTGCTCCCCCAGTTTGGTCACGTCGGTGCCGTCAATGATGATCTTGCCGCTGTCCACAGGCCACACACCGGCCACAGCGTTCAGCATGGTGGATTTGCCCGCGCCGTTGCCGCCGATGACGGTGACAAAATCACCTTCGTTCAATTTCAGGTTCAGACCGTTCAGGGCCGTTTTCTCGTTGACGGTACCGGCGTTGAAGGTCTTGGAAACATTCTGGATCTCAAGCATTTTTTGCATCCTCCTTCTGTGCCTTCTTTGCCGCGGGCTTTGCGAAATACTTGCTCTTCCAATAGGGCACGGCCAGGAACACGGCCACCACGGAGGCGCTCAGCAGCTTGAGCAGGTTTGCATCAAAGCCGAGGGTCAGCACCAGCTGGATGACGATGTAGTAGATAATGGCACCCAGCGAGACGGACACCAGCTTGAGGGCAAAATTGTGGAAGATGCGGCTGAACAGGGCCTCGCCGATGATGACAGCGGCCAGACCGATGACGATGGCACCACGGCCCATGCTGACATCGGCAAAGCCCTGATACTGGCTCAGCAGTGCGCCGGACAAGGCTACCAGACCGTTGGAGACCGCCAGACCCAGCACAACATTGAAGCTGGTGTTGATGCCCTGGGCGCGGCTCATGGCGGGGTTGGAACCGGTGGCGCGGATGCCGCAGCCCAGCTCGGTGCCAAAGAACCAGTACAGCACACCGATGACCACGGCGCTGACCAGAATGACCATGATGATGGGGTTGTGCAGGGCAAGCTCCTTGACCCAGCGCAGGGAGATGAGCAGGCCGTACTTGTCCACGTTGATGGACTGGTTGGCCTTGCCCATGATCTTCAGGTTGATGGAGTAGAGGGCCAGCTGGGTCAGGATGCCGGCCAGAATGGCCGGGATGCCCATAAAGGTGTGGAGCAGGCCGGTGACAAGGCCGGTGGCCAGACCGGCCAGCAGGGCGATGAAGAGCGCTGCCCAGACGTTCATGCCGGAGAGCAGGCACATAACGCAGACCGCGCCGCCGGTGCCAAAGGAACCGTCTACGGTCAGGTCAGCCACATCCAGGATGCGGTAGGTCAGATACACACCAATGGCCATGATGCCCCAGATGAGGCCCTGCGCACAGGCACCGGGCAAGGCACCGGGCAGGTTGGCAAGTCTTGCAAGAATATCCAAAACGTTTTCCTCCTGTAACTACACTTTTTTCTGATACGGGAAAGCGGAGAAAAGCCAAAATTTGCTCTTCTCCGCTGATTTTATTGTAAAGTCTCTCCGTCACTGCAGCGTGAACTCTGCGCCCCCTATCAGGGGAGCTTTCTGCAAAACAGACAGAGCGCCTGTTATTCCTCAATGGCCTCGTAACCCTCGGGAACGGTCATGCCCAGGTCATCGCAGATGGTCTTGTTGTACTTCTTGGTCACATTGGTGTACTCGACGGGCATGGTGGAGATATCGGCCTCACCGGTCAGGATCTTGGCCGCCATCTCACCGGTGGTGTAACCCAGATCGTAGTAGCTGATGGACAGGGTCGCCACGCCGCAGCCGGAGCAGATGCCCTCCTCACCGGCGAACACGGGCTTCTTGGCCGGGCGGCAGATGCCATCGATGATGCCGGTGTTGGCGGCGCAGGTGTTATCGGTGGGGACATACACTGCGTCGTTCTCGTCGGCAGCCTTCTGGCAGACAGAGGCCAGATCGTTGGAATCAGAGAAAGCGTACTGGGTGGCGGTAACGCCCTTGGCCTCAAGGTACTTCTGGACCTCGTCTACCTGATACTGGCTGTTTGCCTCGGCAGAGCAGTAGAGCAGGCCCACCTTGGTGGCCTCTGGCAGCCACTCGGTGATCATATCCGCCTGCTGATCCAGCGGAGCCAGATCGGAGGTGCCGGAGACGTTGCCGCCCACGGTGCCATCGAAATCGGTCAGGCCCAGAGCAACACCGTACTCGGTGACGGAGGTGCCCAGAATGGGGATGCTGTCGGTGGCAGCCTGTGCGGCCTGCAGGGCGGGGGTAGCGTTTGCCATGATCAGGTCAACGCCTGCGGAAACAAAGCCATTGGCGATGGTGGCGCAGGTTGCGGAATCGTTCTGGGCGTTCTGGAAGTCAAAGGTGACATTCTCGCCGAACTGTGCGGTCAGAGCATCCTCAAAGCCCTGGGTGGCAGCGTCCAGAGCGGCGTGCTCCACCAGCTGGCAGATGCCAACGGTATACTTCTGGCCGTCAGCCGCTGCGGAAGAAGCCGCAGCAGAGGAAGCGGTGGAAGAAGCAGCCGTGGAGCTGGAGGAACCGCCGCAGGCAGTCAGGGCAGCAGCTGCGCCGCAGACAGCGGCGGCAGACAGGAACGAACGACGAGAAATTTTACGCATGATATTACTCCCTCAATTCTACTTTCGCGGCAACAGGACACCGCATGAAAGTCAGTATTCAAGCGGCCTGTCGCATCGCGCTTCTGCTTTACACTCGTGAAGTATATCACACTTTCCGCTCCAAAACAACCGGGGAACAGCCCGAATTATCAATCAAAGTAATTTTATCTATCACTTTTTTCGATTGTTCTGTGCCGCATCTGCATTCCTTCGAGCTTTTTCAGCTCACCGTCCAGCCAGAGCAGATTTTCTTCCAGCTGGGGGCGGTACTCTTTTGCAAAGTCGTACCGGTAATACAGCGCCTGCCACAGCTTTTCCTGCATCCGCCGGGCAAACACCGGCTCAAACAGAGCGTCCAGCCGCTCCACGGTATCTTCCAGCGCCATGCACACCTGCGCCCAGCGCACATCGGTGGCCTCCCGGGCGGGCACATCGTAACGGGCCAGATAATCCCCCACCCTTGCCGCAATGACCTGCCCGCCGCACTGGGTGGGCTGCAAAAAAGTAGGACACCTGCCCCTCCTTCGTGATCTCCTGCGCCAGCGGGTAAAGGGCGCAGACCAGCGGCTCGGCATCGTGGATGGCGCAGTGGTTCCCGGTGAGGAAGGGGCAGTTGCTGCGTTCCTCCTTCAGCGGAGCCAGCCGCAGCACCGGCAAGCGGCTGACCCGCCCGATGCTCCCCCGGCAGAATGCCCGGGCCACGGTGCGGGGCGGCAGGCGCAGGTGGGCCGCAATGCGCCACAGGTCAAAGCCCGACAGCACGATATCCTCCCGCCCCCGGCAGCAGCCGCCGCAGCCCGCGCAGGCAAACGAAAACGCCTCGTCCCGGGCAAGCAGGGGCGCGGTGCGGGTAAAATCGGTGCGGCCGCAGAGATCGACCTGTGAATCCTTGAGCATGATGGTTCTCCTGTTCTGTGAATGGTTTTGCTCCATTGTACCACAAAGCCGGGCACAGAAAAAGGGAGCGTATCCGCTCCCCTGTTCAGGTCCCCCGGCTCACACGGCGGTAGACCGTTACGGCATCCTCGATGTGGTAGGGCGCGGTGCTGTGGTTTCCCCCCGCCCCGGCCGTGACCAGAATGTATTCCCTGCCCTTCACCTCGGCCAGACTGGCAAGGCAGAGCCCTGCTTCCCCGGTGTAACCGGTCTTGCCGCCCAGGATCCGGCCACGGTGCAGCTCAGTGCCGTCCAGCTGGCTCAGCAGGGTGCTGTGCATCGTGAACCCCTGCGGGTGGCAGTTGGTGGCCGGAACGGTATACCGCTCCGTGGTAAACAGCTTGCGGAAGGTCTCGTTCTGCAGGGCTGCTTCTGTCAGCCGGGCCATATCCCGCACGGTGGAAACATGTTCTGGGTCGTGCAGGCCGGTGGGGTTGCAGAAATGTGTGCCGGTCATCCCCAGCCCTGCCGCTTTCTGGTTCATCCGGGCCACAAAGGCTTCCTCGCTGCCGCTCACCTCCCGGGCCAGCGCTTCGCAGCACTCGGCCCCCGAGGGCAGCATGGCACCGTACAGCAGATCCCGCACCGTGGCCGTTTCCCCGGCCTGAAACCCCGCCAGCGAGGCATTCTGGGCCTGCAGAGCCGGAAAGATCTCCTCGGGCAGGGTCACGGGCGTGTCGAGGTCCGGGTTTGCTTCTATGGCCAGCAGAGCCGTCATCATCTTGGTCATGGAAGCCGGATAGATCGTGCTGTCGGCATCCTTTTCGGCCAGCACCTCTCCGCTGTCGGCCTGCAGTAAAATGGCATGGGGACTGTTCAGCCCATCCAGCGTGACCCGCCGGGGCCACAACAGCAGAAGCAGGGTCGCCAGCACCAGCAGCCAGAACAGCCGCCGGAAGGCTCTGCGCCGGTGCTTCCGGCGATGCGGTGAAGTTTTCATTCTCGTTCTCATCCCTTTTTGCAAAATCAAAAGCGCTTTCATCCCCTAATACGAGACGAGAGCGCCTTTTTCTGCAAAAAGTGGGGCCGCCCCACAAAAAATTGTGCAGCGGCCCCAAGCCAGTTTAATATTTTACCTTTTTACGTCATCTACAAGAACGTGTTCAGTGCTGTGCCTTATGGAACATGCCCTTGCGCTTACGCTCCAGCAGATAACCGGCAGCCAGCAGGACACCGCCTGCACGCACCAGAACATCTGCCATCCAGTTGGTGGTACCGGTCTGGATCAGCTTGCCGCTCTCCGGGCGGGCATCCTGTACCGGCGGGTTCACGGGGGTCTCCGGGGCGGGCGTGGTCTTAGCGACTGCGTGCTCCACGGCGGGAGTGGTGGGCCGTGCATCCTGCACTGCCGGGGTAGTCGGCGCAGTGGGAGCCGGAGGAGTCGGATCGGAGCCCTCGGGCGTTTCCGGTTCCGGGTTCGTGGGGATCACAGGGTCGGTAACTTCCCGCAGAGCGCCGTAAATGGTCACGGTGTACCGTGCGGAGTCGGTGCCATCGACGGTTTCACCGGTGACCTTCACGTTGGAATCCGGGCCAAAGGCATCCAGCACACCCGCTGCTGCGGTGGTGTTGGGGTTGTTCTGGCTCTCATAGCCCCAGACGATGGTATAGGTCTTGCCCTCATACTCGTACTCGGTGCCATAGACCATATCATAAGCGCTGGGAGCACCCTCTGCCTGCTTTTCGTAGTTGCCCCAAATGAGCTTGGTGTTGCCCTCTGCATCGGTGGTCTTGGTGAAGTTCAGGCTCTTACCGTTCACCACCATATCCCGCAGAATAACGACCTGATCGCCATTCTCAGCGGTCTGGTAGGCAGTGTTGAAATTGTATCCGGCCTGCTTCAGCTCTTCCAGCGCCTTGCCGATGATCTCCGGGTCGTGGGAACCGTCCACATCCAGCATATAGTTCAGTGCGGCGGCGGGCACCCACACGGAGAGATACTGTTTCCCGGTCTCTTTTTTCAGGTCAGAGAGGTAGGTATAGGTCTGGCCTTTATAGGAAAGGGCATCGAAGTTTGCGCGGGCATCATCCTTGGTCAGCAGGAAATTGGTCAGCTTGTCGCCCTGCTCGTTCACCGGCCACAGGGTGTTGTCGGCGCTATAATCATAGGTCAGCGTGCCGCCGGTCACGATGAGGTTCTGGTTTTTATGCTCAGCGTCATACGTAATCGATTCAACATCTACATGCGAATTGTCCTTGAAACGGATATTGATATCATTACCATAGGCATTGATACCACCATATTGATATTTACCGTTTGTGGTTATAACGCCGTTATCAGCAATCAAAGAGACCCCATCGTCCATCATAATACCCGCAGAAGCAACATATGGTGAACCGGCCGTATCACTGATGTTCATTGCACCATTATCGTTGACCAGAATCGTATGAGTCGGCTTTCCTTGGTATGCACCATCTGCTACACATGCCCATACGCCATAATGAAAAGCGGTCGTCAAATTATACAAACTGTTTGAAACATTCAGTTTAGTCGCATTCCCTTCACTACCGGTCAGGATGATGCCTGCTGCACTCGAGTTGGAATTCACAACGCTTCCATCTCGAATATTCACATTCTTATATCCCGCCCTAATACCATAACCATAAAATGCGCTGGCATCAATATCGAGCTTACTGTGAGCGATATTCAAATCGCCCTTACCGCCTTTTTCCGGGCCATAAATTGCAGTGCCTCCTGCGCCTACGGTTATTTTAGCTTCTGTATCGTCAAGTTTAATGGAAGAAGTACCGTTGTTTCCGGTCATAATACCGATATTGCCAGCATCAATATTAACCTTTGCCTTTTCAAACGTAATATCACCGGCAGATTTGAGTGCCTTTCCCTCCTTGTCTACACCTGCACCCTCGTACTCAATGGCTTTTTTAACATCGCTGATATTCAGCGTACTATCCTTCACAGTCAGGCTTGCATCCGAGCCTTGATGTCCGTAAATACCGGTCGCAGCACCACTGATATCCAGCGTACTGCCATCCTCGACTGTGATATCATCCCAGCTGGCAATGCCAATACCGGTATGCGGCGCTTTATTGTCCTTCCCACCGTCTATCGTTAGGGAAGAGCCGCCGGAGAGGGTCAGATCACCGTGCTGGGTAACAGCGCGGCCTGCCTGAGTGGAACTGGAGGTCTTAGTATCCTCAATGGTCACATCAGCGCCGTCCGTGATTTCCACGTCCGATCCATCTGCCATTACCAGACCACCTGTGGTCTCATTGATGGTCAATGAACCGCCAGCGGGGCTTTCCGTTTCTTCTGTGTCTGTTTCCGCAGTTTCGGTCTTTTCTACACCACCGCTGATGGTCAGGTTCGTTTTTGCATCCTCATTGGCATCCGAACTATCGCTTGTGCCTTCGCCGCCCACACGGATACCCTCGACATTGACATTCTTTTTAAGGTCCTCGTTTTCAATTGCCTTGGAGCCATCAATGGCATTCTCGCCCTTCAGGGTAAGATTCACATCAGAATTGTCCTGTACGTTGATACCCGCCTTTCCGTTTTGTGTCAGGTTGACTTTGGTATGATCCAGCGTCAGGTCAACATTGGTTTCTTTGTTATCATCACCATCTTTCAGATTCACACCGATATCAATGCCGTTGCCGCCGGTGGTCAGGTTGGAATTCTTGACTGTCAGGTCAACATCTGCACCCTCGCCCACCTTGATGATGGTTTTATCCCCTGTGCTCCCGGTGCTTCAGTCTGGGTGCTGGTGTCCACATTCACGCCGTCAACCACGATGGTTGCATCTTTTACATCTTCTTTGACCGTGATGGTATTTCCAGTTGTGGTCTCAGACGTGGAACTGTTCTCTGTGTTGTTGCCAGAAGCATCGGTGGATTGTGTGTCATTATCCGTAGGTGTGGGTACCTCTGTGCCATTGTTGGAGTTATCAGTGGTTGGCGCGTGGCCGTCCTGGACGTAGATCGTACCATCGCCAGTTTCCGCTTTATCCTCATTGACGTAGGTGCGGTGCTTCTCACTGCCGTCCTCACCCTGATAACTGTACGCGCCGCGTTCCTCATCCTTGTCAACAGTTACACTGCCATCGCCCAGATAATACGTCACCGCAGAAGCACTGGGGCCAACCGTGCTCACTGCAACCGCAGTGGCCAGCGACATTGCTGCCAACTTGAATTTCTTGTTTGTCATTTTTCTTCTGCTCCTTTCCAGTTCATGCTCACATGATCGAAAAGTGGTGGTCAAACAGCAGGCCGATCCTTTGTCAACTGTTTTTTGCATGGGAACGCGTTTCTCCCAAAAGCGTTTCCAGCCTTATGATAGCACACCGTACGAAAAAATCAGGCAGAAATAGAAACCTTTGTCAATTTCTTTGCTAGTGAAAGAAAATGCCGCACAACAAAAACAAACCCCTGAAGAATTTCTTCCTCAGGGGTTTCATGTAAGTCGGCGACTACCTATTTTCACGCGCCGTTTCCAGCGAACTATCTTGGGCACGAGTGAGCTTAACTTCTGTGTTCGGAATGGGAACAGGTGGAACCTCA
>ENA-OQHF01001617-OQHF01001617.1-human-gut-metagenome-genome-assembly--contig:-NODE-1617-length-12187-cov-3.012106_pt1 | contig 12187 bp, 10 predicted proteins | sample MGYA00242559_ERZ504709 | MGnify/ENA primary metagenome ERZ504709 (study PRJEB26092, sample SAMD00036203) | human gut metagenome | host: Homo sapiens | study: EMG produced TPA metagenomics assembly of... | reverse complement strand
AGGCATTATGATCAGTTCCTTTGGCATGGTTATGGCTGCGTTTGTGGGTTCCATGCTTGCCATGGGATTCGTGCTTTTAATTTCATTTCGCGTGTCAAAAATGTCGCTGCTGGTGGTCTGTGGGATCATGATCGGTTATATCTGTTCCGCCATCACGGACTTCTGCGTCACATTTGCCAGCGATTCGAATATCGTCAATCTTCACAACTGGTCGATGGGAAGTTTTTCCGGCATGACATGGGAAAATATAAAAATGTCGTCGTGATCGTCGGTGTAGCAGTGCTTGTGACTTTTTGTCTGGCAAAACCGATCGGGGCATATCAGATGGGGGAGGCATATGCCAGAAATATTGGTGTCAATGTAAAAGTATTGAGGGTCACGATGATCCTTTTATCAAGCCTTCTGTCTGCCTGCGTGACTGCATTTGCGGGACCGATCTCCTTTGTCGGAATTGCAGTGCCGCATCTGGTGAGGATGGCGACAAAAACAGCGCGCCCGATTATCCTGATTCCGGGGTGTTTTTTGTGTGGTGCAGTTGTGACACTTTTTTGTGACGGAATTGCAAGAACCGTGTTTGCGCCGACGGAAATCAGTATTAGCTCGGTTACGGCACTGTTTCTGGTGCCGGTCGTGATCGCAGCAATGTTGAGAAAACAGGAGGGGAGGTAGTCATATATGCAGGAGATCCGCACAGAGCATCTGACTGTCGGCTATGATAAAACACCTTTGATCGGGGATGTGAATCTTTCTGTCCGGCCGGGGGAGATACTGACACTGATCGGGCCGAATGGTTCCGGAAAATCCACGATCTTAAAGACGATTACAAAGCAGTTAAAGAAACTGGATGGAACCGTATTTTTGGGCGAAGCATCCATGGATGAATTAAAAGACAGCCAGATTTCCAGACGATTGTCCATGGTCATGACAGAACGCCTCCGCACGGAGCTGATGAGCGGCAGGGAAGTGGTTGCCTCCGGGCGTTATCCTTATACGGGAAGATTTGGCATCCTGTCAAAAGAGGACTGGGCAAAAGTGGATGAGGCGATCGCGCTTGTCCATGCAGGTGAAGTGCAGGATCAGGATTTCATGAAGATCAGCGACGGACAGCGCCAGCGTCTGATGCTTGCGCGGGCAATCTGTCAGGATACAAAAATCCTGATCTTAGACGAGCCAACCTCCTATCTGGATATGGGCTTTAAGATGGATATACTTACAAATATCCGCATGCTTGCAAGAGATAAAAAGATGGCGGTCATTATGTCACTGCATGAGCTTGACCTTGCGCAGAAAGTTTCCGATACGGTCGCCTGTGTCAGAGGCGACCGCATCGACCGCATCGGCACACCGGAGAAGATTTTTGCCGGAAATTATGTGCAGGAATTATACGGGGTGGCGGATCAGAGTTTTGATCCGGTGACGGGGCAGATTTTTTTGTGCACGGGACATGAGAAGGCAGTTGTTTCGAGAGATTTTAGTGCAGAGAATTGCTCTGGCAAAAATTTTGGATGTGGTAAGAAGAATCCAGATCCGGTCAGTCCACAGTTTTTTGTGATCGGTGGTGCGGGCAGCGGCATCCCGGTATACAACAGGCTGTGGCGCGAAAACATTCCATTTGCAGCAGGAATCCTGCAGGAAAATGATGTGGAGTACAAAGCGGCTGTGGCACTTGCGTCAGAAGTTGTGTCAGAAAAGGCATTTTACCCGGTTGGACAAGATAAGGTGCAGGCGGCAAAGCGGCTGATCGATAGCTGTAAAAAATGTATCTGTGCGGTGGAAGAGTTTGGACCGTTAAATGAAGCGAACCGGGAGCTGGCGGAGTATGCGAGGAGGATTGGGAAGACTGGCAAAAACATATGAACAGTATACACAGAGATATCTTCAAAGCTATCCACGAAGGAAAATGGCTGAAAATTGAATATCTGAACAAAGAGGGCAGGCACACGAACTACTGGATCGGAATCCGGGACTTAGACCCACGGAACAAGACTTTAAAAGTGGACGGACTTCATCTCAACCGGTGCTCGATTGAGGGATACGATAAGATCTATATCGATTCCATCCTCTCGACCGAGATCGTGGAAGGCTCGTACTGCCCGGAGAATGAGCGGCTGATCGAAGACATCGCGCTGCACCCGGAACGCTACCAGAACCTTTTTGCAAACACGGCAAATTTAAAAATACTGAATTATCTGGAAATGTGCAGCAAACTGGATGCCACGCCGTATACGACCGATTATGAACTGGTGCGCTATATCGACGGAGATCAGGTGCGTGACGGGGAGTACCAGTTGTCGGAGGAACAGTTTAAAGAGATCGTGACAAATTTTCAGCGGCGCATGAACCGGGGCACGAAACAGGGGAAAACGCTTCATATTCAAAAGCTGGCACTAAATATTTTAAGCATCCATACAAAAAATGGATTGTATGTGCTGGCATACCGGAATCTGAATCTGGATGTAAAAAACAAGGCATTTAAACCGGATGAAGATATCACGATCTGCACGCAGTTTACCATAGGGGGAGAGCAGGAAAATATCCGAAGGTATTTAGATGCGGATGAATATGAGCTGTTATCCGATTTTGAAAAAAATCTTGAAAAAATAAAAGATGCGATTACAGAAAAAAACGGTGCACGGGCGGTTGTGGATGACATGCCCTATGTCATCGGACTTGGCATGGACTGTGCATTAAATCTGCATGAAGAGTATAAGGCGATTCTTGACATGTACGAAAAAGAGCAGGTGACTTTTCCAATCCGGGCATTTTTCGGCGATCTTTTGGAACGTCCGCGAAGAACGAAGGCATATCCGATCGCGCTGTTAAACCAGAACATCAATCTTGACCAGCTTCTTGCAATTAACAATGCCATGAAATATCCGCTTGCCTATATTCAGGGACCACCGGGAACCGGCAAGACGAATACGATCTTAAACACGATCGTGACGGCATTTTTTAACAATATGACGGTACTGTTTGCGTCTTACAACAATGTACCCATAAACAATGTATTTGAAAAATTAAGTTCCCTGACTTATAAGGGAAAACGGGTCGCATTTCCGGTACTGCGCCTTGGAAATCAGGAAAAAGTAAAAGAATGTATCTGTTACATCAACCAGCTGCGGAGAGAGGTGCATGGCATTAAAGTATTTTCTTCCACGTTAGATCGTCGAAAAGGTGATAGAATTGACCGGGCGAAACAGCTTTCCGGCAGGTTAAAGGAATATGAGGAAGTCTTAGACCTGACGGAGCGCAAAGAAACGTTAACGCAGGTCATGGAGTATCAGGAACGGATGAAAAATGTGGCGACGCTCTTTCATTTCCATACGGATCTGCAGGGGCGTCAGCTGCGGAATCTGGATGAAAAAATCCAGAAGATCGGTGAGATATCTGAGCGGGATGCAATGGCTCTATTAGACCGCAATGAGGATGAATTTTACAGTTATCTGTATTATACCTCCGCAAAATACATCAAGGAGCTGGAAAGTAACAGGTTTCAGGATTTACGGAAAATTTTAGATGATGATGAAGATGTGAATGAGCAGGCAGCAGCATTTAACAAGTATCTGCAGAAATCGGAGAATGTAAAGAAGCTGCAGAAGGTATTTCCAATCATGATAACGACCTGCATTTCTTCCCATAAACTGGGTGAACCGGAACCGCTGTTTGACATGACAATCATGGATGAGGCGAGCCAGTGCAATGTTGCGGTCTCACTTGTGCCAATCATCCGGGGTGAAAAACTGATGCTGGTGGGAGATCCGCAGCAGTTAAAGCCGGTTATTTTATTGGACGAACTCACGAACCGGAAACTGCGCAGAAAATACCATGTTGCGGATGAATATGATTACCGCGAAAATTCCATTTATAAGACATATCTTGCCTGTGATGCGGTCAGCGATGAGATACTTTTGCGAAATCATTACCGCTGTAATAAAAAAATCATAGACTTTAACAATAAAAAATATTATAACTCCAAACTTCAGGTGCAGTCTGACAGCAGGGAAAGACAGCCGCTTGTCTATGTCAATGTGGATGGCGGGCCAGGTGACATGAAGAATACCTCTCCGGCAGAGGTGGAGGAGATCATGCGTTATGCGGGGGAAAATCCTGATAAAAGTATTGCTGTCATCACACCGTTTGTGAATCAGCGGATACTGATCGAGCGCGGGATCAAAGAAAACGGATTTGAGCATGTTGTATGCGGAACGGTACATGCATTTCAGGGAGACGAAAAGGATGTGGTGCTGTTTTCCACGGCGTTAAGCGACCGGACTGGAAAGGGAACTTATGACTGGCTCAAAAATAATAAGGAACTGATCAATGTCGCAACGTCGCGGGCGAAGGACAAGCTGATCCTTCTTGCGGACGGGAAAGAATTGGAGCGCCTTCATCAGGGAAATGAGGACGATGATCTGTACGAGCTGGTGCAGTATGTGAAAATGAACGGGGAATCCAAAATTACGGAAAAGCATATCAGTTCGAGAGCACTTGGAATCCAGCCGTTTTCCACGGAAACAGAAGCGGCATTTATGAAAAACCTGACACATGCGCTGGAAAATATCTGGCTCACCCGGAATAAATATACGATCCACAAAGAGGTTGCCATATCCCAGGTGTTCCATGATAATGTCACTTATGATAATCTGTTTTATATGGGAAGATTCGACTTTGTTGTCTATGAAAAGAGGGGAAAAAGCGAGCTGCCCGTTTTTGCGATCGAACTCGACGGCAAGGAGCATTTTTGAGGATGAAGTGGTACGGGAGCGGGACAGACAGAAAAATGAGATCTGTAAGGCGCACCATATGCAGATCATCCGTGTGGAAAACTCTTATGCAAGACGCTATCACTACATCAAGGAAATTTTGAATGACTATTTTGCGAAGGCACGTTAAAAATTTTGCGTTCAAACATCCGGCAAAAAGTGGTATGATGTCTTTATGTATCACACAGGACAAAGGAGAAAATAATACAATATGGAAAAAAAGAGCCGGGAATTATTAGCACCGCATGTGGAAGAAGAACTGATGGATTATATTTTGCATACACCGGTGAAAATAGGTGAGAAACTGCCAAATGAGTTTGAACTGGCAGAGCTGTTCGGCGTTGGGCGGAGCACGGTGCGGGAGACGGTAAAAAGCCTGGTTTCCAAAGGTGTGCTTGAGGTTCGCAGGGGTTCCGGGACTTATGTGATCGGGACAAACCGCTTAGAGGATGATCCGTTAGGGCTTTCAGGGTTTACGGACAAATATGAACTGGCGTTAGACCTCTGCAATGTGCGCCTGATGTTAGAGCCGGAGATCGCCATGCTGGCAAGTGAAAACGCGACGGACGAGGAAAAGGCGGAGTTAAAGCGGCTGTGTGATGAGGTGGAAAATCTGTATCTTGCCGGGGAGAACCATCTGCAGAAAGATGTGGAATTTCACACTTACATTGCGCGGTGCAGCAAAAATAAAGTCATTGAGAAACTGGTACCGATCATTCAGTCGGCGGTCATCACGTTCGTGAACCTGACACACCGCCAGTTAAAAGACGAAACGATTGATACCCACCGTGCGATCACGGATGCAATCTTAAATGGAGACAGTGCGGGTGCAAAATATGCGATGATCATGCACCTCAATTATAATCGTCAGATGAATTTTGAAAAAACAGGCAAAGGCGCAAGCAAAAAAATGAGTAAGGGACAAAAACTCCAAAAACTGGTAAGACGTCATATGACATGATGCAATATCGGAAAAATATACAAAAAACAAGGTGCTTTTTTAGGAAAACACCTTGTTTTTTTGTCTAAAAGAGAGGTTTTAACAAACTAGACATCAGATGTATTGACAAAAAATGATCAATAAAATACAATAATCACAACAAAACATCAGACGTCATACAAATATCAATAAGGAGGTATATCATGGGTAACGTCGCAGAATTAGATACAACCCGGCTGGTTATTGCAGCAATTATCGGACTGGCATTGTTGTTAGTTTTGATCATCAAATTTAAGGTTCACGCAATGCTTTCGATCTTAATCGGTGCGATTGCAATCGGACTGATCGCAGGAATGCCGTTTGAAGAAATCGTAACGGCGGTGGACGATGGTATAGGAAACACGCTAAAGGGAATTGCCCTCCTGGTAGGACTCGGTTCCATGTTCGGTGCGATACTTGAAGCATCGGGTGGAGCACAGACTTTAGCAGTTACAATGGTAAAGAAATTTGGGGATGAGAAGGCTGCATGGGCGCTTGGAATCACCGGCCTTGTTATTTCTATCCCGGTATTCTTTGATGCAGGACTTATCATTTTAATTCCACTTGCATTTTCTCTTGCAAAAAGAACAAAGAAATCTTCCCTGTTTTATGCGATCCCGCTTTTAGCAGGACTTGCCGTAGGACACGCATTTATTCCGCCGACACCTGGCCCGGTATTAGTTGCCACAATGTTAAATGTGGAACTTGGATGGGTTATTTTAGTCGGTGTATGCTGTGGATTTTTTGCAATGATCGTTGCAGGTCCGGTCTGGGGAGCTATCTGCGGAAAGAAATTTATGTTCCGGTTCCGGATCAGATCGCAAACCAGGAAGATATTGATGAATCCAAACTTCCGAGTTTTGCATCGGTCGTTACCATCATCATGATCCCTCTGGTACTTATCATATTGAAATCTGTCGCAGGCGTGGTTCCGGCGTTAGCAGGTGTGGCACCGTTATTTAACTTTTTAGGACAGCCGTTTGCCGCACTTCTGATCGCAACATTAGCCGCAATGTTCATCCTTGGAACAAGACATGGATACACGATGCCGGAATTAGAGAAGATCCTCACAAAATCTTTAGAGCCGACAGGACTGATCCTTCTTGTGACAGCATGTGGTGGTGTACTTCGTTATATTTTACAGTACTCCGGCTTAGGTGAGATCATTGGTAATGCTGTGGCATCCATAAATCTTCCAATCGTTATTGTAGCATTTTTAGTTGCGGCACTGGTAAGAATCTGTGTAGGTTCTGCAACCGTAGCAATGACCATGGCAGCAGGAATTGTGGCAGCAATGCCGGAGATCGCATCCTTATCACCGATGTATCTTGCATGTGTGGTTGCAGCAGTTGCCGGTGGAGCGACAGTCTGCTCACACTTTAACGATTCCGGATTCTGGCTGGTAAGATCACTGATCGGACTTGACGAGAAGACAACGTTAAAAACCTGGACGATCATGGAGACATTGGTTGGTGGAACCGGATTTATCGTTGCACTGATCATTTCTTTCTTCGTGTAGAAGAAACGGTAATGACAGAGCAATCACAGAGCATGAAATTTAGTATATTATAGATTTTCACGGTTAAAAAAGCGACGCAGGAATGGAGGCTAAGTGTGAAAAATAAGATTTTTCACACGCAGATTTGTGCTTACGCACAAACTTGAGATGCGCAAAAAAACAGCGCAGGAATGGAGGCTATCATGGATTAAGAAGTCAGAAAGTAAGAGAACTTGCACCGGAGATGGACCCGCTTCGTATGGGTATGGGATGGAAGGCGGAGGAGCTTCCCAAACCACAGATCATCATTGAGAGTACTTATGGAAACAGCCATCCTGGTTCAAGCCATTTAAATATTTTTGTGGAAGAAGCAGTAAAAGGTGTTGATGAAAACGGCGGAAAAGCAGCGCGTTATTATGCAACAGATATGTGCGATGGAATGTCCCAGGGACACGATGGAATCAATTATTCTTTAGCACACAGAGATGCGATCACAAACCTTGTGGAGGCGCAGGCAAACGCTACAACGTTTGATGGTGGTGTTTTTATCGCAAGCTGTGACAAGGCAATGCCGGCGATGCTTATGAGTATCGGCCGTTTAAAAGAGATGAGCGCGATCGTTGTGACCGGTGGTGTTATGGAAGCAACGGTTGTAAAACCGGAATATGTGGAAAATGATCCGGGCTGTAAGATCAATGAGCTTTTAACCTTAGAGCAGATCGGAAAATTCAGCGCGCAGTATGAGCGTGGTGAGATCCCGGAAGAGCAGCTCCGCTATTACAAACACAATGCATGTCCAAGCTGTGGCGCATGTTCTTTCATGGGAACCGCTTCCACAATGCAGGTTATGGCTGAAGCACTTGGACTGATGCTTCCGGGAACAGCACTGATGCCGGCAACTGCGCCGGAATTAAAAAAGGCTGCCTATGATGCCGGAAAACAGTTAATGAAATTAGTTGAAATGGGAATTGCTGCAAAAGATATCGTCACAATGGAAAGTCTTGAGAATGCGATCATGGTACATGCTGCAATCTCAGGTTCCACCAACGCGGTCATGCACATTCCGGCAATCGCACATGAATTTGGTTTTGAAATTGATGCGGATACTTTTGACAGAATGCACCGCGGTGCACATTATCTGCTAAACATCCGCCCGGCAGGAGACTGGCCGGCACAGTATTTCTACTATGCAGGCGGTGTGCCGAGAGTCATGGAAGAAATCAAGAGCATGCTCCACCTTGATGTGATGACAGTTACCGGAAAAACACTCGGTGAGAATTTAGAAGAGTTAAAAAAGAACGGTTTCTACGAGCACTGTGATGCGATCTTAAAAGAGAAATCCGCACTGATCGGAAAAGAGATCAAACGTACCGATATCATCGCTGATTTTGACCATGCGATCGGTACAGAGGGAAGCATCGCAATCCTGCGCGGCAACCTTGCACCGGAGGGAGCAGTCATTAAACACACTGCCTGCCCGAAAGAAATGTTCCATGCAAGATTAAACGCAAAACCGTATGACAGCGAGGAAGAAGCGATCGATGCGATCCTGAAGGGAAAAGTAGTACCGGGAGATGCCGTATTTATCCGCTACGAGGGACCGAGAGGCAGCGGTATGCCGGAGATGTTCTACACCGGCGAGGCAATCTGCTCCGACCCGAAACTTGCAGCCAGCGTTGCACTGATCACAGACGGACGTTTTTCCGGCGCATCCAGAGGACCGGTCGTAGGACATGTATCTCCGGAGGCAGCAGCCGGCGGCCCGATCGCATTTGTGGAAGAGGGAGATCTCATTGAACTTGATGTTGAGAACCGCCGTCTTGCGATCGTAGGTGTCAAAGGCGAGGAAAAGACCGGGGAAGAGATCGCACAGATCTTAGAAGAACGTAAAAAGAACTGGAAAGGTTTTACCAGCAAATATAAGAGTGGTCTGTTAAAATTGTATGCACAGCATGCGACCAGCGCGATGAAGGGTGCCTATATGGACTAAGTATCCAGACCATAAAAAAATCCGGGTGTTGCTGCCCGGATTTTTTGTATTCATGTACGATGTCAGCTCTGCTTTTTTAATTCATAGGAAATTACGTCCTATGAATTAAAAAGCCCTCCGGGCGGGATGCGCATCTCGCGGAGTAGAAGTTAGCTGTAAACAGCACCGCCAGGGCGCGAAAGAGTCGCAAGCGACTCTTTGTTCAATATCAACTGATAGTTGATGTGTAAAAAGAAATAACAACCGGCACATGCTTGAAAAATCAACCATTAGTTCTATAATGAAATTAGAAAAACGAGATGGGGGATGCGAAGTGTTTGATATCATGACAATGGCGGAAAACATCAAAACATACCGGAATAAAAGAGGACTGAATCAATATGAATTTGCGGAAAAATTGGGAATCAGCCCACAGGCGGTATCCAAATGGGAGTGTGGACAGTCCTGTCCGAGTGTCGAAAATCTTTGTGTGATCTCAGAGATTTTAGATGTTTCCATTGATACGCTGATCGGTGAAAACAGTGACAGTGAAAAGATGATGATCGGAATCGATGGCGGGGGAACGAAAACAGAGTTTGTTTTATTTTCGGAAAGCGGAAGAATTTTAAACAGGATCGTCCTTGACGGCTGCAATCCGAATACGGTAGGAATGGAGGAGGCAATGAACATCCTGCAGCTTGGCATTGATACGCTCATGAAGATCAAAGGGAAGATCAGCGGAATCTTTGTGGGTGCTGCAGGATTAGATTCCGGAAACAATACATCAAAGATCAAAAAGATGTTAAAAGAAAAATATCCGAAAGTAAAAATCCAGTGCGAAAATGACATCTATAACGTCATTGCCTGTGGAAAAAATCTTGACCGGTGTGTGGCTGCAATCAGCGGAACCGGAATGATCATTTACGCAAACCAGAATGGAAATTTAAAGCATTTTGGCGGGCGCGGCTATCTGCTTGATAAAGGTGGCAGCGGCTACCACATCGGACGGGATGCGATCTGTGCAGCGCAGGATGCGAGGGACGGGATCGGAGAACATACGATACTGACGGATCTTGTTGAGGAAAAGTTAGGGAATACGGTATGGGAGAGCATCCAGGACATCTACAGTAAAAACCAGTCCTATATTGCTTCGTTTACGCCGTGCGTATTTCTGGCATATGAAAATGGGGATAAAATCGCCGAGCAGATTTTAAAGAACAATGCAGCATGTTTAGCGGAACTTATCAATTTTGCCGTGGATCATTATGATATCGGAAAATATGTGGTTGCATCCGGCGGAATTTTAAAACAGAAACCGGCATTCCGGGAAATGTTAAAAGAGATGCTGCATCCGGATATTGAATTAGACGTTCCGGACTATCCACCGGTATATGGCGCATGTATCATGTGCTGCCTGTTATGTGGGGTTGATACAAAGCCGGTAAAAGAGCGTTTTATGATGTCATATGATTCATACCAGTAAGGAGAGGGAGGAAAACAACATGAGAATTATTAAAGTGAAAAACTATGATGAGGTTTCTGTAAAGACAGCAAATTTGATTTTAGGACAGGTAAATTTAAAACCGGATGCGGTTTTAGGACTTGCTACCGGTGGTTCACCTGTGGGGGCATATAAAAAGATCGTGGAAGCATATAACAACGGTGAGGTTGATTTTTCCGGGGTTACGACGATCAATCTGGATGAATACAGAGGAATCAAAAGAAACCACGAACAGAGCTACTGGAGTTTTATGCAGGAAAATCTGTTTAAACATGTAAATGTAAGGGAAGACCACATTTTCATTCCAAACGGAGAAAATCTTAACAGTGAGGAAGTCTGCAGGGAATATGACAAGATCATCGAAAATGCCGGTGGTATTGATATGCAGCTTCTTGGAATTGGCCTGGACGGACATATCGGTTTTAACGAACCGGCGGATCATTTTGAAAAAAATACACACTGTGTGGAACTGACGGAGAGCACGATCGAGGCAAACAAGAGATTTTTTGAGAGTAAGGATGAAGTTCCGCGTCAGGCATATACCATGGGTATCCTGCCAATCGTACAGGCAAAGAAAGTCATCATGATCGCAAATGGAAAAAACAAGGCGGATATCATCAAAAAAGCATTTACCGGACCGGTCACACCGGAAGTCCCGGCATCCATTCTGCAGAATGCATCCGGATTTCACACTGATCGCAGATGAGGATGCACTTTCGGAGATTTAAAAAGGGGGAAAATCCAAAATGATCATAAAAAATGCATTGGTTTATACAGAAGATCATAAGTTTGAAAAGAAAGATGTCAGGATCGAAGATGAACGGATCGCAGAGATCGCAGAGAACGGTCAGATTACTGCCACAGATGAGGATGTGATCGACGGGGAAGGCATGTATGCGATACCGGGACTTGTGGATATTCATTTCATGGGGCGGTAGGCTATGATTTCTGTCAGGCATCGAAAGAAGAACTGTTAAAAATAGCAGAGTATGAGGCAAAAAATGGTGTTCTTGCCATCTGCCCGGCGACAATGTCCTATAATGAAGAAATCTTAGGACATGTCATGGACAAGGCGGCAGATTACAAAGAAGATACCGGAGCAGATTTGGTCGGCATCAATATGGAAGGACCGTTTATCAATCTAAAAAAAGCCGGGGCGCAGAATCCGGAATATATTATGCCGGCAGATAAAGAAATGTTTCTGCGTCTGCAGGAGAGAAGCGGCGGGCTGATCAAACTGGTAGATATCGCACCGGAAGAAAAAGGTGCGATGGAATTTATCGAACAGTGCCATGACAAGGTAAAAATCTCTATCGCGCATACCTGCAGTGATTACGATACGGCGCGCGAGGCATTGGAAAAAGGCGTGGGCCATATGACACACCTCTATAATGCCATGCCGGGGATCAATCACAGGGAGCCGGGACCCATCATAGCGGCACTTGAGGCAGGAGCCGAGGTGGAACTGATCGCAGAC
>ENA-OQHF01001616-OQHF01001616.1-human-gut-metagenome-genome-assembly--contig:-NODE-1616-length-12190-cov-2.956147_pt1 | contig 12190 bp, 16 predicted proteins | sample MGYA00242559_ERZ504709 | MGnify/ENA primary metagenome ERZ504709 (study PRJEB26092, sample SAMD00036203) | human gut metagenome | host: Homo sapiens | study: EMG produced TPA metagenomics assembly of... | reverse complement strand
TGCACAAACAATGTCTGGTTAAATTCCACTTTAAAGGGTTTGACGCATTTCGTCAAACCCTAAAATATAGAATTTAGTCTTCCGTATGGAATTTAAGTTTACGTGCGGAATTTACTTTTTCACTCAACAACAAAATCCGAAACGCAGGTGTAATCTTAACGATTACTACCTCTCGGATTATTATGACCCTTCACAAAAGTGGACTCGATGCGTCCACTTCTCGAAAAAAAATTATATTTGCACGTTATGTTCCTGGAAAAAAATTCTCAATGGATATCATTGACTGTTTCGACAGATGCGTCAATGCAAACTTATACCAGATATGATCATTCTTATTATAATTAAGTGCTACCGGTGATTTATCTATAAGATGCATGCTTATTTCCGGCGGAAGATGCATCCCAAGACAAATCAGAACCAACGAATTAATTGATGGATCTCTCTTATTATTTATCAGTCTGCTTATTGTCTGGTCATCCATATGAATACGTTCGGCAAGTTCTTTATATGTCAGACCTTCCTTCTCGTGTTTCCAATCCCAAACTTTTTTCATGGATCTCTCATAATCATTTGGTAAATCCTGAAAGATTGCCATCTCTTCCATAACAATCTCCTCAACCAGCTTTGCCTTCTTAGCTGCATCAGTTGAATTCTGGTATCCATCACTATATTTAATATCAAAGCTGACTGTTGAGTCTTTATCTTTATTGAGATAACAAACGCTGTAGTAGTCCTTTTTGTCAGTAGACTTCACCGTCATGTCAAACGGAATACAACATTCATCTATGTGGTTTCTGGCATAATCTGTAAGATATACCAGTCCATCTGCTCTCTGTTCCAAATATCTTGGATGGTTCAGAACAAAATGAGCATCCACATATTGATACACTCCAGTCCTTACTAACTCACCAAATTCTCTATTGATGACACTCTGAATAGTAGCTTCTTCCGCACTAATAGTATATGTCTGGTCTTCTCGGATAGCATTTTTCCTAAATTTATGCGGTGTAACATATCTCCCATCCACATAAATAAATGCTCCGATAGCCTCTTCATAACCAGCATCAACCATTCTAATTTTTGCAGCAAGCCGTGAAACACAAAAGAATGCTGCCAGTTCGTCAATTACTGGTTCAATGACATCAATAATGTCATCCTTCCCAAGCATATCACGATATTCCTTAATATACTTGGATGCCTGTGTCTTAAACATTCCCATAGGCATCTGGATTCGTGGAGCCAGTGCGTTAGCCTGCCATTCCATCCATTCCGTGGCTGTCCAACTGTTTCCTTCAACACCACCTGCAACCTGACACTTATACGACTCGCTTCGTTATTGTATAAGCGTTCCAGTTCAAAAGCCTTACGATGTAAATCCCAGTGAACGCATTCATGGACAATAGTGTTGTTTACCTTGCCAAGGTTATACAAGAAATATGTTTCCGGATCTACCAGAATTGTCTTTGCTGACACTTCCTCTTCTACACTCTGGCAGAGTTTCTCATCATAAATCTCAGCTGTGCTATCTTCAAAAAAGATTTGTCCGAATATAGAGCAGTCTTCTGTGATTCGTTTCAATTTTACCGTCAGTCCCATGCTTTTTGCAAGTTCCGATGGATCAATTGCCATAGGTTGAAGCAATGCCTTAGGATAGTTTCTTTTTAAAAAGTCTGTTGCTATAGATTCTAAGTTGTCCTTACTGATAATAGGAACCAGTGCATCTGACATCGGTTTAGGTTGCCTATTCTTTCCGTTATAGATTGAAATATCTGTTATCTGGAAATCATCAAGTCCACATGACAAATCGCCCTTACATTTCAACATGAACCACTGGCTAGTGAATTCATCAGTATCATAATGATAATCAGCCTCTCGCACATTGAATTCTGCATCAATAACAACCTCAAATTCAATTTCAGATCCTGGAAGATCATTCACTGATGCAAATTTTACGGTAATATCCGTCAGTTCAATTCCACCTATCTTATTGACTTGGTAAAGTCTCAGATTAAGACTATCTGCTTTTATCTCCGCATAATCATTTATGACTGCAAACAATTCATTATAAAATCTATCTGCAACATAACTTGTAAATGAACGTTGTCGAGCCACTGAAGATCCCTCCTACATTAGTAATCTCTTGCAATATTCCAAAATCGTAGTAGTAGATGTGCCGCCTTCTTCCTGGATTGTAAATTCCCACTCAGTATCAATTGCAACATTAATCTGATTATAATAGCGCGGTCTTTCCTCTCTACTATTAATTTCATTTCGTTTAAAATAAGTGTTACTGGTTCCATCCTGCGTCGGAAAAATATTGCCAACATTTTTACAATTCAACATAAGCGCATAAGCTAATATTTGTAATCTGTCTGGGCGAGATGATCTAGAATTCAATGGATTCTTATATTTCACATCAAAAACAAGGTAATTGTCATTCTCATCATTATAAATAATAATATCTGGTTTTATATTGCCAGCAATATACTTAGAATAATCTTTTGTTCTCCCACGTAGGACAGCTGTCTTATCATCATACTGCGACAGTTTTATTCCTGGCTCTTTTGAATCATATGAGCCGATACCTGCTTTTTTCAGATATGCCCTAACATACATTTCAAATAGCTTATCCATCGAAATAGCATAGGGAACAACATAACTTGTTATCGCAGTATTTCCCGTGGCTTCAAGTGTTATTTCGCTTAAGACCATTTTTGCAGCATTGATAACAGGCTTATAATATACATATACTCCCGTTGTCTTAATATTATTAATATCCAACCGCGATATTTTCTTATATGAAACATGATCCAGAGCATTCCTACAGTAGGAGACCATATCTCTAAAAGAATTGTTATTACCACTTGCAGAACCAAAGTATTTATTCAAGAACAACTCTGCCTTATGTAATGCAGCTTTTAAGATTTGATTTTCAATAATATCCTCAGTATATTCTAGGTATCTGCAATAAACCCTATCATCACGTCCACGCAAGGTGTTTTTCTGAATATTCTTAGAGAAAACAATTTTACCTTTAACTTTGCCAGTAAGATTTTCCTCTTTCTTTTCCATTCTACCCATTAGAGGTCTGGTACACAGACTTTTCAGCATTGTAATAAATATGCTGGCAGTTATAATACTGCTCTCACGTGCAATGCTATCCTTCAAAAATATAGGATCTTCATTCTCAAAGAAATGAAAAAGCTCATTATCATTCAAATCTTCGATTTCGCGATATGCTTCATTGATCCTATTTGTTTGAGGAGCCAAGTATCGCTCAAATTCATTATCATCCCGCAAAGCATTAAGCATATCAACCACTGATACAGGAAATCGTGGTTCAATCTTCAAAATCACTTCTCTTCCATCAATGGATGTTATATTTTTCCCATTCAGACTCTTTATCCTACAAACACCGACATAGTTCCCAGAGTACAGCTTACCATTTACTCTTTTGATTCCGAGATTTTCAATTTTTTCATCTGAGGAACATAAGACATCATCAATTATTAGTTTTTCAGAAAGACCATCCAAGGAGCTATTGTCATTTGCATAAAATATCCATTGCTGCCTGGATCCTTCCTCCCAATAACATTTTTCTATCATAATAATCCTCTTTTAGCCATTTTTTATGAGTTTTTCAAAAATATCCTTAACTCTATCTTCTTCAGCATTAATGTCCACCGTTCCATTTATACAACCAAGTAGGCCGTACCATCCATCAGTATCTGTTTCCGGTGTTTCAAGCTGGAACATGCCATCTTTATAATACTCCCTTAATATAGGAATAATCTGATATCGAAATCTTAAATACAACTGTTCCACGGATGTTACAAGAAAATATGTATGACCAATCTGAACATCATCTTTATAATATTCAGAGTTCAAATTCTCTGAGTTGAACAACTCTGAGACGCGATCAAATAATGAAACAGCTGTCTCATTTATTTCAATTTGCTTCTTTTCTTCGTCTGGATCAGAACATTTTCCTTTCCTGAATTCTAAAATCGTTTTTCTTTCTGGAAGTAATGAGAAAAACAAAAAGCGTCTTCTAATAGCGTAGTCTATTCCACCAATCGATTTATCTGCCGTGTTCATTGTTCCGATAATATAGAGATTATCTGGCAGTTCTACCTTGTTACTATTCTTAACAGTATATGGTGTTGCAACGCTTCTACCTCTATACTCAAGTCCATATATTAATTCACCAAATACAGTAGCTAAGTTTGCTCTATTAATCTCATCTATTACCAAATAGAACTTAGTCTTCTCATATTCTTTTCTTGAAGCAACTTCTGCTATTTTTCCCAATATCTTATTTACAGTTTCATAAGATACATTGCTTCCATGTTCTGTTTTTATTGTTCCAACTTCTATTCCACGTACAAAATCTTCGTATCCGTATGAGGGATGAAACTGAACAATATCCCAGGCTATACCAGGTGTCTTCCCAACATTATCTTTAGCCCAACTTGATATGGTAGCCCCCTCTTTATAATCCATGATTTGCAATGCATCTAAATCACTATCAGATATTTCTCTTCCATTGACTTTACAAGCTTCATATTTTAAGTATTCTCTTGCAGAATAGGTTTTGGATGTGCCAGGAGGTCCTTGCATAATCATCTGATGAATTCCCAATGTCTCCATTGCCCTTGAATATTCTTCGTATCGTTTTGAACTGTCCACTTTGTACACTCCTTCCACTAAAATAGTCTGTCCACCAACAGAAATTGTTTCTCCTCTATCCTTCCAAAATAGGACTAAGTCATGAATTACATCTCTAAAATCATCATTCGCTTTTGCGTTTACTTCCTTTTCATCCGACACTTCTGGATGAAGTTTCCTTGATTCACTAACAAGATGTTTATATTCTTGCTCCGCATAAGCTTTTAACCTTGCTATATTTTCATCACCAGGATATTCACTTAAATACCCACCATAATGTTTGCTCAAAGCCCGATAATAACTCCTCAGAATGCGAAACATTATTGAATTTGGCGAAGATGAATATCGTTCATTCTCTTCATTTCCGCTATCCAGTTCTTCATACCAACGTGAATATTCACCAGGTTGCATTTCTGATGCAATTGCATAATCGATACCATCTACACTTACTGCATCGTTTACGCTACCAGAATAGAAAAATCTTGGTCTCTTAGTAGCTCCAGATTTATTTTTTGTAGTACCGTATGTATATATATCTCTATTTGACTTCTCAATATATAAATAGCCTGGAGTAGGAAAATCTCTCTCAACCTTGTCTAGCTTTGCTTTTTTTCTAACAACAACTTGAGGATTAAACATTATGTCATTGGCAATATCTGTATCATCAACTAACCCTTGTTCTTTTATTCGACTCACAAGATTTACCAATGGCTGATGCGTCAATCCCTCCGATCTGAACGAATCTGCTGTAATTCCAGTTTTCTGTAAAACGATACGATTGACATCAGCCAAAGTACGATCTTTACTGTATTGCCCATCAACAAGCTTTTGTAGAGCAGCGATACTAACATTTGCCGTTTTTGCTAATACATTATCTTTTACATACTGCCTTAATAACGGAATTATTTGATTACGAGCAATCATTGCAGTTCCAGTATCTTTGTACATTCCATGACCGATAACATACCGTTCCTTTTCAACTGAAGACATCTGATAACGGTGTCTTAAATAATCTGTAACAATTCTCTTTGTACGATAGAACATAGCATTGGCCGACATATCATAATCCGAATATACATCAGTCGCAGAATCACACATATACATATAATCATTATTTAATTGATACTCATAAAAATGTCTCAAAAAGCCATAATTCATCTGCTCAACAGAATCTATAAGAGTGCTTCTCGTTGCAATAATATAAACATTCGGAGAAACAGATATAGTCTCTCCGTCGCTTAAAACTGTTTTATATGTGGTCTGTCCGTGTGGTTCTATCAGAGGAAGCATATCTCCCAGTATTCCCGAAATTGCACCTCTTGAAATATCATCTAAAATCAAGAAGTATTTCTTATCTTCTTTTTTCTCCCAGCTCTTGTTTGCCTTCTTAAGCAAGGTCAAAAAAACTTTATCTGCATAATGAAAATTTATATTTCCACATCTCTGTATCTATAATTATTCCATTCACAAAGTCTTCATAGTAAAAGGATGGGTGGATAGAAATCAATTCTGTCTCAATTTCATATGTCCCACCTTTATTAAAAATACCTTGAGAGCAGTATTTAGCTTCACAACTTTTCTCTGCAATTAAATTAGCAAGATATGTTTTCCCAACAGCCATTGTGCCAGATAAAATCAAATACTTACTTTTATCAATTATGCCGCATAATTGATCTATCAACTCAATCGTTGCCTTTGTCATAACATGCACATCCTTATAAAATGTCAAGAACTTCAGAAACAGCAAGCCCCACGCACTTGGCTAGTAATGGTGGCACTGCATTTCCTATCATTATATATGTATCTGTTTGATTCCCAATAAAATCAAAATCGTCATCAAATGACTGAATTCTTGCTGCTTCTCTCGGTGTTATATCCCTTCCCTGTTCTGGATCATAATGAATAAACCTATTTCCGTCTCTGTCCAAATGTGAAATTATCGTTGTACTAGGCTCATCTGCTCTAAGTACATGATATCTATGAATAGGAGATTTTGCTCCAACCTTTTCCTCGTACAAATCACTTAATGATTTACTATCTACATATTCGTTTCGTCCAGATTGAATATCATTGGCTAACATCCTATATATTTTCCACATCTCTTAAACTGTGATGTCTTGCCCTATGCCATGTTGTATGGCACTCTGGTTTACTGTAACCAATTCGACTCTTTAACTCTTCATCATTGATAATTGGTGTAATTTTAGGCAAAATCACCAATTTGCCTCAGCCACAGTTTTTTTCTTTTTCGATTTGTACTTGGCAATATCTCCAAATAAAATCCTATGAAGAATGACTTGTACATCCTCACACAAATCTTTCCGAATCCCCAGGATAATTAATCGTTCTCGATTTTGTGGAACTCCATAATCACTAGCATCCACCTTTGCATATTTTTTTACATCATCAACTATTTCATAGCCGATACTGGAAAATCCACTTTCTATCAGTTGTATGATGGGGGTTCCATCTGACATTGCGCTTAATAATCCTGGAACATTTTCAAAAACAAAAACTTTAGGTTGATACCTGTTTACCACACTCAAATAGTGTTCAAACAAATAGTTTCTATAATCATCTTTCATTCCATTTTCATCCCGAACACGACCGGCCACAGAGTAAGCCTGACAAGGTGGTCCACCAATAATAATATCTATGCCACCTGCCGCATTTACAAAGTGATCCAGCCCCTTACCATCACCATACGGGCCTGTCTTGTAGCGACTGGCTTTTCCATTAGACAACATTTCTCTCGAAGGTGCTTTTGAGTCATCGCTCCAACCTTTGAAGAGTTCATCTTCTCGTTGAATATCGAAACACATAACTCGATTTTTCGCATCCTTTATGCCCCATTTAGTTTCTAACCTATTAATCAAGGTTTTTACCTGCGGTTGTAGCCACTCAACAGCTGCAATATCCTCATACTTTCCACTCTGTAAAAACCCATCTTCAAGTCCACCGCAACCAGCGAACAAATCTATCATCTTATAAGACATACAATTGTCCTTCCCTAGATATATTTCTTTAATTGTTCTGCAATAGCCTGTCCCAACATCGGAGGAACTGCATTTCCTACTTGTTTAAACTGATCAGATTGATTTCCGTAAAAAAGAAAATCATCCGGAAAACTCTGTAATCGTGCACATTCCCTTACCGTAGGAATTCGGTTCCATTTGTAATGAAAATGTGACCTATGTCCCGTATTTATTGTCAAAGAAGGTTTCTTACTATGATAGCGTGTAAGTGCCTCATGGTATTTATATAAACCTCTATATTCATCGGGTAGTGCCAAGTAATTTTTACCCTCTGGTACTAACGCAATCATTTTTCGTGTTTTTTCAATCGGAACACTGCCAATGTGATTATAAACTTGCGAAGAATCCTTTCTCATTTTTCTCTGGTATTCAGACTGAGGTGGCAACATATATTCCTGCACCGTTTCTCCTCTTAAAATTTCTCCTTCCTCTGTCTGTAAACTTGGCAGATCAGATATTGCCTCTTCACATGTAACAAAGTGTTCTTGATCCAACAATGCATTAGGAAATTCAAATTCATTCTCCGAATCCTTAAGACCAACAAAAACACTCTTTTCCTAATTTGTGGAATGCCATATTCTGGCGCAAACAATACTTTCGGTACCATTTTGTACCCTATCTTTTCAAAGTCATCTATTACTCGCTTGGCACCTACGCCTCCATTTGCTTCTATCATCGCCAAAACATTCTCTAATAACACTGCTTTGGGTTTAAGTTTCTCAGTCAGCTTTACCATAGCAAGATACAAAAAATTTCTTTTGTCAATTTATGTCCATTTTTCCCGCATATGAAAAGCCTTGACAAGGAGGTTCCCCCAACCAGAACATCCAAATTCTCTATATTATTATCCTTAAGAAAATCTACAATACATGTAATATTGTCATGATTATATAAATCCAACTTCATAGCTGTTGCTGTACCATGGTTATTCTGGAATGTTTTCAACGCCGACTCATCGTAATCTACTCCCAAAAACCACATTATAACCAGCATCTCAAAAAAACCCTTTTGAAAGACCTCCTGCACCACAGAATAAGTCCACTACTGTTTTCTTTTTCATAAACTTGCTCCTCGAAACTCAGATTTCTTCACTTATATCAAAATCAATACTGTTCTTTTTGCAGTATTCATCTATTAATTTCATTGTTTTAAGATTTGGCTTTGCTTTTCCAGTTTCCCATCTGTTTACAGTGGCAAACGAAACACCTATCTCCTTCGCAAAATCTTCCTGGGTCATAAATGCTTTGCGTCGTATACGTTTAATATCTTCTGAAAAACTCATTCTTATTTACCTCTAGCTCACTCTTGCAAAATAATTAAACTACGCTAGTGTAAATATAACATTTATCTCGCATTTTATCAACATTTTTATAGCATTCTCTACGCATTCTTATGACCTTCATTTTAAATTATACTCTTAATATATCCCAAAAAACGGACTCATAACTATGTCAGTCACAAGCCCATTTTCACAACCTTCTCTTCTATTTCTCTTTTTTTTACCTAATTTTTCTTCCACCCATCTGCCACTTATCATGGCTCTTAATCCCTCTCGCCGCCTGCCTCAGAGTATTTGCTCTGCCATGCTGATGATACGGATGTGAAGCCTTGTGCTTATGAAAAATAATCACTGTGCCTTCCCCCGGATACTCTGGATTATGAAGGTACCAGTAATGCCCAGTATTCCTGGATATTATGGTCACATCATAATCATCAACTGCAATGATATTGAAGTATTTCGGATCAAGGCACTTCAAATCTTCCGTATTAAACAACCGCTGCCTCCTTCCCTTCAAACCATGCAGCCAGTGCTTGCTCTACAACCGCAGCCATCTGCTTTGAATCCATCCCATCAAAATATTTACTACAGATAGACTTAGGAAGCTTGAAGCTTACACCGGCATTGCCATCAGTATGTTTCACCTGCAAGGCTTCAAGGATTTCTGCCATTTTCTCTTCTGTTAGACTTCCTGATGCCTTACGAAGTTTCTCTGCATATACTGGCTTAACCTTAAGTCCCTGACGCTCTACAATATTCCAGAGTTTCTGCTGTTCTTCTTCTGTGAGATATGACACATCTACTGCCGCCAACTAAGCAATCTTATTTTCATCCATCAGATTCTTGAATGGCTGAATCAGATGATTGAGTCGCAGATACCTTGCAGCATTCCTGCTTGAAAAACCATATTCTGAAGCAATCACATCCAGGCTCTTCAACTTATTGCCATTATGGCAACAAGTGTCATCCGGATCAGCACCACTTAATATCTGCAGTTCTCTGATAATGTCATTTCTCTTGCCCTGGCAGCACACCTTGTCATAGTGTGCCGCCATAACTGCAGCCTTCTCACTTGGAAGCAAATCCGTAAAGGACCTCTGCATCAGGTTCGTTTCAATCACATACACATAAGCCTCAGCCTCTGACAGACCAACCTTTACAATGGCAGGTATCTCAGTAAGTCCTGCAAGCTTTGCTGCATTGGCTCTGTTATGTCCGGAAAGCATTTCATATCCCTTACCCAATTTTCTTACGATGACCGGATTCAGAACACCATGCTCACGAATGCTCTCCACCATATCATTAAGACGTTCTCCCTCGTACAGATGAAATGGATGATTGTGAAATGCCTTTATGGAATCAATCGCAATCTGCTCCACACCATTCTCTGCTTTAACCTCTGTGGTCTTCGCCGAAGTATTCTCAGTCAGCATATCCACCGCATCAAATATTTTTCTCTTACTTGCATTAGCCTTCATAAGCAATCAACTCCTTTGCAAAATTCTCATATGCCTCACATGCCTTACACTCCGGAGCATATTCCAGAAGAGGCTCACTATAATAAACAGACTCTCCAACCTTTACTGTATTTGGAATCTTACTGTCAAAAATTCTAATCTGCCCTTCAAAGGTATCTGTCACCTGCTCTGTAATGACCTTACACAGATTAGTCCTGGCATCGCACATCGTCAGCAGAATACCTGCCACATCTAGCTTGTCATTGATACGGCTCTTAATCTTCTTCACAGTCTTAAGAAAGTCCTGTAATCCCATCATTGCCAGAAGCTGCGGATTTACTGTGATAATTACTTCATCTGCTGCCGCCAGAGCATTGATATTCAGTGCTCCAAGCGTAGGTGCAGTATCAATGATAATCGCATCATATCTGTCCCTGAGCGATTCCAGAATGCCTGAGAGCATCTTCTCTGCTCCCATTTCAAGACGAAGCTTTGCATCTACTACCGACAGAACCATTGATGACGGAATAAAATCAACTCCGTTTCTGCTCATGATATATTCCTCTGCGGCAGGCAGTTCTTCATCCTCAATCTGTGCCATCATCAGATGACCGATTGTCACTGGAACTGCTGCCGGATCTTCCACGCCAAAACATGTTGTCAAATTTGCCTGACTGTCAAAATCAACCGCCAACACCTTCTTGCCAAGTTTCTGTAATGAATAAGCCAAATTGTATGTAGTGACTGTCTTGGCACACCCGCCCTTCATACAAGCTGTCATATAAATCTTTCCCATGATTGCCTCCTTCTCCAAAACGTCCTTCTTCATGCACCGTACCCAACCTTTCCCTCAGCCACAAATCTGGCATGAATCTCTTTCTTTTCCTTCTGGAATCTCTTCTCCAACTTCTTCATCTCTTCTTCCATAAAGACTTTTTCGTCTGCTTTCTCCTGAGCCTTTTCTTCATTCAGGCTGATGATCAGCTGGCCATCCTCACACTTGATTCTGACAAAGTCACCGGTCTTGAAACCCAATTCCTCTAACCACAATCTGCTGACTCTGAGCATTGGAACGCTCTTACCATTTCTGTAGATATCTCCTACCGTGAGATCTCTGTATTCTTTTCTTCCTGCCATAGCAATACCTCCGATATGTTTTGATGTGTAGTTCCAGAACGAACCACGAAAAAAGGACCCACATCCGAAGATGTAAAGCCCCATTAATTTGCACGCAGCAATAAAAACAGTTGTCCTGAGAGCCTGGTACTCCCTCTGTCTTTATCTGTGTAGGTTATTCAATTAAGATCGGCGCCGTCCTTAATCTCAACCGCCAGTAATTGGTCAAAAAAATAGGACTAAGTCTGAAAAGCCTTTCGCTCACGCGGCTTCTTGACTTAGACCTATTATTGCATACTCATCTAAACAATGCAATCAAATGCATCTTTTTCATACTGTAGTAAATGTTCGTCACGATTTAAGGTTTGTACCGTCGCAAATATATAATCTGCATCATACTCATGATATCCAGCCCCTACTAATCCCATAGAAACAGACTCCGCAAACACTTTTTCATAAGATTTCTTTGTCTGCCTTGCTAATTGTCCTCGATTAACCAGAAACAATACCCTCTTAAATCCTAATTCGCGCATTGCAAAAGCTGATGCATATGTTTTTACCCGTACCAGTTCGCAGAAATCAGGAGTGCTCTGTCCTCGCCAGCCTCAAGAATCTTTTTCAAGTTAATAATTGAA
>ENA-OQHF01001613-OQHF01001613.1-human-gut-metagenome-genome-assembly--contig:-NODE-1613-length-12191-cov-2.860577_pt1 | contig 12191 bp, 7 predicted proteins | sample MGYA00242559_ERZ504709 | MGnify/ENA primary metagenome ERZ504709 (study PRJEB26092, sample SAMD00036203) | human gut metagenome | host: Homo sapiens | study: EMG produced TPA metagenomics assembly of... | reverse complement strand
AAACGCTTCCTTCATTTGCACGAGCAGTTCCTATTCCTACTAATGGAAATATGAAAACCTCTATTTTGGATGAATTACATATTGCTCTTAATAGTTATGATTCTTTGGATGAAGAAATTAAAGATTTAATAGCAGTGCATAATAGTGCTGTTGAATCCGACGAAAGAGCGTGTTATCTAATTATGGGGAAACTAATTGACATGATTAATTGGTTATATCCATTAAAGCATAGACTTGATAGACGAATTAAAGAAACCTTTCCTGAACTAATTCCTTTCTTTGGAGATACAACAATAAAAGATTTAATGGGAATTGCTAATTCAAGAAAAGAAACAAGGCATTATAATGCCTCACCTCAATCACCTCATCCTGCATTAACAAATCAAGAAGCTGAATTATATTTTCAGCGTATAGATATTTTAGCTTTAGATATTATTCGAATAAGACTTGGTTTACCTAAAATAGCTGTGGAAGATGAGAAATAATAAATGAATAGGGAACTCTGAAAAATCGGAATTCCCTCTGACGAAAAGGATCCAATTGTTATTATCATTCATACGCTTGGCGTTCTTCTTGACAATATTTTCATAATAGCTTTTGTTTTCAAAACCAAATCCACAGTCTCCAGCCACAATGAGAAGCGTATTTTCCATCTTATATTGCATGCACATTTTGTTCACGAGAAGATTGAAATCTCCGTGAATATCTCCAGAAATGATGATGGACTTACATTCCGGGAATTCATATATTTTATAGTCTGTATTATTCATGTGGTATGTTTTCCCAATATGGACGAAGTGTTTCCTGAATGAATGCCACAACTTCAGAGAAGGATAGATCAGTGGCCTTTGTGATTTTACGCATAAAAGCTTTCCATCTTACTTCCATTTGTTGGTTGATTCCAAAATCTTTACGAAAGAACATTGTGTTCTCATCATATGGTGTATGTCTGTTTTCGAATGTACGGATTATAGCTTCCTGTAAAACTTCTGAGTCATATTTTTCTTCCTTCAGTATTCTATGCAAGTCATAATAATCTTTCATACGACTGCTTTGATCTGCAAGGTCTATTATTGCATGCATCTTTTCTGCAATAACTGTTTCCAGAGAATATGCCAGGATATTAGCACAAGGCAGATGTTCTAGCAAAATAGGAAAATCCAGATTGACAGGTGAGGGTGTAACCACATCGCCAAAACCAATATCCATAGTCAGCACTTGTGCTATGGAATCCATTTTTACCGGTATGCTTAGGCGTATTCCATGATAGTCTTTGAACTCAGTGATATTTTGGGCAGTAATGTGCTCAACGTCAAATATCACTCCATCTTCTTCAAAGGGTACGGAACATATTTCCTTGAATGCTGCTATAATTGAAGAACCTTTATTGCTTATATTGTTACCCAGAAAATCAATATCCAATGTAGGACGTGCTGCAAAACGTTCATAGGCATACATAAGAGCTCCACCTTTTAGGTAGAAATTGTTGCGGTAGCGTGTTTGTGACATCCTATATAGTAATCGCTCCTGAAAATATCGTGTCAATATAGTCTGATAGAATATATTTTCCTTTTTGGCTACATTCAAGAGCTTTGTACGAATTGATTTTTCCGTAGTTTTTATTTTGTTCTTTACTCATAGTTTGACTTGCAGATAGTTTTCAAGGATTGTGCCCACACGGAGTTGTCTGGCATAATCCAGTAGTTTACTTATATTTCGTTCCGGTCGTGTAAGATAGTTATCTATGATTTCTGAGCAGACATCAATACCTATCTTATTTCTGAATTTAATTGCATCACATACGCATCGCTCTATATCATAGATCCTGATATTGTAACCCTCCAAAACCATCTTACTTACCCCAATCTCTAGTATAGAAGCAGTATAGTGGTGAAGCTCTATTGAGGGAAATGAAGGTGTTACTACTTTCTATCTCTTTTTATGGCTATATGATAGGCTTGTGGCATAGAAGTCGTAAGTTGGTGTATGCTCCATGCAGACCAGAGGCAAAGAATTCCACCTGGTATAATCGCTTCTATGTCAATCATGCTGTTTGAAAGTTGGTCAATGTTGGCATACAGCCCTCGTCTAACCTGTATTAGTTCACCTTGGCGTACACTTTCCAACATTTTGTAATAAGCAGCACGCCCTTTTTCCTTCATGTCAGCTGATGATATGTATGAATTAAGTTTCTTCATTGCTTACTATCTAAATCTGTACAAAGATACCACAAATATTTATAAGTGTGGTGTATTTGTACAGAAAATATTTAGGGTGCTTTATTATTGGGGTAATACATAAAAATAAACTAATTATATATTAAATCCATTTTTATGTTTAATACCTCGAAGTATTTGTTCGGATTGTTCTTGATAAGTAAGAGGTTATTTTGTCTTTCTCAAGCCTATATCAATCCTCATAGTAAAATACGTACTTAAGGTGAAGCATTTTTTTGAAGAATCATTTATTAGATATGAACTTACAGTGGCATTGAAATTACTTATTCGTTCTAGTTTTTCCGTAATCTGTTTAAGATACTTTACAAACTCTATTTCATATTGAGGAATGTATGTTTCAGCTCTTGCTTCAGGTTTGAAGTAACTCCTTCTGTATGCATTGTAGGTGGTATCAAGCATGTTTTCCATATAGCCGGAATACAGCTATTCTATAGCTCCCTATTTTTCAAATTCATATGGATGAATTCAGTTTTTCCATCTGACATCCATTTCCGTAAAGCGTTTGGGAAATGAAAAAGGACGGCTTTATTGTCCGTCCCTTGTTTTTTGATTTTCTTTACGCGGTAATCTTTCTTTCCTTCTGATTGACATAATCGGCTAACGTGTTCCATTTTTGTTCATATTCAGTTATTTCTAGGGGAGATGGAACATGATCTTTTAATATATCTGTTTCTTTATGCATAATAGTCTATAATTCACCTTTGTAAGTAATGTCTTTCCAGTGTTTTGAAAAAGCGGTTTCACAAGCGTCATCCAGATATTCCAGAAGGAACTTGAAGGGGAAGGGGTAGTCATTAATTCATTCCATCTTCCGAAGCCGAATTTTAACATGGTAGGCGATTTCCATAATTTCGTTTTCTACTGTTTCTGGATTCGATTTGTTCAAGACAAATATCCTTCGTGCGCGAGGCATCTTATCCATTTTTGTGTTCTGCATTATTTGCATATTCTCGCTATTTGTGCCTGATATGTACGAATAGGAGCCATTTGCTTCTCCATTGATACCATCTGACTTCCACAAATGGAAACCGATATAGCCTCTTAAGTATTCATGCGCAACTTTCTTGCGTTTGAACATAGAGATAGTTTCTCCTTCATTGACCACCTTCCCATATCCATCATCAATCAGGTTAGCATCGAGTATTGGTATCTCTTCTGTATCGATAATCAGATACACGTTGCCGTTTTTCTCCATGGCCATATAATCCCGTCCACCACGAATCTTATCAGGGTCGTTATATTTTAATTTATCGTGGACAAACTGTTCGAATTCTTCTTCTAAGTTGTTTTGAGACAGTCCGTATTCTTCTATACTCATTGTGCCTGAGATATTAACGGCTAATGAAGCGCCATGCACAAAGCCTTCATTAATCTTGTATCGGAAGAATTTCCAATCGTTTATCAGTTCTGTCAATTGGTAGGGCATTTTTCTGTTGATTAACGAATCTTTTACAAGCAACTCAATGAGGATTCTTCTTGTATTAGCTTTGCTTATCTTATCATCCTTTTGATTACCGTAGAATGTGATATGTTGAAGTGCTTTACCAGAATGTGACATCCGATAGAGGGATTTTGTATAATGGGTACAAATTGCATCTTCCTCTTTAGGTTCACACAGTTTTATCACCATGTCATTTCCAGAAGCTTTTCGTGGAAAAACGAGTTTGCCATCCATTAACGAAAGAGCTTCGTTCTTGAATTGATCAATCAGTTCTCTTGATGCGGAAGTACCAAAAGGGTCTTCAAATAAAATGCATTTTCCTGATAGATATTCTTTCAGAAGTGAGAGCATATCATCACCAGTCTTGCATTCATCATAGTGCAATACTTCAAAATCACAAAAGTCAATTTTGACGAGACCATCAAAGTCTTCATTGACGGATTGTACTACTTGCCAAATGGCAAATAGTTTTCCGTGAGTATAGTTCTCTTTGTTATATGGCCAATAGGGAACGTTGTTCTTATTGTCATTGAATCTTTTCTTCTGTACATACAGTTTTTTCAGGTTGAAGTCACCATCCTTGAAATCCTTTATGACTATAGGTTTCACAGATTGTCCTTCCCATAAGTACCCCTCTATGTCTTTCCCGACTTTGAAGACGCAGTTTTTGCGTTTTCTTAATTCATTGTATGAAGATGGGTTAGAGAATGATGTGGTCTTGGCTGTAAGATTCATATATTCATTGATTTCTATCTTCAAACAAACAAGCTCTTGTCTGGATTTGGGAACATTGAAATTCTTATCATCGCATATGAGTAGCGTTCCATCATTATACATCATCTTATCACTTCTCTTTTTCCCAATCGAGTTGATGGCTAGAGAGGCAATAATCCTTTTCTGTAGTGTATCGTCGTACTCCTCCAATGTATCGACTTTAGAACGGATATGCTCATATGTTCTTAAGCTATTTAAAACCTGTTCCTCTTTACCTTTGGCTATTAGGATAAAGAAGTGAACCATAGGAAAACGTAACCCTGACCATCTTGCCCTTACGCCAGTTACAGACAGACAAGGTACGTCTGCTAGTTGCTCGTATGCAAGATTCTTTAGTTCCTTATTAGTGCCATAGTATGACACGATGGAATATCTCGAAAAGAATGCTTCCCTGTCTAAAATCACGTTAATCTTGTTGGTTGTCAGTGGTAGACTTTTAATATATTCTTCGTTTAACTTCATATGTTGTTTTTATTTACAAGTTTCTGAATGCGTTCGATAGCACTAGGAATGATGTTGCCATTCACATCTATAACTCCATGAATTTCACGTATTTCATCCATCCCGGCAGCATCCATGTCCAGCATGTTAACCGTAATCAGCTCACATCCCAATCGTTTGCGTTTGATTTCTCGTTTTTGTGAAGTAGGCATGTCGCTTTCTTTGTCGTTATGGTCTACTTTGGGATTCATATTTTTTACGTCAAATGCGATTCTATAGTTTCCGTCCTCATTCGTGATAACGAAATCAGCCAGTTCGTAATCTTTTCCTTCCAAATGTTTGATGTCTTTCTCAGTGCAATCTGTATAATGTAACAAGATTGCCTTGAAAGCCTCTTCTCCAATTTCTCCAGCATAGTCTGTGGCAAGTATTTGTGGGTGTAGTATCATGCCCTCCTTCTCCCAAGTTGTTGCAAAACCATTTTTTTCAAAATGGGATTTGATAATAGGATTTTTCATTAGCACATCAAGCCTGACGTAGGATGGTGAGATAGGATAGGGGAACAGTTTCCCGTTTTCTTTTGGACAAACCTTGAGTCTTTCATCACAATAGTAATATAATTCAGATGCGGAGTTACGCTTCCAGTTGCCATAGCATTTTGGCATAAAAGTCAGTCGTTTGTCGTTCTCATTCAAATCCTCAATAGTAGCGATTACAGGTTTTCTGATAATGGTTTGTTTGTAGTTCTGGTACATTATCTGACTGATTTTTACGTTGTAAGGCAGTTCGTCCTCTTCCTCAATGTCATCATCATATTCATCCTCGTCTTGTTTGTGAGGAGTATAGCGAAGCGCAATCCTGCGTAAGCGATCCAATTGTGCCTGTGCATAGTTGGCGTCATTGCATCGCATGATTTCTTCTAGGTCGATTCTTTCTTCCTTTTTATCTTGATGTGATAAAATGTATGTCGCCAAAGCTCTGAACTCCTTTGTGAGCGATTTCTCCATATTCGAGGCATCAAAGAAAGGTTTCATGGATTCATCGAAAAGGATGTATGTTGTATAAGGCTTATTCCTTGTCCTACATAACCTGCCAATAGCTTGTTCCACTGTCGTTTGTGCCCATGCCGCTTTATCCTTGACTATGCCTGGATTACGCTTCTCACTAAACATAAAATTATTGGACAATGCATAATAGAGCCACTGAGTGACATCAGCTTTGGAAAGGCATCCTCGTTCATACAGCATCATCAGTGTAAGCATGGCATTGTAAAGGCTTTTTTCAAATGTCATCTCATTGCCGTCTTCATTTATCATAAGGTATGAGGTGGGTGATTGTACATAGATGGCATCCCAGTCTTTTTTTAGCTTTTCTCCTTCATTAACCCAGTTATCTCCACTTGTATATTCTAGACCTTCGGGTATTTCATACTGCATGTTGGCACCCGCCTTGAAGCTTCCATAGGCAGAAATCAGCATCAATTTTGCATCTTTGTCCTGACTAAGTTCTGATAGAATATTGGATTCCACATCTTCCCAGTCTTTAGAAATACGGATGTGTTTATTTTCCCAATCTGACGGGATTTCATCTTCCAAAGTACAAGTCATGTTTTTGAAAGTTCCGTCTATCAGACAGCTAAGGACGTTAATTTGATCTTTGTCTTTATCTCCAGTACGGTTTTGGAAGAATATCATGCTATGAATATCATTGTGTGTGAAAAACCAATAATATGCTTCAATAAACTGGAAAAGCCTGTACAGTTGGAACTGTATGTCATTTATGTTCTTGGTGGTCTTTTTCAGTTCTCTATATGTAATTTTGAACCATCTGTCTGCCAATCCTCCCTCCAAAGCGTCAGGAGAGAACATCTGCTTGTATTTGTCCGGCAACACTATCGCATTCTCTCTTTTATCATCATATTCATACCTCTCTAGAGGAACAACTTTAATCTGGTGTACTGAGGGGTATGTTTTATCAACAAGGCAGTCAAAAGTCTCACGTTCTTCTTTGGAAAGCACATGAACTTTTTCTCCGAGTGTTTGCTTTAAGTACTTGATGTCATAATTACTTACCACAGACCAGCATGAAGCAGTTGCAGAGCATAGAACAACAGAAGTACCGTCGGTGTTTACGAGATCAATCAGTATCTTTTCAGGGGTTGTTGAAATCTCTCGGCATGACAATCTGACCCTGTGCAGGTTATCGCGCTCATCAATTTCTTCTTGATAAAGTTGCACTCCTTGGGAATACACGGAGAAATCGGGTAGCTTCATTTTGCTACTACCATCAGAAACAAACAAGTTCTTTCTGTTTGTCATGAATTCGTTAATTTGCTGCTCAAATTGATATTCTGATGTGGTTTCAAAACGAGAGAATAAAGTATGTATCTCCCGTTCCAATGTAGGATAGCCAAGATAGTAGTTTGTTGTTGCTGTATTCGCAGAGACCTTTTTTTCCTCTGCCTCGAATTGCTCCCGGCTTTTCTTCAGTGAATCAGAAATGACTTTTCTGAGTTGTGCTTTTATTGACGTTGTGTTACTGATGATGAGAGAAAGGAATCTGTCTAACGGAATTGCCATAGCATATTCTTTTGTAAGCATACTGGCATCTTTTACATGAACGAGATAGAAATGTCGGTCGTTTTTCTTATAGCAGATATACGAATTGGTATTGTTTCCTTTTGGGGAGATATTTATTTTCAGTGCAGGGCCTGAAAAGAACACCCCTCTTCTGTATGTTTCTAGTTCTTCATAATTGCTTAAGAAAATATTTTTATAAGTAAGAATGTCGCCAACAGCTTTTTTCCAGTTTGAATTTGTAATATCCTTAGCTTTGTTAAGACATTTTTCTAACAAATCTCCGTAATACTGATTGGCTATTTGTTCTGGATTATCAATCAAATCCTTATATTGCAGATAACCATTATAGCCCTTTGCAAATCTCTTGCTACCTCCAGCATTATCAATAGATTGGTCGATGATTGCCGTACGCATAGCTACTGCAGCTTGGTCGGATTCGTCAAAGAGGATAAGTGTCTTTTTGTTCTTTTCTGCAATGTCTTGCAGGTAAATCTTCTCAGAAAGAATAGGATCAATTCCATACATTGCTTTATGAACAGTCATAAGAAGTACCTTTTTCCGTCTGTAATCTACCTGAGGATAAACTTTAATGAGAGACTGGAATTTATTTAAAATAGTTTCGAGAGAGACTTTTTTCAGCTGTTTAGTTTTTTCGAGGTGTCTTTTATAGGTGTCGAAGAATCCACGAACAACCTTACGAAGTTTTGCTTCTCCTTCGTTAATATGATTAAGAATATAGTCGTTCTTTCCACTTTCGTCAAGAGTCTTTATCAACCCTGTCAGTCCCTCATATATCTTTTTGACGGCATTGTAACTGTATTGTATTTCATCGACCTTGTAATTTGCATTTTTCTGTTCTCCAATCTGATAGCACATTTCTTCTAGAAGTTTCTTGAAGTACCCGTTTTTGATGGCTTGAGTGATAACTTCGGGGTTGTTCTCTATTACCATCTTGTCAGACGAGGATATAAGACTTCCTTCAGAGTTAATGAAATGGTCTATTTCACGGTTCATGCTGTTCACCAGTTTATTTTGAACGCAGAGGATAACAATGCGATCAAACTTTTCAGGGTAGTATTGGCATGTCAGTTTACCTATTGTATATGATTTTCCACCACCTGTAGCAATGTCACAGATGTGAAGACCATGTTTCGAATATCCCATGAAGATGTTTTCAACATGCTTACTTAATTGTTCTTTATATGTTATATTCATATTTTATCAAATATCATTATTGGCTTGAAATTAATTCTACTTAAAATTGTAAAACATATTTGATATTCTCAAAAGTGTCCATTTTGAGAGCTTACGTGTCACATTAATAATACGTGGTCTGAAATCTTCAAGCATACTCATACCGTTGCTTTTAAATAGTTTTATTTATATTTTCAAGCAAACCGCATGGTTCACCATAACCAACCATATAGACGAGTTGTCTTGCTCTCGTTATTGCAACATATAATAATGAACGTTTAGATGAAAGAAATTCTTTTTTCTCAAGTACATCCATTCCATTAAAAGGATAGCTGTCTGTCGCCTTTGATGGAATATTCCGTTCATTTACTCCCATTAAAATAACAACTTTAAACTCAAGTCCTTTAAGTGAATGGAATGTACAAAGTGAAATGCCATTGTTAGATCCAACTTTCGATGTCCCTTTTAAGACCTTATATGCAATACCATTAACATGCAAGTGTGATTGTAAGTCCTTCATCAATCCCATGCTTGGAGAAGCGATACATATGTCTTTTAAAAGAATATCATTCTGAGTACATTGGTTCACCCATTCTACAATTTGCATGACTTCATCGTTTGCATTGTCAACAATTTTATATAATGGTGTTTCTCCTCCATGGATGAGAGAGACATATCCTTTTATTGACTCTGTTCCGCCATCCATATCATCATATACTTGGCCTTTTATCACTCCTACAGCGACACGTTTTATAGGTTCTGTAGTTCTATAATTAATCTTAAGTCTTCGGCTTCTGACACCTCTCACGTTAATACCGGCTGCACTGAAATTGATCTTTCGTCCACTGTATATTCGTTGCATAGGATCACCTGTAAGGAAAAGGTCATTTTTTCCTTCTGCTACCAATGAACGTAAGAATTTAAGTTCTGGATTTGAGAAATCCTGGAACTCATCTGCAATAATATGCGTATAAGGACGAATATTATTGTCGTTAAGATATTTCGTAGTTTCATTAAACAACTCAAGTCTGTCAACTACTTTTCTTTCATTTTTTAGTGCCACATACTTTTCAACCAATTTCCAAATATCAATTCTTTGTTTACGACTTAATGCTTTAGTACGTCCTACACGCTGTTGCATCATATACGACTTAGCATCAGTATTTCCAAAATAGATAATAACGTCTATATACTCATCATACAAGAATTGTTCATCAAATTCTGTCACTTCTGTTTCAAGAACCTCACGCCATAATTTTATGGATTCTTCATTACCGGAATAATCCAGAACCTTATATCCGTCCTTTATTTTGTATTGTTTGGCTATTTCAATTAATACCTGGTCAATATTACTCAGTGTACATCTGTTTTGATTGATGTCCATCTTTTTTATCAGATCCTCAAGGTTTTCTTTAAGTGTTCTTGTATAAGTAGTAAAAAGGATTTTTGCATTAGGATTGGCACTCAAAAAATTTAAGTCGATGCAATGCAGCAACGGTTTTTCCTGTTCCTGCACCACCGCTAACTTTTATAGTTCCTTTATAATCAGCATTCACCAACTTCTGTTGACTTGGGTGTAGGAAAATTTGCCATTTTTCCATATCATTATCAAGAATACGTTGAAGGGCTTCATCATCAGTGAGTTCAACAAATCTACGTTTGTTATTATTGCTGAGAAGTTGGTCTTCGTTCTCTTTGGCCTGGCCTTCCTCTATTTCAGCTATTATGTCATTAATGGATACCCCATCCAGCAAATTAAAGATATTCTCGTATGCATCAGATGGTAAACAATCCTCCAATGGGTCCAAATCATCAAGAGAGGTAATCTTCATTACCGTAGGAATTAAATCCTCTGGAACTCCAATTTTTAATATTTGTTCTTTCGAAATATCTTTAAATACAGAATCTGAAGACGTCATAGATTCTGTCTCAGTCTTTTCTGCAATAGGTTCAGTTGTTTGCTGAACTGAAACCAATTGACAGGCTTGAGTATGATCATTCCATACCAGACGTTTTCTAATGCCCCAATTGTAGGCAACTTCATGCGTACCAACAAACAATAGATATGCATTATTATCAATAATTCCAATCACAGCACGGTAATTGTCATCAATACGAGCTGTTCGCATCGAGCTGTCATTAAACTGTGCTATTGGCTCTAAGTGCATACCATTGGAAGTTGTGCATTCACGGAATTTTTTCTGGAAATTGACCACCTTTGTCTGTATTCTTTTAGGCAAATCAAAAAGTGATTCATAACAAGTGTCTGATAAAAACAGTCTCATAATTTTATATGTTGTTATTTCATTAATATCAAAGTTTTCTGCTGTAAATATTTTAAAACCAGCTGCTTCAAAAATAGATTCAGAGTTGTCATCAGCAGGATCAATTACTATCTTTAAATCACGGATAATCATTCCGGCTGACGCTAAAACAATTCCGTCAGAATCGGTTAAATCTACATCACCGTCTGTTCCGAATGGAATCTTATGGTCCAATAGAATATCTACAATATGTTCCAGTCCAGGATAGTACATCTTTATCTCATCCCGGTCAACAGAAACCATATCCGCATCTATAACAGGTTCAACCTTTGTAGTATTGGAGAAGAATTGCAGTAAATTATATCGTCTCCAAAATCCGATCCATTCATCTTTATCAATATCCGGATAAATCTGTTGCAGATTCCAGTTATATGATATACCCTTATCAATTTCTTCAGCAACTTTCTCGTCTGTTGAGAAATCGGTAAGTTCGTCATAGCAACTTTCATCTATCGTTATTTCACCTTGATAAAGTGCACCTCCATGTCCCATAAAGTTTTCTGCATCGGCGATACATCCAAAAGCGGTTTCTCTGATATATCCCATCTGAGGATTTTTTAAGAACTCAATTAAACGGGTAATTGAATTAAGTCCCAAAGAATCCTCCTTGTCATTTTCAAATAGCTGAATATCTTCCCATGTCATCGTCCATGAAAATATCCTATGCGTTTTAGAATCACGTATTCCATCGCGTTTTTCTTTATCGCCATAGAATCTCATGTTCGGAGCCTGAGCATGATAGGTGTAACCATCAAGAAATATAGCCCACATAGGCAATTTATCAATCTCCTTAAAATCATTACCGTTAATTCTTGCAGACATGCAAATAATCTGAAAATCTGCAACGGTATAATGTTTTACTCCATAGTGACCACCAAGTGCAAACTGAGGAATGATATAATATTTAATATCATTTTCTCCATCCATAATTCTTAATTCATAGCGATAAGAGTCAGCGTCTGGTACTTTCTCAAAATCCCATTTATTGGTGCGGGCTACAGTCTTAATGGAATCAATAAATTTCAATTCCAATTCACTGTCTTCAGCCACGCCAGTCTGTGATATGGTTCCTACAGTGCGCCCATAAGGCGGTGTAATAAATATCTATTTAGCAATAGATTAGGTTAGAGTTCTATGAAAATAAGACCTACTGTCATCCGACTTATCCCAGAGGGAAACCCGAGGGGGAGTGTAGCATGTC